>Ga0209160_1001567_pt1 | contig 19264 bp, 24 predicted proteins | sample GraSoiAngelo_153_FD_186167 | JGI IMG/M metagenome (GOLD analysis project Ga0209160, IMG submission 186167) | Grasslands soil microbial communities from the Angelo Coastal Reserve, California, USA - 14_1009_12_40cm (SPAdes) (version 2) | ecosystem: Environmental > Terrestrial > Soil > Grasslands ... | reverse complement strand
GCCGCAGGGCGCCTCCTCGATCAGGAACACCGTTCCCGAGTTGAGGAATGACGGGGTCGAGCGCTCGTTCGGCAGCTGGCCGCCGGCCCGTCCGCCATGTCCGTACAGCCACACGCTGGGAATGCCGTTCGAGTCGCGGACCGTATAAGCCAGGTAGTCGTCGCCGGCATCTGCCCGCGGCCGGATCCAGGCGAACTGCTGACCGAATGCCTGCGAGCGGTTGCCCGCCGGCCCGGCCGAATCCCAGACATAGACCACCGCGGCATTCGGCTGTCGAAAGTAGAGCTTGCTGCCAGTGCTGCCCCAGGTGGCCATCGTCGCATTCGCTTGCGAGAAGACGAGCCCAGACCGGCTCCAGACGTCCAGGTGGTCGCCGCTCCCGGTGAAGGTCTGCTCGAACGCGAAGAACGCGCCATCGGGCGAAAAGCCGATGAACGCGTCGTCCTCGTTGGGGTTCACCCCTCTGCCCGGCACCGCGCCGAAGGTGGACACCACGCGCTCACCACCTCCACTCAAGAGGTGAACGGTGACCGCGCTTGCATCCGAGGTCACGTACACCAGGGTGCTGCTCTGATCGGGACTCCACGAATGCAGGCCGTCCATGAACCCGCCACCCGTCCAGCCGGCAGCGAGTGCGCTGGTGCCTGTGAACAGGTCGAGAGTGGCGATCACGCTGGCTCCGGGCGTGCCTGGACTGCCTTGCGTCGCCGACCACGACACCATTTGCTGGCTCACCAGCTGCGGGGTCCAAGAGCCGGTGATCGTGCAGATGGTGCGCGGATGCACAGGGTCGGTGACGTCCGCGAGCACCGGGTGAGTCGATCCCTGCAGCGTGATCAAGGCCTCCTGTGCGGCGGGTCCGCCCGAGCAGCTGGCATGCATGGCAGCCCAGGAAGGGACGACGGCCGGAGTCCCGGCCGGGCTCGGGCTGGATGAGGATGCGGGACTGGAGGCGGGCGACTCACTTGGGCTCGGGGACGGCGACTCGCTCGCCAGCGCCGAAGGAGATGGGCTGTGGTGCGCGGTCCCGCCGTTCGAGTTCGAGCAGCCGGCGACGGCGAACATGGCGATGATGGCCGCCAGCCTGATCCCCACGGGGAACTCAAACGACGCTCGGCGCGCGGACGTTACGGCTTGGGGAATCGGCGCCACGGCCTCCACAATAACCGCACCGGTTTTCGGCCTCAATGAGCAACAGGTTTATGAGATGAGGGCAGTTCTGGGAGTTGCTGTGCTCCTTCTTTCTGCTTGCTTCAACACCCCGACCCCGCTGACCGCCGACGTGAGCGCTTCGGCCACCCAAGCCGCGACCGTCGGCGGGCGCGCGCAGCTGGTCGTCAACGTGACGAACACGGGACCGGCTCTCACCCATGTCGGCCTCACGTTCATCTCCGCCGACCGGTGGTACGAGCTCCACACGGTGACCGACCCGGGGACCTGCTCAGTCGACGTCGACCACACGGCGTTCGATTGCGGAGGCCTCGCCGCCGGGGCGACCGCGACGTATTCGATCGCCGGCACCGCCAACCAGGCGGGCACCTTCCACTATCAGCTGGCCCTACGCGAGCTGATCCGGCCGTTCAACTACGTCAACGACCACCCGGACGGCGCGGACGTTCAGACGTGGGACGAAATCGTCGCTCCCAAATAGTTGAGGGTCGTCATCACCGGCGGAAGCGGGCAGGTCGGTCAGATCCTGTCTCGCCATTTCCATGGTCGAGGTGTTGACGTGTCGGTCGTCGCGCGTCACATGCATCCTGTTCCGTGGACGACGGTCGCCTGGGATGGGTTGCACTTCGGTGATTGGGCCCGTGAGCTGGACGGCGCCGACGTCGTCATCAACCTGGCGGGTCGCAGCGTCAACTGCCGATACAACGAGGCCAACCGCCGCGAGATCAAAGAGTCCCGAATCGTCACCACGCGGCTGGTGGGCGCCGCGATCGCGAGGTCATCCCAGCCGCCGAGGCTCTGGATGAACGCCAGCACCGCGACCATCTACCGCCACGCGCTGGATCGGCCGATGGGTGAGGTCGACGGTGAGATCGGAGGCGGTGAGGCGCGACTGCCGGCGTCGTGGCGTTTCAGCTACGACGTCGCGACCACCTGGGAGCAAGCCTTCTTCGAAGCCGTAACGCCGCACACGCGCAAGGTCGCTTTGCGCAGCGCGATCGTCATGAGCCCCGACAGGGGCGGAGCTTTCGAGATCCTTCTCAACCTGGTTCGGGTGGGTCTGGGCGGCACGTCCGGTTCCGGTCGCCAGTTCGTGTCGTGGATCCACGACACAGACTTCATCGAGGCGATCGAATTCCTCATCGCCCGCACCGACCTGGCCGGCCCCATCAACGTCTCCTCTCCCCAACCGCTGCCCAATCGCGATTTCATGGCCGCCCTGCGCCGAGCCTACGGGGCGCCGATCGGGCTGCCGGCGACCGACTGGATGCTCGAGGTCGGCGCCTTCTTCCTGCGCACCGAAACCGAGCTCGTCCTCAAGAGCCGCCGAGTCGTGCCGACGCGCCTCGTCGAAGCCGGTTTTGAGTTTCGATTTCCGGACTGGAGTGGCGCGGCGACCGACGTGGTGCGGCGCTGGAGAGCAGCCCGCAATAAATAGACCGACCGTCGGTCTGTTATAGATATCGGCATCTAGTCAAATGCGACCCCTTCGGTACTCCATCAACGTCACATTGGACGGGTGCTGCGATCATCGTGAAGGGTTCGCGGACGAAGACTTGCATCGTCACGCGGTCGAGAACCTCAACCAGGCCGATGCCCTTCTCTTTGGCCGGGTGACCTACGAAATGATGGAATCAGCGTGGCGGCCGCCGGCGCCGACGGGAGCGAGACCTGATTGGATGGAACCCTTCGCCCAGGCGATCAACGCGGCAAAGAAGTACGTCGTGTCGAGCACCCTGGAGCAGGTCGATTGGAACGCGGAGCTCGTGCGCGGGGATCTGGGCAAGGCCGTTCAGCAACTCAAGCGGGAGTCGGGCAATGGACTGTTCGTGGGAGGTGTGACGCTCCCAATGGCGTTGACGGAGCTGGGATTGATCGATGAGTACGAGTTCGTGGTGCATCCCAGGCTCGCGGGCCACGGGCCGACGTTGTTCGCAGGGCTATCGAAGCATGTCGACTTGAAGCTCGTGAGCCGGCTGGAGTTCGGCTCGGGGGCGGTGGCGATGCGGTACGAGCCGAGAAGGTAGCCATCGGGCTTGCTGTTTAGCGACACACCACTGGCGTCACAGATTCTTTTCGAAGCAGATGCTGCTTGGCGATGACGAGTACTCGCCCCAGCAATCGGTCTGCGTGAATCCGGCCCGGCGATAGAGCGAGATCGCCGCCTCCTGGTAAACGCCGGTCTCGAGAACGAGGCGCTTCACGTTGAGTTGCCTCGCCGAAGCCTCGATGCTTGCCAGCACCGCCCACCCCACTCCCTTGCCCCGTTGGCCCGGCTCGACGTACATCCTCTTCACCTCGGCGGTCGCCGGATCGAGGAGGCGCATGGCGCCACAGCCGATCGCTCGTTCGCCATCCCGCGCCACGAGAAACGCGCCGCGGCCGGCCTCGAGATGCTCCGGCTTGAGGTTCGGCCCGAAGCGCTGCTCGGGCGGATACAGCTCGCCAAGGCCGGCGTCGAGGGCCGAGACCAATCGCAGCGCGTCGGCGGAATCGAACGGTTCGGCGGTGATGACCAGGCTCAAATCACCGCCAAGGATGCGCGAGAATCGAGTCGACGGTCAGGAGCGATGAGTTTCGCGTCCAGGTTCGGTCTAAAGAGATGAACGAACTCATCAGGAGGTTCACACCATGAGTACGACTATGCCGGTGACCACCGAGACTTTGAAAGTGCCTGGCGCGAGCCTCTATTACGAGGTTCGGGGATCAGGACCCGTGCTGCTCATGATGCCTGGAGGACCAGCTGACGCCGCGGCGTTCCGGAACACGGCAGTTCCCCTCGCCTCGGACTACACGGTCGTGACCTACGACCCGCGCGGCCTCTCGCACAGCAAGCTCGACGGCCCGCTCGACGAAGAGCGGATCGTGCAGGTTTTCGCTGACGACGTTCATCGCTTGCTGTCAGCAATCACGAAAGAGAAGGCTTTCGTGTTCGCCAGCAGCGGCGGCGCCTCGATCTCGCTGGAGCTGGCGGCTCGTCATCCCGAGCAGCTGAGCACTCTCATCCCGCATGAGCCGCCTTCGCCGGCACTGCAGCCGGATCCCGCGTACGTACGGTCGGAGATGGAAGACATCGTGGAGACCTACCGCACGGCGGGAATGGGGCCCGCGATGCAGAAGTTCATGGCCCTCACGCGGGTCAAGAACAGCGGGCCTCCGCCTCCACAAGGCGAGCCGATCCCCGAGATGCGCGAGGGGATAGCCCAGATGATGCGGAACATGGACCTCTTCGTCGGACCGTACATGCTTGCCGTCGCCCGTTACGAGCCCGACTTCGCCGCCTTGAAGGCCTGCTCCTGCAGGATCGTGCCGGGAGTCGGGGCCGAGTCGCGTGGCGAGCTCGCCCACGACGGCGGTTTGGAGCTGGCGAAGCGGCTGGGGACGCAAGCCGCCGTGTTTCCTGGTGCTCATGCCGGCTTCGACAGCCACCCCGACCAATTTGCGGTCAAGCTGCGCGAGGTGCTGGAGGGCTGAACAGCGCTGCTCGACTCCCCATCTAAAATCGACCTTGTGAAGGAGTCCGCGCCCTCGGCCGCGCCCGCATTCGGCGAGCTGGAGGAGCATCGGGCGTCGCTGACCGCCTACTGCTACCGGATGCTCGGCTCGCCCTTCGACGCGGAAGATGCGGTCCAGGAAGCCTTCGTGCGCGCGTGGCGTAGTCGCGACCGGTTCGAGGGGCGCGCCGCGATGCGCTCCTGGCTGTATCGGATCGCAACCAACGTGTGCATCGACATGCTGAAGAGCCGAGAAAAGCGCAACCGGCCGCTGGATCTCGGTCCCGCATTGGCGCCTCTCGAGAAGAACCTCAACGTCAGGCCCGAGGCGACGTGGCTTGAGCCAATCCCCATACAGCTCGTGGCGCCGGAGAGAGACCCCGCCGACCTTGCTGTGGAAAAGGAGTCGATCCGGCTCGCCTTTGTCGCTGCCTTGCAGCACCTGCCGGCGCGCCAGCGGGCCGCCCTCATCCTTCGCGAGGTCCTGCGCTGGGAGGCGACGGAGGTGGCCGAGCTCCTCGACACCTCGGTGGCGTCGGTCAACAGCGCCCTCCAGCGGGCGCGGGCCACGCTCGCCAAGAGCAAGGTCAGCGCGACCGATCCCTTACCTCGATTGAGCGAGTCCGACCGCGCCATGCTGGAGCGCTACGTTTCAGCCTTCGAGCGGTACGACATCTCGGCCCTGACATCTCTGATCCGGGAAGACGCGACCCAATCCATGCCGCCGTACGACATGTGGCTGAGCGGTCGCGAGGACATCCTCAAGTGGTGGTTTGGGCCTGGAATCGGCTGCCGCGGGTCACGTGTGATTCCCGCCATCAGCGCCAACGGAATGCCGACTTACGGGCAGTACAAGCCCAGCCCGAACGGCGGCCATGAGCCATGGGCGCTGCAGGTCATCGAGCTGTCGGACGGCCGGATTGCCGATATCACCTTCTTCCTCGACACCGCCCGGCTCTTTCCTCTATTCGGTCTGCCGCCCCGGCTCGACCCTTAACACGCCCGCCAGGCCACAGAGGTCGATCAGGTCGACCAGGGATCTGCTCGCGTTTTCGAGCTGCAAATCACAGCCGTCTCTCTGGACCGCAACCTGGATCCTGGCGATCTGGTCGATCGTCCCCGCGTCAGGTTCTTCGAGCGGGGCGCAGTCCAGGATGATCGTGCCGATCGTCATCACCTGTTTAGACGGAATTCAGGGCTGAAATTCATCGGTTTTTCTAGTCAGACCGATGAGTTTTGCGGGCAGGGCAGTCTGAAAGGGCATGAGAAACACGCGCTGGCTGTCGCTCCTGATCCTCTGCACCGGCTTTCTGCTGATCGTGATCGACATGACGATCGTCAACGTCGCGCTGCCATCGATCCAGCGCGACCTTGGCTTTTCGCCGGCTGGGCTGGCGTGGGTCATCAACGCTTACCTGATCGCGTTCGCCGGGTTCTTGCTGCTGGCAGGCCGCCTCGGCGACCTGTTCGGGCGCAAGCGTATTTACCTGATCGGCCTCGGCATTTTCATCGGTGCCTCGGTGCTGTGCGGATTGTCGTTCAACCAGCCGATGCTCATCGCCGCACGCTTCATCCAGGGTATCGGCGGCGCCACCAGCTCGGCCGTCATCCTCGCGATGATCGTGACGTTGTTCCCGAAGCCTGACGAGCAGGCCAAGGCGTTCGGCGTCTTCAGCTTCGTGGCCTCCGCCGGCGCGGCCGTCGGCTTGCTCGCGGGCGGTTTGATCACCCAGGCCGTCAGCTGGCACTGGATCTTCTTCGTCAACGTCCCGGTGGGCCTCGTCACGGCGGCCTTGTCCGCTCGGCTGCTCGAGTCCGGCCGCGGGATCGGAATTGGGCGGGGCGCCGACGTCCTCGGCGCCGCCCTGGTCACGGCTGCGTTAATGCTCGGCGTGTACACGATCGTCGAATCGTCGGTGTACGGGCTGGGCTCGCTTCACACGATCGTGTTCGGCGGGATCGCGCTCGCATTGCTGGGTGCGTTCGTCGCGCGGCAGGCGCTCGCGCGCAACCCGCTGCTGCCGCTCGGAGTGTTCGCCTCACGCAAGCTATCCGCCTCCAATGTCGTGCAGGCCCTGATGACGGCAGCCTTCTTCGGATTCTTCTTCATGGGCTCGCTGGACCTGGAGAGGGTGCTCGGATATGGGCCGATGGCGATCGGACTGGCGTTCTTGCCGGTCGCAGTCGTCATGGGCCTGTTCTCGATCCGCTTCTCGGCCTTGCTGATCAACAGGTATGGCCCCGTCGCGGTGCTTGGAGCGGGGCAGGTCGTCGTCGCGGCCGCGCTCACGATGCTCGCGCTCGGACCGACGAACGCGAGCTATCCGATCCATCTGATGGTTCCGCTGGCCCTGCTCGGCCTCGGCGGCGGCCTCTCGTTCCCCTCGCTGACCATCATCGCGATGTCGGACGTTCGGCCCGCCGACGCCGGTTTGGCCTCGGGAATCCTGAACACGACCGGGCAGGTTGGCGGCGCGCTCGGCCTTGCGGTGCTCGCGACACTGGCGGGCTCGCGCACCTTGAGCCTGCTTCACGATGGCGCCGGCAGCGCCGTCGCGCTGGCCGGCGGTTATCACCTCGCGTGGTTGGTCGGCGCCGGTACGGTGGTCGTCACCCTGGCACTCGCCATGTCACTGCTGCGAGGCAGGCCCTCGATGCCGGTCGAGCTGCCGGAGACCGAGTGCGTCGAGTGCGAGGCGGCGGCGTAGCAGAATGTGCTTGGAAATAAAGCGAATGGAGGGGTCATGACGAAGGTACGTCTACTCGTAGGCACCCACAAAGGCGCGTTCGTCCTGACGTCTGACGAGCGCCGCCAGACCTGGAAGGTCGATGGGCCGCATTTTGCCGGCTGGGACGTCTACCACCTCAAGGGTTCTCCAGTCGATCCGAACCGGCTTTATGCGGCACAGTCGCGCGGCTGGTTCGGCCAGGTCGTGCAGCGCTCTGACGACGGCGGTGCCACCTGGAACCCCGTGGGCAACGAGTTCAAGTACGAAGGCGACACGCACACGCACAAGTGGTACGACAACTCCGACCACCCTTACGAATTCTTGCGCGTGTGGCACCTGGAGCCGTCGCTGACCGACCCCGACACCGTGTACGCAGGGGTCGAAGATGCCTCGCTGTTCAAGTCCACGGATGCAGGTAAGACATGGGAGGAGCTTTCGGCCCTGCGCACGCACCCGTCCGCCCCCACGTGGGCCCCTGGCGCCGGCGGCCTGTGCCTGCACACGATCATCCTCGACAAGACGCACCCCGACCGCATCATCACCGCGATTTCATCGGCCGGCGCGTTCAGAAGCGACGACGCCGGCAAGAGCTGGCTTCCGATCAACCGCGGTCTGAGGTCCAACTACATTCCCGACCAGGACGCGGAGGTCGGGCACTGCGTGCACCACGTCGCGATGCACCCGAGCAAGCCCAACGTGCTGTTCATGCAGAAGCACTGGGACGTGATGCGCAGCGACGACGCCGGCGACAACTGGCGCGAGGTCAGCGGCAACCTGCCGACGGACTTCGGCTTTGTCATCGACGTGCATTCGCACGAGCCGGAGACCGTCTACGTGGTTCCCATAACGAGCGACTCAGACCACTTCGTTCCGGAGGGGAAGCTGCGCGTCTACCGCAGCCGCACGGGCGGCAACGAGTGGGAGGCCCTCACGAAGGGACTCCCTCAGAAGGACTGCTACGTGAACGTGCTCCGCGACGCCATGGCCGTGGACTCGCTCGACTCTTGCGGCGTGTACTTCGGCACCTCGGGCGGCCAGGTGTACGCGTCGGCCGACGCCGGGGACAGTTGGAAGGCGATCGTTCATGACCTGCCGGCAGTGCTCTCGGTGGAGGTTCAAACCCTGCAGTGATACGGGTCGTGTTGCCCGCCAATCTCCGCACGCTCGCGAGCGTGGGCAAAGAGGTTGAGCTGCGCGTCGATGGACAGGTCACCCAGCGCTCGGTGCTCGATGCGCTCGAAGCGGAGTACCCGATGCTGCAAGGAACCATCCGTGATTCGACCACCAAGAAGCGGCGGCCCCTGCTCAGGTTCTACGCGTGCGAGGAGGATCGCTCGGAAGATTCGCCCGACGATCCTCTGCCCGCGGAGGTCGCCGCCGGGCGCGAGCCATACCTGATCGTGGGCGCGATAGCGGGCGGCTAGGCCGCGACCCAATCGCTTTCACCGCGCCCAGCGCGGCCAGGTCGTCGATGGCGGCCATGAAAGGGATGCTGCCGTGATTCGCGTTCGAGCTCGCGTGTGCGATCTCGTGCAGCAGGACGCGCGCGAAGTGTCGCGGCGAATCCAGCACCGAACGCTTGACGACGATGTTGGGCGCATCCCACACGCCCTCGGTTTCGTACTGCGCCTCGTCCAGTCGCATGGTCGCGGAGATGCGCACTTCCTGCACCCGCTTCGCATGGTCGCCGGCCAAGCGCAGCACCTCCGGCAAGATGCTCCAGCTCTTCCGCTCCGCCGCGTTCAGCCTGGATGGATCGACGAAGTCGAAATGGAACGACTCGTTCCAGACCCTTATGAAGGCGCTCAGGTCGAGGATCGGCTTGCCGTTGAGGTCGCGGAGGTCTGAGAGGCGCGCGGCGAGTCGGTCGGGAATCCACTGGATCTTGTATCCGTCGGTTCGCGCCTCTTGAATCGTCGCGCCCATGTAGAGCAGCTGCCGTGAGGTGACGAAGATGGACTTAGCCTGCGTGGCGAGGATGCGAACCGCTTGCTCCTGGACGTCGAGCCAGGTGATCTCATCGTGGTTGGTGCCGGCCTGAATCTTGGTCAGGTCGGCGGCGAGCTGATCGGCGACCGCCGCTGACTTGCTCTTGAGCAGGATCGATTTGACACGGTCCTGGTACGCCGTGCGCCCGACATTGCTTCGTTCGCGGTTCAGCGCCTTCTGCAGCTGGGCCGTGGTCGAGGTGATGTTGTACGAGAAAAGGAACTGCTCCTCGGTGGCCACACGCACGCCCTTGACGTAAACGCGGGCCGGCTCGTCGGGGCGCCGCCGCAGGATCGCGCCCAGGTCGGTGCGCTCGAGCTCTTCGTCACCTGCGAAACGAAGGAAGTAGTCCTTGGCGGCGGCCACATCCGAGTCGCGGAGGCCGCGAAGCGCGAAATCGGTGCCCTTGCGTTTTGGTTCGGACGGCGCGGAAACAGCGGCATGCAGGGTTTTGACGTCGGCGAAGTTGCTCTTGGCCGCTCGCTGCAGAGTGATGTCTGCGTGGGGGCTGCGAACCATAACCTCGATGCCGCGACGGTGGAACGTCGCCAGCGCGTCCTTGAGGCCGACGCCGAACTTCCCGACCACGAGGTCCGGCTGGCGGCGCTTTTCCGGATTCTCGTTCTGCGTCAGGTGCTGGTAGCGGAGGCCGCGCCCGAAATCGATCACGTGCCATCCGTCGCGCCGCTTGACGATCTCGGGTTCGGCGGTGCCGGTGAGCGCGCTCTCGTCGATGGCGTTGGCGATCACCTCGCGGATCGCCTCGGGCACGTCCCAGTGATCGAGGATCTTCTCGACGTTCAGGTCGAAGAGGGACGGCGCCTTCTTGGAGGTTTTCAGGTGCCCATGATCCGCGTCCGGCGTCACGGAATCAACGGCCCGGTCACAGAGGAATCGGCGTGCCGGTGAGCTCTTCACAGGCCGCAAGCAGTCGGTCCTGGATTGTCGCGTCTGAAGCTACTGGATGGATGCTTTGGCGCTTCTTGTGATAGAAGTACGCGCCACTCACCATCGCGGCCGCGTCCTGACTGACCGCGAGCCACACCTGCGTTTCGGATCCTTGTTCGAGATCGTCCGGCGCGCCCCGCCCGCCCATCTTCGTGGCGACCCAACCCGGGTCGACGGCATTGGACCGCACGTCCGGCCATCGCCGCGCCATCGCAAAGGCCAGCAGGACGTCGAACAGCTTGGAGTCGGAGTACGCCTGGGAACCATTCCACCGCCGGCGCGCCCACTGCAGGTCGGTGAAGTCGGGATCACCGCCGCGATGCATCCCGGAGCTCAGATAGACAAGGCGCTTGGGTTGGTCTATCAGCGCGGTAAGCAGGTAAGGGGCGAGCACGTTGATGGCAAAGATGTGCTCGAGCCCATCGACCGTCTCGATTCTCCGCTCGCGGTCACCGACTCCGGCGTTGTGAATAACTGCGTCGAACGGCCCCAAACGGTTGGCCTGTTCGGCAAGCGCACGAGTTTCCGCGATGCTGGCGAGGTCGCCGACGACCACACCTCGGGCCTTCGGCGCCGCGGTCTGCGCGTCGCGGGCACGACCCGAGTTGCGGCCGTGGAGGACTACCTCGTGACCGGCGGCGAGCAATCGCTGAGCGGCCATCAGACCGAGACCGTCGGATGACCCGGTGACCAGTACCTTGCTCATGGACCGACAATAAGGTGAAGTTGGCACCGCGAGAGATCGACGAATACCTGGCGTCCGTCGACGAGCCGAAGCGGACGACGCTACAGACATTGCGCCGGAACATCCTCAGCGTCGTCCCTGACGCCGAGGAGTGCATCTCGTACGGCATGCCCGCCTTTCGACTGGATGGAAAGGTGATCGCCGGCTTCGCTGCCTTCAAGAACCACCTCGCCTACCTCCCCCATAGCGGATCGGTGCTTGGGGAGCTGTCCGGTGATCTGGCGGGCTATGAAAGCACGCCGGGGTCGTTGCACTTTCCGATCGACAAGCCACTTCCGAAAGCGCTGGTCAAGAAGCTCATCGCCACTCGATTGAAGGATGTCCGACGGTAGGCGATTTGATGGCGGCGCACCCGCGTTCTCTTGGCGAGTCGCTCTTGCGCATCTACAAGCTCACACACCAACGCTTGTTGAGCGCGGGGGAAGAGCTGTCAGCCGAGCAATTTGCGTGGAGCGCGGGTCCAAGCCTCCACTCGGTCGCCTGGCAGCTGTGGCACGCAGCGCGCTGGGACGACGTTTTCGCGTCCTACTTTCACAGAGCATTGGCCAAGGATCCTCGCGCGCAGGTATGGGAGAGGGAGTCGCTGGCGGAGCGGTGGTCGCTCACTCCCGGCTCGATGGGGCGGCGCGATACAGGAACAGAGATGTCGGACGACGCGGCGGAAGAGATGCGGTTCCCGGTTCAGAAGGAAGTCGTCGAATACGCCAGACTCGCCTTCGCGTACGCCGAGGAGGCGATCAAGCTCATAACGGATGAGGAGCTGCTGGCCGTCCCGAGGGTTGAGCCGGATGGCGACACAAAACTAGACAACGTCCTCATCTACCTCGAGCACCTGAGCCGCCACCTCGGGATGATCGAGTCGATTCGGGGGCTCCAGAAACGATGAAGGACATCGAGTCGCGTTGGTGGGATCGCTTGATCAACGCGTTGGTGCCTGCCGCCTTTGTGGCGGCCATGATCTCGTACGCGTTCCCATTCGGGGTTCTAGTTGGCTACCCCTCATACAGCGATTCCGGCTTCCTGGCTTTCTTCGGCGGCTTTTTCGTCTTGACGGTGGCGCCTCTGGATCCGTTCTTCTGGGTCTTCTCGCTTCCGTTGATTGCCGCTGTCGTCGGACTCATCTATCAGCGCCGGCCCGGATGGATGGGGTCCTTGGGCGCGCTCATCTGCGGACTTGTAGGCCTTTTCTGTTTGGGATCTGCTTACGTCTTGGAACCTTCCAAGCCTTTTGCCTATGGCTACTTCGCGGTTGAGGCCAGCTTCCTGATCGCGGCCGTGGCATCCGCCGTTCGATTGATCCGCCTACGCCGCAACCAGGCGATGTGGGATGCGAAGCCCGAGCCACGAGATGAGCCAGCGGCCTCGGCCCAACAGCAGCTACTTTCGCGATACCGCGACAAGTCGTAGCCCAAGCGGGACGCTATTCGAACCATCTTGACGAACTCGGTCACCTCGCAGAGCGTCGTCCTCGGCGTCCACCACCGGGCAGCGCGAAAGGGTCGACTACATCCACATCTGCGTATCGGCTGAGGCCCAGGTCGCGGCTGTAAATGCGCCGTACGCCGTACTGCCTCATGAGCGTAATGAGGTGAGCGTCGGGCACGTCGTTTCCGCGCGCCTGGTCGCGGCCCGTTTGACGGAACAGCTCCCAGAATCCGTCCGCCTCGCCTGGTGTACGCACGTGCGGCCGCTGGAGAAGGGCTTCGGCGTTGGCGGTCGCGTCGCGTGCGCTAAGGGGCTTCGGGAGGATCGCCGGGTGAGTAACGATGCGCAGATATCCCAATACAACCGGCCAGAACAAATACAGAAGGTCGGGTCCAGCTGCCAGCCGCGTGACCAGCTGTATGGCCTGCGGGTAGACAGGATCGCTCTGATTGCTTGCGTAGACGAGGATGTTGGCGTCGACGGTTGCGCTCATTCGCGCACGTCGAATAGGGCCCTCACCGCCTCCTTGTCTTCGAGGTCAGCCAAAGGCCGGCCCAAATCCTTGGCGATCCACGTCAGGCCACCGGGATTCCGAGGGCGTCCGGCCTGTTCCCTTAGAGACGAGGCCAGCAGCTCGGAAGCGACCTGGCCCATGCTCTTGCCCGCGCCCTTGCTCCGGCGCTTGAGCTCCTTCACGACCGTAGGATCGAGATCGATCGTGGTGCGCATGATGCGTGATGTTACCATCGCACGCATCAGATGAAGTAGCCCCGGCGGGATTCGAGGCGACACCTACGAAACCGCGGCTCAGGCTCTCATGAACTTGCTGCAAGGGTCAGACCGGGGTTGTTGAGCCTCCCAAGACCTCGCGGATCGGCTCCGCAGCCACGAATCTGACTGCACGCGCCGGTGCCAGCCCGGCGGCCATCGCCTGAATGACGTTCGCGGCCGCGGCGAAGGTGTGCTCAGCTCCATTGTCGTCGCCCATCGCATATAGAGCCCTGCCGAGGGCCGCCTGCGCATGCCAGCGCACTGAAGGGCTCCTAAGCCGATCCGACTGCTCGACGGCGAGGCGCAGCTCGGGCATCGCGTCTGGCCCTATTACGCCATCAAAGCGGGCGCAGGTCGGAACTCGTCTGGAAGTGGTGTTCCAACCTCACTCGAATCCACCTCGACAATGTCCGACTTCAGAGGGCCAAGGATCGCCAAGAGCTCGTCTTGTTCGGCGCTGGGGACCTTGAATTGATTCAGCGTCGCGACAAGATCCTCGACCAGGGCACTGAACTCACCTTTGGTGACCTTCATCCCGGCATGTGCTTCCTTCATGCTCCGTCCGTTATATCGACAAGGACCGCCCGTAGCTTCGCAGACCTGGTCGATGAGCATCTTTGTCAATCGCGCAAGGTCCGTCCTCGCGAACTTCAGGTTTATCCGGTCGTCTCCGGCCACCCGGTCCCTGAAGTCTTCGACGACCGCTGTGACCGCGCCGATTCCACCAAGTCGCTCGAACAGCGTCCGTTCCATGGCTCCTCCCCCGTGCAATCCTGTTTCTGGAGCTCGGTGCCTCCCGCGGCATCGCCGTCGCCTCGACTATTAGCAGTGCGTGCCACCGTGTCAATAGCCGAATTAGCGCTCGCATCCACATCCGTCGCCAACCCATTGGCTAGCAGCCCATGTCTCGGGGTGGCGGACCAGGAGTAGCCCCGGCGGGATTCGAACCCGCGATCTCAGCCTCGCCGGGCGCGCGCAGGGCGCATTTTCCTAAGACCCCTCTCAAGGCTGAGAAGAAGTAGCCCCGGCGGGATTCGAACCCGCGGTCTCAGCCTTGAGAGGGCTGCGTCCTAGTCCACTAGACGACGGGGCCACGAACCGGTGGTGGGCGGCGTTGGGTTTGAACCAACGACCTCTTGCGTGTGAGGCAAGCGCTCTCCCGCTGAGCTAGCCGCCCAAATATGCGCCTGCGCGCGCCCGGCGGGAGTGACCATTCTACCCAAGGCTTTACGATCATCTCGATGGCGTCCGAGACCAAACCCCTCCACCAGCGACACTGCGTCAAGTGCGAGCCTGGCACTCCCCCACTCTCCAGCCACGAGGTCGGGCAGCTCCTGGAGCAGCTCGACGGCTGGACCGTCGAAGACGACGAGGGGCACCTGCGCCTCACCAAGCGGTACAAGTTCAAGGGCTTCATACCGGCCGTCGAGTTCGTCAACAGGATCGCTCCGATCGCCGAGGCCGAGGGTCACCACCCCGACCTGCTGGTCAGCTACGGCTCTGTGACGGTCCATCTTTTCACCCACGCCGCCGGCGGCCTGACCGACAACGACTTCATCCTCGCTGCCAAGATCGACCGCATCAAGTCTTAACAGTCTTTCCTTTGCTTTGTCGGGGGCACCGTGATAGCTTCGTCGGGCTCAATGACCTACATCGTCTGCTGGCTGCTGCACCGTCGCGAGCGAGAGGTACTGCTGCAAGGGATCCTGCCCTGGGGGATCGACGCCGTGGTTTTCTGCTGGCGCTGCGACCGTATGCGTGGCCGCGCGGTACGCGTCCTCCAGCTGAACCACACCCACGCCGGCTGGTAGCGCGCCGGGCTCAGCGCCCGAGCACGACGGCTGGGTAGCTGGCGGGAAGTAGCGTCCGGCGCGGGAATTCCTGTGCCGCGAGGTCGCGCAGCGCCAGGTCGACGTTCCAGCTCACCACCACCACTTCGTCACATCCAGCCAGCTCGTCGGCGGTCGTGACCACCTTGAACCGGGTCGTGTAAGCAGCCAGGACCGACTCGTCCGAGTGGATCACGCAGGCCGTGCCTCCAGGGGCCTGGGCGCGATCCACCTCGGCCGCGGCCTGCGGCAGCGCGAGGGGGTCTTGCGTGTAACCCGGCGCCTGGGCCACGACTGCCGCCACCGCACCGGCCAGGACGACGGGCGCCAACACCTTCCAGCGCTGGATGGCGGCGGCCACCAAGAACGCGATGCCCGGGATGAGGAAGGCGAAGAAGCGCGGGTAGAGGTATGCAGGCTGCAGGACGAGCCAGAGGACGGCCACCACCGCCGCCACCACCGCAATCGACGCCCACACCAGGGGCTCACGGCGCACCGCCCACAGGCCAAGCCCAACCGTGCTCAACCAGAGACCTACCGCCAGCAGCACGGGTGCGCCCAGCAGAAAAAGGACGAGGTCGCGAGGGAACGTGGGGTCGAACTGGCTCGAGGGAAAGCCGTGCTGCACGAACTCCATCACCTCGATGTTGGCGTTGGCCACAACGCCGATCGCTAACGCGGCGATCCAGGCTGGGGCGAGTTTCCTGAGCTCAGGCCACGATCTTCGCAGCCCGATCCAGACTACGTGCGCCACCAGCACGACGACCGCGAAAACATGGGTAGCGATTGCCAGGCCCATGAGCACTGCATAGACAACCCGCGCCCCCCTCCCCAACCCTCTCCCCGGCGGGGAGAGGGAGATTGTCGCCAAAAGTGCTAGGAGCGCGGCCAGGCTGTAGCCGCGCAGGTCGCGGCTGTTCTCCACGAACAGCGGATTGGTCGCGATGAAGATCCCGGCGCACGCACCCGCCATCAGTCCGAAGCGCTTCGCCAGCACGGCCGCCGAGACTCCGACCGTGCCCCCGGCCGCCAGCGCCGGCACGAGCCTGTACACGACTTCGCTTCTCGATCCCGTCAACGAATAGATGACATGGCTAACGAGCGACAAGAAAACGTGGTCGTTGGATGCGATGTACTTGAGCGGGATGCTGGGCAGAGCCGAATGGACGGCAAACGCATCGACAAGATTTGGGGTCGCGACAAAGTTGGCGAAGGTCGCGGCGGCGTCGTAGCCGAAGGAGCGACCTGAGCCGATCAGATAAGCCCCGGCGGTTGCCGCGCCGAGAAGGATGCCGGCCCGGATCGGCGTGAGAAACCGGGGCGGCATGGCGGGAAACTCTACAAGGAGACTCCCGCTACACCTTCACATCTTCGGGTTCGGGGAGCACATCCTCGCCCGTGTACGCGGACGCCTGCATCCGGAAGAGCCGCGCATATCGGCCGTTCAGCTTCATCAGGTCGGCGTGCGTGCCCTCCTCGACGAGGCGGCCGTGCTCCAGGAAGACGATGCGGTCGGCCCGGCGCACGGTCGAGAACCGGTGCGAGATGTAGACAGCGGTTCGACCGCGGGTCAGCGACCGCAATCGTTCGAACAGGTCGTACTCGGCCTGGGCGTCGAGCGCCGACGTGGGTTCATCGAGCAGGAGGATCTTCGCGTCGCGCATGAACGCCCGAGCCAGCGCCACCTTCTGCCATTCACCACCGGACAGGTTTACGCCGTGGTCGAACCACTTGCCCAGTGCGGTGTCGTAGCCATCGGGAAGCCCCGAGATGAGCTCGGCTGCCCCGGCCTGGGCGCCCGCGACCTCGATCCGCTCGCGGTCGTCGATGTCGGGAACGTTGCCGAGGCCGATGTTCTCCGCCGCCGTGGCCTGGTAGGTGACGTAGTCCTGGAACATGGCTCCGATCTGCGCGCGCAGCTCGTTGGGATCGAAATCGCGGATGTCGATCCCGTCGATGAGGATCCGGCCCTCGTTGGGGTCGTACAGCCGGCAGATGAGCTTGAACAAGGTCGTCTTGCCGGCGCCGTTCCTCCCCACGATCGCCAGGGTCTCGCCGGGCTGCACGGTGAAGCTGAGATTGGTTAGCGCATTGGCCTCTGCGCCCGGGTAGGCGAACGTCACGTTGTCGAAGCGAATCTCGCCGCGCAGCGGCTGCGGGACCTTGGTCGGCTTGGCAGGCGCGGGCATGGTCGACTTCGTCTCCATGAGCTCGAACAGGTTGTTCAGGTACAGGTTGTGCTCGTACATCCCCGAGAAGCCCCCGAGGATGCCCTGGATTGAGCCCTGCACTTGCGAAGCCGCGGTCGTGTACAGCGTGAGGTCGCCGAGCGTGAGGCGGCCGATGATCGCCTGCAGCGCCACGTATAGATAGGTGAGCGAGGTGACGATCGTGCTCAGGTTGCCCAGGGCGAACCCGGTCATGTACCTGCGCGCCACCTGGGCCCGCTGTGAGCTGTAGTAGGCCCTGGCGATCAGCCGGTACCGATTGATGAAGTAGCCGCCAAGCCCGAAGAGCTTCACCTCTTTCGCATAGCTGTCGGTGGTGACGAGCGTGACCATGTAGTTCATCCGCCGCAGCAGCCGCGAGCCCCAGCGCGCGATGTTGTAGCCGCGCCAGCCGTAGCGCGTGTCGGCGATGAACGCGGGAATCGGGGAGATCAGCGCGATCACGGCGAGCAACGGGCTCACAACCACGAGCAGCGCGATCATCGTGATGAAGGTGAGCAGCGTCTGGACCAGGCCGAAAGCGGTCGAGATCATGATCACCGGCCGGTTTATGGAATCGGTTTGCGCCCGCCGCAGCAAGTCGTAGGAGGCCGGGTCCTCGTAGAACGCGAGGTCGAGCGAAGCCGCCTTCTGCATGACCATCAGCTGGATCCGCATCGAGACGTCGTTCTGAAGCAGCTGCTGAGTGATGTTTCGCAACGTGCCCAGAAGCGCCGAGACGGCGAACAGCGCGAGCTGCACGATGACCAGGAAGATGATCCCGTTGACCGCGGTGAACACCGGCGTCTGCCAGGGCCCGAGGGTGAAAATCTCGCGGTCCGGCTGGCGGAAGCTATGGATGGCGATGCCCTGGACCACGGCGTTGGTCAGGAGCTTCGCCGTGTAAGCGGAGGCGGCCGGGATCACGCCGGCGACGGCGGTCGTGGCGAACAGCGCCAAAGTTATTGAGGGGCTGGCGTCCCACACCAATCTGAGGACACGGGGCAGCGCGGTTGTGGTGCCCGTGACCGATTGCTTGAAGTTCAGCCACCGGCCGCGGAGGTCCTTCGGTCCCTGGTCTTCAGGCGGCTGCTCGATCTCCGGATCGCCGGTCAGGCCGCTGTTGGCCGGTCCGGTGTCGGCCGACTTACGCCGCCCCAGCCACCAATGCATCATCGGCGGGCCGCTGCCCGGCCCCATCATCGCCATGTTGCTTGCAGCTTACCCACCGAACTCAAATCACACTCCAAACCGGCACCGCTTGCTTTCTGCCACGACCTGCGTAATATTGTAATCATGGATGAAAAAGAGCTCGGTTCGATCAAGGGTTGGTTTGCCGGAAGACTCCCAGACGGCTGGTTCACGGGAGTAGACGTGTCGGTCGAGGACGACCAGATCGTGGTCTTGGGCTCGCTGCCCGACGCCGGCCTCGGCAGCACGCCGGAAGAGAAGGAAGGCGCGGCCGCGGGGCGCATCGCCCGCTTCCGCGAGGAGACCCGCGGACAGCGCATCGGGATCGCCCAGGAGGCCGAGGAGCGCTTCAAGAAGTACATCACCTGGGGCGCCACGATGGGCGGCGTCACCAAGCGGTTCAACCCGGGCGGCGGAGGGCGGTCGTCCGGAGATCGCCGGGTGATGATCGGCCGGTGGATGAGGCGGCACGGACGCGGCCGCCGCGGCGCCGGCACGCAGACCGCGCCCTCTTCGACCTCGCAAGTCTTCTGACCGTCGCGGGCAACTCCCGCCCCGCTCCCCTACCCTCTCCCCAAATGGGGAGAGGGTATTAGGGTGAACACTTCTCGGCTCGAGGCTTTTTCCGACGGCGTTTTCGCCGTCGCCATCACGCTTCTCGTGCTGCAGTTCACCGTCCCCGAGGTGCAGTCGGGGAAGCTGCTCGCGAACGTCCTCGGCCAGTGGCCGCAGCTAGTGACCTACGTCGCCAGCTTCCTCACGGTCG
>Ga0209160_1001563_pt1 | contig 19308 bp, 20 predicted proteins | sample GraSoiAngelo_153_FD_186167 | JGI IMG/M metagenome (GOLD analysis project Ga0209160, IMG submission 186167) | Grasslands soil microbial communities from the Angelo Coastal Reserve, California, USA - 14_1009_12_40cm (SPAdes) (version 2) | ecosystem: Environmental > Terrestrial > Soil > Grasslands ... | reverse complement strand
AACGGCATCGTGGCGGAATTGGGCCAGCGTCCACGCAACGCCCGATGCGCATAACACCTTCAACTGGTCGTTCGGCGCCGAACTGGGCTCCACCGCGCCGCTCCGGTTCGGTGTCCGTGGGGGGCAGTTGCCGTTCGCTGTCGGGCAGACGCCCACTGAGGTTGGGTTCTCCGGTGGGCTGGGCCGCCAATTCTCGGGCGGTCGGGGCCGGCTCGACCTGGGCATCGAGCGGCTGCAGCGCAAAGGCGCCGGGCTCACGGAACGGGTGTGGACGCTCCTGCTGGGGCTGACTGTGCGGCCGTGAACGTCTACTTCCACACGTTCGGATGCAAGGCGAACCAGTACGACACCGATCTGGTTCGCCAGGCCTTCAGCGATGGCGGCGCCACCGTCGTCGACGATCCTTCGCACGCTGATCTCGCCGTCATCAATTCCTGCACCGTGACACACGAAAGCGAAGTCAAGCTGCGGCGCTTCGTGCGCCACGTGGCGAAGAGCGGGACCGCGCAGACGATCGTGATGGGATGCGCGGCCGCGCTGGACGACGGCACGATCGCGGCGCTGCCGGCGGTACGTGCGGTCGTACCGAATGCGGATCCGATCATGGTGTTGCGTGCGGCAGGTTTTCCGTCGGTTGTAGGGGCGCAGCATGCTGCGCCCCTACTTCGCGCAGGTAGATCCCGCGCGTTACTCAAAATCCAGGACGGCTGCGACGAGCATTGCACGTTCTGCGCGACCACGATTGCTCGCGGCAACAACCGGTCGCGGTCCGTCGCGGAGCTCGTACGAGAAGCGCGCGAGCTGGCTGAGCATCACGCGGAAATTGTCTTGACCGGCGTGCATATCGGGACATATGGGCAAGAGGCGAACCAGGGTGTGTTGACCCCGGGCACCCTAGGTACTCTCCTCGAGGCCCTCATCACTGCTGTTCCCTCGGTGCGTTTCCGCCTGTCGTCGGTCGAAGCCACCGAAGTCGACGACACGCTCGCCCGGCTCTTGATCGAAGCGCCGCGGAGTGTGGCCGCGCATCTGCACGCGCCACTGCAGTCGGGGTCCAATCGCATCCTCAAAAGGATGGGGCGACACTGGTATACGGCGGATACCTATCGCGCGCGCATCGAATGGCTGGCCATGCGGTTGCCGGTGTTCGGTCTCGGTGCGGACGTGATTGCCGGTTTTCCGGGAGAGACAGAGGCCGATCATCACGCCTCACTCACGCTTTTACACGCCTTGCCGTTCACGTATCTGCACGTCTTCCCATTCTCGGTTCGCCCCGACGCTCCCGCAGCGAAGCTCCCGGGGCAGGTCCCGCCTGACATCATACGCGAGCGCGCGCGTGAGCTGCGCGACCTTGGCGAATCGAAGGCCGCCGCGTATCGGGCAACCCGGGCCGGACAGGCCGCCGATGGCGTGGTGTCGGGCCGGCAGGGAGGCCGGGTCGAGGTCCTGACGCAGGATTACCTGAGTGTCTATGTTCGTAGCGAAGCGTGGAGTGGTCGTCCCAGGTTCGAGGTCGTGATCGACTGATGCCGCGCGCGCCGCGGATTTACATCGAGACCTACGGCTGCCAGATGAACGTTTCGGACTCCGAGCTGATGTTCGGAGTGCTGGGACGTGAAGGGTACGTGCGCACCGAAGATCCGGCGGAGGCGGACGTGCTGCTCGTCAACACCTGCGCCGTACGCGATCACGCCGAACAGCGGGTGCTGGGGCGAATGGGCGAGCTGAAGCGCTACAAGCGGCCTGGAGATGTCCTGGGCGTCGTGGGTTGTATGGCGCAGCGCCTCGGTCCGAAGCTGCTCGAGCGCGTCCCGCAGGTGGACCTGGTGATCGGCCCCGACGGCTATCGCGGCCTGCCAGAGCTCATTGCGCGCGCGCGCGAGGGCGAGCGCGCCGCCGAGACCACGTTCCGGAGCTGGGAGCACTACGAAGACGTTCCTCCCGTTCGCGAGCGGCAGGTTTCCGCGTTCGTCACAGTACAGCGTGGCTGCGATTATCGGTGCACGTTCTGCATCGTTCCGATGACGCGCGGGCCGGAACGGAGCCGCAAGTTGGCGGACGTCGTGCGTGAGGTCTCCGGGTTGGCGGAGTCCGGCACCAGCGAGGTCACGCTTCTTGGGCAGACGGTCAACAGTTATCACGATGGCGACCACGACTTTGCCGACCTGCTGCGCGCAGTCGGCGCAGTGGCAGGCATTCGCCGCCTGCGCTTTACGTCGCCCTATGCGACCGATTTCACGCCGCGCGTACTTGCCGCGATGGCCGAAACGCCCGCCGTCTGCGAGCACGTGCACTTGCCGGTGCAGAGCGGCAGCTCGCGAACGCTCAAGCGCATGCTGCGCCGCTATGATCGTGAGGCGTACCTCGAGGTCGTGCGCGCTCTACGGGAAGCGATACCCGGCATCGCGCTGTCGACCGACATCATCGTGGGATTCCCAGGCGAGACGGAAGCGGACTTCGCCGAAACGCTGTCGCTGGTCGAGCAGGTGGCATTCGACGACGCGTACACCTTCAAGTACTCGGTACGCGAAGGCACGCCGGCCGTGCGAATCAAGGATCACGTCGCGGAAGAGATCAAGACGGAGCGCATCGGGCGGCTCATTCAGGTCGTGCGGCACGTCGCGAAGCAGAAGAACATCGCACTCGTCGGGACGACACACGACGTCCTGGTCGAGGGGCCGGCCAAGCGTGGCGGGTTGTTGCAGGCCCGCACGCGCACGAACAAGATCGCGCTGCTGGAAGGTCCGACGGACTGGATCGGCACGTACGTCAACGTTCGCTTCACAGGCACGACCGGATCGACCTTCACGGCCATGCGAGAAGCACTCGTCGAGTCGTGGCAGTAACCAATGTGACGTTCGAGGTCGTGCAGCGCGAATACCGCAGTCTGCGCGACGGTTTCCCCAAGTTTTGTGGCTGCGACACGTGCCGCGGCGATGTGCTCGTATACGCGCTCAATCGCCTGGCCCCGCATTACGTTGCCACGCGCCAGGGAGAGATTCTCACCGAGTTGTCACTAGCGAGCGACCAGGAAAAAGCGAAGCTCGACGTGGCGCTGCTCGAAGGATTCCGCAAAGTCGCCCTCGCGCCTCGCTGCGGAGCAAAACCCAGCCAGCTGTAGTCTGAGGCGGCCTCCGTGCGGCCGCCGATCCTCTATCTCTCCGTAGCGTTCGGCGCCGGATTGTTTACGGCGTTGAGCGGCCTCGACCTGCGGGTGACGGCGTGGTGCGTCCTCGCTGGGGTCGTGCTGGTTCAACGGCGGGCGCCTGTCGGCGCGGCATTCGGGGCCATGCTCATCGCGGGTGTGCTCTGGGGTGCGGCGGCGCTGCGCGAACAGCGCGCCTCATGTGCGGGCGCGTGGAGTGCCCCGGGGCCGCGCCCCGGGGTTAACACGCCCACAACCCGTTCCGCAATCCTTCAACTGACCGACCCTGTCTCCGACAGCGGCGGTGTCGTTGAAGGAGTCGTTCGAGCCGGATCTTGTCGCGGTTCCCTCACAATCCGGTGGCCCGATCACCACGCTGCTCATGGCGGCACAACGTGGATCGTCGCGGGCCGCTTCCTGGGCGAGCCGAATCGCGGCATCCTCGTCGCACGGCGCCTGCGCGAGCTCGATCCGACGCCGCGTGGCCGCGGTGCCCTCCGCGACCGGATCAGCGAGCGGAGCCGCCGCCTCTTCGGCAAGCGGGCGCCGCTCGTCGACGCGCTCGTCATTGCGCGCCGCACCGACCTCGACGCCGAGCTGCGCGAGCGCTACGCGCGCTCGGGGCTCGCGCACCTCCTCTCGATCTCCGGGTTGCACGTCGCCTTCTTCGCGGCCTGGCTCAATCTCCTGCTCAAACGGCTGCGTCTCAGCGCTCGCGCGCAATTCGTCGCCGGGACCGCGGTCATGCTCACCTACGTCTGGCTACTCGGCTTTCCGACGCCGGCGACGCGCTCCGCGGCGATGCTGGCGCTCCTCGACATCGCGAAGTTGCGCCAGCGGATTGTCGCACCGCGGGGAACGATCAGCCTCGCCGCACTCCTGGTCATGCTGACCGATCCTTGGTCGGTACAGTCGGTCGGTGCGTGGCTCTCGGTCGCGGCGGTGGCAGCCGTGATCTGGGCCGGCCGGGCGACGGGGGCCCATCCGAAAGTTGTACGTCTGGTCGCACCTGCCGCCGCGGCAACATTACTCACGGCTCCGATCACCGCGTACGCATTCGGCACGGTCGCCCCGATCGGCGTGCTCGCAAACCTTCTCGCGATTCCGCTGGCGGGCGTCGCGGTCCCCGGTCTCATGGCCGCGTTGATGACTTCGTCGACTCTGCTCGCCGCAGGATCGGGACTGTGCCTGGCGCTGCTCGACCTGGTCGCGGGCGCGGCGGCGGCAATCCCGGGCGGCCATTTCATCATGATCGCCGGGGCGCGCGCCGCTGTGCTCTGGCTCGGCGTCGTCGTGCTGGCCTGGTGGCTGTGGCATTCCCCGCGGCGTCGCTGGGTCGTTGCCGCGCGGCTCGCCTTCGTCGCCGTGCTCGCGACGTGGTCAGCGTCTTTCGGCGCCCTCCGGCGTCTTTCAGATTGTCATTGCCTAACCGTACATTTCCTGGACGTCGGTCAGGGGGACGCGATCGCGTTGCGGACGCCCGCTGGGCGCTGGCTCTTGATCGACGGCGGACCGCGTGGACCGCCGCCGATCGGCGATGCGGGGCGCCGGGTGGTGGTGCCGTTCCTGAGGAGTCACGGCGCGACGCAGCTCGCCGCCATCGTCGCGACGCACGCGCACCTCGACCACTTCGGCGGGCTGCCCGCGGTCCTCGAGGCGTTCGACCCGGCGTATGTGCTCGAGCCGGGAGAGCCGGTGCCCGATGCGAATTACCTCGGCTTCCTCGGCGCCGTCGAAGCAGACGGCGCCGAGTGGCGGCCGGCGCGACGCGGCGACCGGCTCGAGCTCGACGGCGTGACGTTCGAGGTGTTGAGCCCCGATTCCGCCTGGGCGGTCAGTCAGACGGATATCAACGAGGAGTCGGTCGTCCTCCTCGTGACGTACGGGGCGACGCGCCTGTTGCTCGCCGGCGATGCCGGCCTGCCGACGGAAGCGCACATTGCCGGCACGGTTGGGCACGTGACGCTGCTCAAGGTGGGGCATCACGGTTCGCGCGGGGCTACGTCGGACCGCTGGCTCGACGAGCTGCGGCCCGAGGACGCGGTGATCAGCGTGGGCGCGCACAATCGGTACGGTCATCCAGCGCCCGAGGTGGTGGCGCGCCTCAAGGCTCGTGGCATCATCGTGCTCCGGACGGATGAACGGGGTACGATCACCTTCACCGTTTCCAGCCAGGGGACGAGTGCACTCACCGACGTCGGTCATCACGATTGAGCGCTTCATCATGGAGCAGGAGCGGCTGCATCCCGAGGCCACGGGGGAGCTCTCCAACCTGCTGTACGATCTCTGCCTGGCCGCCAAGATCATCTCGCGCCAGGTGCGGCGCGCTGGGCTTACCGACATCCTGGGTGAGTTCGGAGCGATCAACGTCCAGGGCGAGCTACAGCAGAAGCTCGATGTTTTCGCGAACGAGACGGTGCGTCACAGCGTCGAGCACACCGGACGGGTGTGCGTCGTGGCGTCCGAGGAAGACGAGAATCCCATTCCCGTGAAGGTCCGCGAGGACCGGCGTGGCGGGAAGTACGTCCTGCTCTACGATCCGCTCGATGGCTCGACCAATATCGACGTCAATGTTTCGATCGGGACGATCTTCTCTATCCACCGCCGCAGCGCGACGAAACGCGGACCCGGTTCGCTCGCCGACTGTCTGCAGGAGGGGCGTGCGCAGGTTGCGGCGGGCTACATCCTCTACGGCTCGAGCACGATGCTCGTCTACACGACCGGGCAGGGCGTGCACGGCTTTACGCTCGACCCGACGATCGGCGAGTTTCTGCTCTCGCACCCCGACATCCGCTCGCCCGATGTGGGCAAATACTACAGCGTCAACGAGAGTCACTGGAACAAATGGGCGCCGGGCATCCAGCGCGTGGTCGGCGCGTTCAAGAATGGCGACGGCGGCCGTGTGGAAGCGAAGAACGCGCGTTATATCGGATCGCTCGTGGCCGACATCCATCGCAATCTGATGTCAGGCGGCGTCTTTCTGTATCCGGCCGACGCGATTTCGCCGCAGGGCAAGCTGCGCTTGCTGTACGAAGCGGCGCCACTCGCGTTCGTAGTCGAGCAAGCGGGAGGCGCCGCCACCGATGGGCGGCGCAACATCCTCGACATCAAACCGACGGCGCTGCATCAGCGCACCCCGCTGATCATCGGCTCCAAGCAGGACGTGGCGTTCGCGCAGTCGGTGCTCACCGGGCAATGACCACGGCTGACCCAAGCGCTCCGGGGGAGTGGCCGTACACGCGGGGCATCTATCCCACGATGTACCGCGGCAAGCTGTGGACCATGCGCCAGTACGCCGGCTTCGGCACCGCTGAAGAAACCAACGCCCGCTTTCGTCATCTCCTCGACGCCGGCCAAACGGGTCTCTCGGTCGCGTTCGATCTACCCACGCAGATGGGTTACGACTCCGATCACGCGATGGCGGAAGGCGAGGTGGGTCGAGCGGGTGTCGCGATCGACAGCGCGGACGACATGGAGCGCCTGTTCCATGGCATACCACTCGATCGTGTTTCGACGTCGATGACGATCAACGCGACGGCCGCCATCCTGTTGGCGATGTATGTCGCGGTTGGGGAGGAGCAGGGTGTCCCGCTGGCCAAGCTGCAGGGCACGCTGCAAAACGACATCCTCAAGGAATACATCGCGCGCGGCACGTACATCTATCCGCCCGAGCCGTCGCTCCGACTCGTCGCCGACATTTTCCGGTTCACGTCGGCCGCCAAGATGAGCTTCAACCCCATCTCGATCTCCGGTTATCACATGCGAGAGGCGGGCGCGACCGCGGTGCAGGAGATCGCGTTCACCTTTGCCAATGGTTTGGAATACGTGCGTCGGGCACAATCCGCCGGGCTCTCCATCAACGAACTGGGGCCCAGGCTTTCCTTCTTCTTTGCCGGCTATACCGACTTCTTCGAGGAAGTGGCCAAGTTCCGGGCCGCCCGGCGGCTCTGGGCGCGACTGATGAGGGAAAAATTCAACGCCGACGACTCTGCGGCCCGGCTGCGCTTTCACACGCAGACCGGTGGCGCGACGCTCACGGCACAGCAACCGCTCAATAACGTCGTGCGCGTCGCGCTCCAGGCGATGGCGGCCGTGCTCGGCGGCACCCAATCGCTGCATACCAATGCCTACGATGAAGCGCTCACACTGCCGACCGAGCATAGCGCTACCGTGGCGCTTCGCACGCAGCAGCTGCTCGCGTACGAGACCGGTGTCCCGGACGTCACCGATCCGCTCGGTGGCAGCTACTATCTGGAATCGCTGACGGACCAGATGGAGCAAGACGCGCGGGCCCTGATCGACGAAGTCGAAGCGGGCGGTGGCGCCGTCGCTGCCATTGCGCTCGGGGTCTTCCAACAGGCGATCGGCCGGAGCGCGTACGAACAGCAGCGTGACGTCGAGGCAGGGAAGCGGGTGATCGTGGGCGTGAACGAATACGTCACGGGAGATGCCGCGCCGCCGACACGCGCGCCCGACTACTCCAAGCTGGCCGAGACGCAGCAGCGGCGCCTCACGGAGCTCCGAAAAAAGAGGAACGCGGACAAAGTGAAGCAGGCGCTCGCTGGGGTCGAGGCGGCCGCGCGCGCAGCGACGGAGCCGCTTGTGGAGCCCATCCTCGACGCGGTCCGGGCACGCGCCACGCTCGGCGAGATCAGCGACGTATTTCGCGCCGTCTGGGGCGTGTACGATCCCCGTTAGCCATGAAATAATCCAGGAGGCTCCGATGATGCGGATGGTCGTCGCCCGGCTGATCGTCGCGATCTTACTCGGCATCGCGGTAGGGTATGCCGTCGGCAAGAGTACCGCAGCCGATGCCGAGCGTGGGAACGCACTGACGATGAAGGAGTACATCGCTGACTTCGACCACCACAAGCAGGAGCTGATATCGTCTCGCGTTCCGATGGCTGGCGCGCTCTTCGTGGGCGCGCTGATGATCGTCGCGATGTTCGGGCTGTACGAGTTGCTGGTGTGGTGTGTGGATCGGCTCCTGGCGGTGCTCGACCGCCGGAACAGCCTCGCGACTCAACCAGGGACACCACCGCCGTGGTAGGCCGCCGTCACTTCTTCCGGAGGTTGGTCGTGCGCGAACGGGTTCTGACCATTGCTTCTCTCTTGCTCGCTCTTGCGGCTCCGCTGGTTGCTCAACGCGTGGAAACGGGATTCCTCGATCGGTCGATCACGGTTGCGGGTCGAGCATATCACTATCAGGTCTACGTTCCAGCGGATTATGCATCGAAAAGCAGCTGGCCGGCGATTTTGTTTTTGCACGGCGCAGGCGAGCGGGGCAATGACGGCCTGCTACCGACCGCGGTGGGCCTCGGTGCCGCCATTCGACAGAATCCGACCCGCTACCCCGCGATCGCGGTCTTTCCGCAGGCGCCACCCGATTCGCAGTGGGTCGGGACACCCGCCGACATGGCCGTCGCCGCGCTGCAGCAGACGATGCGGGAATTCCACGTCGATCCGAGCCGTGTGTATCTCACGGGTCTCTCGATGGGCGGGCACGGAACCTGGTATGTCGCGTATCGACATCCGGAGCTGTTTGCGGCGATCGTCCCGATCTGCGGATGGGTGCGCGACTTTCCGCAGTTCCGGGGCTCGGTTCCGGTAGTCCCAGGAGACAGTGCGTCGATCATGCCGAGTCTGGTCCAGCGCCTCGGCAGGGTTCCAATTTGGATCTTCCACGGGGAAGTGGATCAGGTGGTGAACGTCAACGGCTCGCGCGAACCGGCCGCCGCGCTGAAGGCCGCATCGGCCGACGTTCGCTACAGCGAATTGCTCGGTTTGAATCACAACTCGTGGGATGCCGCGTACGCCTCCGACGAGTTCACACGCTGGCTGTTCGCACAGCAGCGGCGCTAGCCGACTGGGCTAGCGCGTGACAAGTTAGGGCACTCTTTCAGAGGATTAGCTGATGAACCGGCGCGAAGTGCTTTTGCTGCTCGCCGGGACGGGCGCAATTCCCGATCCGCTGCTCGCGATCGGTCGCACCGTCCACAAGCGCGTGCGTGCTGGAACTCTACGCGCTTTAAACGCCCACCAGAATGAAACCGTCGCCACCATCGCCGAACTGATCATCCCCAAAACTGACACACCGGGAGCGCGAGAGGCAGGCGTGCCCGCGTTCATCGACGTCATGCTCGCCGATTGGGCGGACGACGATCATCGCCAGCAGTTCACGGCGGGACTGGCAAACGTGGATGAACGGGCGCGCGGGCTGTTTGCCAAGGACTTCGTCGCATGCAGCGAAGCCCAGCAGACCCAGATCCTGACCGATCTCGATGCGGAGCTTGCACGACTGCGCGACACGAACAGCGATACGTCGAAGAACTTCTTCCACGACATGAAGTGGCTGACGCTGACGGGCTACTACACATCCGAAGTCGGTGCGACTACCGAACTGCATTACCGCGTCGTGCCGGGACGTTACGAACCCTGCTACCCCCTCGACCAATGAAGACCTACGACGCAATCGTGATAGGCTCCGGCATCTCGGGCGGGTGGGCGGCAAAGGAGCTGACCGAACGCGGCCTCCAAACGCTCGTGCTCGAGGCCGGCCGGCCGATCAATCCCGAGACCGACTACGTCGAGCATGTGCCGATGTGGGAGATGAAGTTTCGCGGCATGGGCGACCGCAAGCAACGGTCCAAGGAACAGCCGATTCAGCAGCAATGCTATGCGTGCGACGAGATGGCCTACAAATTCTTCGTGAACGACCTCGAGAACCCCTACACCACGCCGCCCGACAAACCGTTCTCATGGATCCGCGGCCGCCAGGTCGGCGGGCGTTCGATCATGTGGGGGCGGCAGGTCTACCGCTGGAGCGACCTGGACTTCGAGGCGAACGCCCGCGAAGGGATCGGCGTCGACTGGCCGATTCGCTACGCCGACATCGCGCCCTGGTACGACTATGTCGAGACATTTGTCGGCATCAGTGGCCAGTCGGAAGGTCTGCCTCAACTTCCGGACGGCAAATTCCTCAAGCCGATGGCGCTGAACTGCGCGGAACAGCGGGTGAAGGACGCTGTGGCCCGCGCATGGCCCGGGGGGGAACGGCTGGTGACGATCGGACGCTGCGCCGTGCTCACGGAGGCCCACAACGGACGCGCCGCATGCCACTACTGCGGCCCGTGTCATCGCGGCTGCATCACGCGCTCTTACTTCTCGAGCATCAACGCGACTCTCCCGGCCGCCCAGGCGACCGGTCGCCTCACGCTGCGGCCATACAGCGTCGTTCAGAGCGTGATCTGGGACCAGAAGCGTGGGCGGGCAACGGGCGTGCGCGTCATCGACGGCCAAACGAAACACGTGCTCGAGTTCAGGGCACGCGTCATCTTCCTGTGCGCCTCGACCATCGAGTCGGCGCGAATCCTTCTCAACTCGGAACACAACCTGGCCAATTCGAGCGGGCAGGTCGGCAAGAATCTGATGGACCACATCATGGGCGGCGGCGCCAGCGGCAAGGTGGATGCGCCGCTCGACCGCGACACGATCGGCAATCGACCCAATGGGATCTACGTGCCGCGCTTCCGCAACGTGGGAAAGAACAAGTCCTCCACGTTCGTGCGGGGTTACGGCTTCCAGGGCGGTGGCGGCCGCTCCGATTGGGGCCGCGGCGGCGATCAGACGGGGTTCGGCGCGGAGTTCAAGAAGTCGTTGCGCCACCCGGGGCCGTGGGGATTCTCGCTCTATGGGTTCGGCGAGATGCTGCCACGGCCGGAGAACTTCGTCGAAATCGACAAGACCAAGGTCGACGCGTGGGGCATCCCGGTCGTCAAGATTCATTGCGCGTACGGCGACAACGAAAAGGCGCTCGTCCATGACATGTCCATCACGGGCGCCGAGATGCTCGCCGAGGCGGGTGCGCACGACATCCAGCCGTTTACCAGCGATAACCCGCCCGGTCTCGTCATCCACGAAATGGGGACGGCGCGGATGGGCAAGGACCCGAAGACGTCCGTGCTGAACGCGCACAATCAGGTTCACGACGTCCCGAATCTCTTCATCACCGACGGCGCCTGCATGGCCTCGACCGCCTGTCAGAATCCGTCGATCACCTACATGGCCCTCACAGCTCGCGCGGCGGCCTACGCTGTCGATGCGATGAAACGGAACGAGCTATGAAAAATCTTGAACGTCGCGAGTTCGTCCAAACCCTGGCCGCCGCGGGCATCGCCATCGCGTATCCCGGTGCGCTGCGCACCGCACATCGCGCGCGACACCTGGAGAAGGTCGGCCTGCAGCTCTATACCGTCCGCACGGTGCTCGAGAAGGACTTTGAAGGCACGCTCGCCCATGTGGCCGAGATCGGCTACAAGGAAGTCGAGTTCGCCGGCTACTTCGGCCATTCACCAGCAGACGTCAAAGCCATTCTCGACCGACACGGACTCTCGGCCCCCTCCACGCACATCCCGTTCGAGAGCGACGATCAATGGAAGGCGGCGCTCGACGCGGCCAAGACGATCGGGCACGAGTACATCGTCATGCCATGGATTCCCGCGGAACGGCGCAAGACCTTGGACGATTGGAAGAACTTCGCGCAGGTCTTCAACCACGCGGGACAGGCCGCGCACGATGCCGGAATCCAGTTCGCTTATCACAATCACGATTTCGAGTTCCCGAAGATGGACGGCCAGGTGCCCTACGATCTGTTGTTGCAGAGCACCGACCCGCAGCTCGTGAAGCTCGAGATCGACCTGTACTGGATCACCAAGGCCGGTCAGGATCCCCTCGACTACTTCGCGCGCTGGCCCGGCCGCGTGCCGCTGGTTCATGTGAAGGACTCGGCCGGCGCGCCCGAGCACAAGATGGCCGATGTGGGGCAGGGGAAGATCGATTGGAAGCGCATCTTTGCGAAGTCAGATCAGGCCGGCATCAAGCATTACTTCGTCGAGCACGACCAGCCGCCGCAGCCGTTCGACGACATCGCGGTGAGTTGTCGGTATTTGAAGAACCTGGAGTTCTAATGCGGCGGTTAGGCGGTTCGGCGGTTGGGCGGTTGGTCACGCGCCGGGACGCAATCGGCGCAGCCGTCGCAAGCCTCGCGGGCTTGTCCATTCCACTCGACGAGTCTTCTAACCGCCTAACTGCCCAACCGCCCAACCGCCTGAAGCAATCCGTCAGCCGCTGGCCCTACAAGGCGATCCCGCTCCCTGAGTTTTGCCGCGCCTGTAAGAGCATGGGCCTGTCGGCCATCGATCTCCTGGCGCCGGAAGACTGGCCGGTCGTCCGGGACTGTGGGCTCGTCTGCTCGATGGGTTACGCCGCGATCCGGGACGATTTCATCCCCCGCGGCTTCAATGACCCGGCAAATCACGACTTCCTGGTTGGCGAGCTCGAGCGCGCGCTGCCGCTCGCGGCTCAGCAAGGCATCCCGAATCTGATTGCCATGTTCGGCAATCGGCAGGGACGTACTGATTCGCAGGGCATCGAGGCATGCGTGACTGGTCTGCGCCGCATCGCGCCGCTCGCCGAACACCACGGCGTCACGATCTGTGTGGAGCTGCTGAACAGCAAGGTCGATCATCACGACTATCAGGGTGACCACACGGCGTTCGGCGCCCAGGTGATGGAAGGCGTCAATTCACCGCGGGTGAAGCTGCTCTACGACATCTATCACATGCAGATCATGGAAGGGGACGTGATTCGCACGATTCGGCAACATGCGAACCACATCGGTCATTTTCACACCGGCGGCGTGCCCGGCCGGCACGAGCTCGACGACACGCAGGAGCTGAACTGGCACGCGATCGCCCGGGCGATCGCCGACAGCGGTTTCACCGGCTACATGGCTCATGAATTCGTGCCCACCCGGGATCCGCTCCGCGCGCTGCGCGAAGCGGTGGAGACCTGCACCGTTTAATCGCGTGACGTTCGGGCCGCTCCGAAGGGTCTCAATTCCAGACATATGCTTCCGTCGGATACGCGTCCTCTGGCGCGGGTCGTTCTGCTCAGCTTCGTGCTGACGTTCATCGCTGCCCGCGTGGTCAGTCTGCTGACCATGACGCACCACATGCCGGACGTCTATTTGCATGTCCGCGGGACCCACGTTCACCATCTGAACTACGGCATCTTTCTGCTGGCTGGGGTCGGTGCGTATTTGTTGTTCACCGACGGGCCGGCGAGTCACGCGGCCGCGGCGCTGTACGGAATCGGGCTCGGCCTCACGTTCGACGAGTTTGGGATGTGGCTGCATCTCGGCGGCGATTACTGGCAGCGCGCGAGCTTTGACGCCGTGATCGTACTCGCTGCCTTGCTTGGTTTGGCGAGCTTTGCGCCTCCCCTCGCGCGCTGGCGCCCGCGGCAGATGGCAACGGCATTCTTGACGATGGGCGCCGCGGCAGCCTTTTATCTTCTCCTCGCGGGATCGTTTCGCCTCGCCGCTCAGGTAGAGCCACGAGTCAGGCGCTGGGAAGAGCGGCCGACGCTCGTTCCGTAGCGTTGCGCGTTCCGTGGCTAATCGAATACGGAGCCGTTCTACTATAAGGAAGGGTGCGTGACCGCGCAGGAATTCCGCACCATCGCGCTGAGTATGCCTGAGGCAATCGAAGGCGCGCACATGGGCCACCCCGACTTCCGCGTCGGGGGGCGCATCTTCGCGACATTGAGCTATCCGCGCCGAGGGTTTGGGATGGTGAAGCTCACCGCCGAGCAGCAGGAATTGTTCGTCAACACGCGTCCCAAAGCATTTGCGCCGGTCCCCGGAAAGTGGGGAGAGCGTGGGGCAACGCACGTTCGGCTTCAGGCTGCCAAACAGGGAGATGTGCGTGAAGCGCTCACGCTCGCCTGGCAAAATCACGCGCCTGTCCCGAAGGCCCGGCGGGACTAGGAAGCGTCACTTCACGACGGTGGTCGTGTTTCTGCGGCCGGCCATCGCGATAAGGGCGACGATCAGTACGAACGCGATGACGCCGATCGCGATCCACACGGGGTGTGTATACCACTCGCTGTGACTCTCGGTGGTCTTGATGTCCACCTTGACTCCGGACGGTTCCTGCAATGTGGTGGTCGCGAGGGCAACCGCCGCAGCCACGGTCATTATCGTCGTCGTGAAACGCATACGTCTCTCCAGGTAGTGGTGTTGGAAGCTTCCACCTAATACTCCGTCTCGTGCGCACTGATCGAGTCGATGTAGCATCAGTTCCAAGGCGCACGAGGAATTGGCGGAGCGGCTACATTTCAGAATCATGATGAGGTGGAACCGCAGGAGCGAGGAATGATTCGGAGGTTGAAATCGGGCAAATACCGCCTCTACTCTCGGAAAATCAATCCGCGGACGGGAAGACGTCGCAATCTGGGCACGTTCTCGACGCGCGCCGCTGCGGAGCAGCACGAGCGCGCGGTCCAATTCTTCAAACGTCGCTAGAAAGGCGCCCACCATGACACGACCGAGACCTCTCATCGTCCTCGTCCTTCTAGTGACGACGGCGACCGCTCTTGCCGCGCAGGAACGCAAGATCTCGCGGCGCGATTTACCGGCCGCGGTTGCCCGCACTGCCGCCACCGAGAGCCACGGTGCGAAGGTCCGAGGCTACTCGGCGGAAAAAGAGAATGGACAGACTCTGTACGAGGTCGAATTGACGGTCAACGGCCACCATCGCGACGTGCTCATCGATTCAACCGGCACGGTGGTGGAAGTCGAGGAGCAGGTAAAGCTCGCCGACGTGCCCGCTGTCGTACGTGATTCGTTGCGGGCGGCCGCAGGGAAGGGCAGAGTGACTGGTGTGGAATCGGTCACGAAAGGCGGCCGGATCGTCGCCTACGAGGCGCGTGTGAACACGAATGGGAAGCGGTCCGAGGTCAGCGTCGATCCCGATGGGAAGCGCATGGCGGGCGAGCCGTGAGCCACAGGCTCGTCATCACGTTGAGCCTTTGTGCGGCGTCGCTGGCCGCGCAGGCGCCCCCGCCCCCCGACAGCACGTGGGCGCAGCGCACCGAGATGGTGCCGATGCGCGACGGCGTGAAGCTGAACACCATCATCGTAACGCGGCGCGGTGCCGAGAGCGGCACCCCCCCGTTGCCGATTCTGTTGGTGCGGACGCCGTACGGCGCGGACGGGCCGGCGAGCCGATTTCCCGGCCCGTACCGCTTTCTCGCCGCGGACGGGTACATCTTCGTCTTTCAGGACATTCGCGGCCGGGGGAAGTCGCAAGGCGATTATCTGATGAACCGGCCGCTGCGTGCGCCGGGCGACACGTCGGCGGGGGGATTCGACGAGGCGAGCGATACGTACGACGCGGTCGAGTGGCTCATTCACAACGTCCCGAATAACAACGGGCGCGTCGGCGGACTCGGCATTTCGTATCCCGGCTGGTTGGCGACGATGCAAGGACTATCCGGCCACGCGGCCATGCGCGCCGTCTCTCCTCAGGCGCCCATGACGGACACCTGGATGGGCGACGACTTCTTCCATCAAGGCGCGTTCCGGCAGAGCTACGGCGTCGAATACACGTATGGCATGGAAGTCGGCGAGTTCGACGTCGGCGTGACCGACATGTACGACTGGTATCGGCGCATGGGTGAGCTCTCCAAGGTGCCGAAGCTGCTCGGCCGCTCGTGGCCGTCGTGGGACGCGTTCGTCGCCCACCCGAGCTACGACCAGTACTGGCAGTCCCGCGCCACCGAAAAGCGGATTCACGCGTCGCCGGTGGCGGTGCTCACCGTAGGTGGCTGGTACGATCAAGAAGACATCTTCGGCCCGCCGGCGACCTACGCGGCGTTCGAGCGATTCGACACCGTCCCCGCGACGAACCGCAATCGCATCGTGATGGGTCCCTGGAATCACGGTGGTTGGTACGGTCCGGGCACGGGCCTCTCGCGCGTGCAGTTCGGCGACTCGACCGGCGTCTGGTTCCGGCGAGAGGTGGAGGCGCCATTCTTCGCGTTCTATCTCAAGGACCGCGCTCCGCTCGATCTTCCCGAGGCGCTTGTGTTCGAAGGCGGATCGAATCGCTGGCGCCGGTTCGACTCCTGGCCGCCTCGCGCCGCGACCGCAAAGAACCTCTACTTCCAGGCAGATGGACGGCTTTCGTTCGACCAACCGACCGCCGCCGGCGCGGCCGCCGATTCGTTCGTCTCCGATCCCGCTCATCCGGTGCCCTACCGGCCGCGACCCATCGAGGTGACGTACTCGCGCGGTTCGCAATGGAATCAGTGGCAAGCGATGGATCAGCGGTTTGTCGAAGGGCGGCCTGATGTTCTCGTGTGGAGCACCGAGCCGTTGAAGGAAGACCTCGTGATCGCCGGCAATTTGAGCGCGCAGCTGTTCGCGTCCACGACGGGCAGCGACGCCGATTGGGTCGTCAAACTCATCGATGTGTACCCGGACAGCGCCGAGGGCGACCGGCGCATGGGCGGCTACGAGCTGATGGTCGCGGGAGAAATCATGCGCGGCCGCTATCGGACCGCATTCGACCAGCCGCAGCCGATCGCGCCCGGTCGGGTGCTCGAGTACACGGTGCATATTCCGCCGCAGACGTATCGCTTCCAAAAGGGGCACCGCGTCATGGTGCAGGTGCAGAGCACGTGGTTCCCGCTGTATGATCGCAATCCGCAAGTCTTCGTGCCGAACATCTTCAACGCGAAGGCGACCGATTTTAGAGCACAGACACACCGTATCTGGCGCTCGGCACGATACGCGTCGCATGTCGTGCTTCCGGTGCTGCCCAATTAGAAGAACTCAGTAAGTATCGTTACTTTTGCAGCGATGCCAACCTACGAATACAAATGCCCCAGCGGGCATCTGTTCGAAAAGACATTTCCGCGGATCACCAGCCAGCGTTTCGCGAAGTGTCCCGTTTGCGGGAAGCGTGCGGAGCGTCAGATCTCGGGCGGCGCCGGGATAGTGTTCAAAGGCTCCGGTTTCTACCACACCGACTACAAACGAGCCGGTGAGAAACCCGAGCAGAAGGAAAAGGCGGAGAAGGCGGCCGAGCCGAAGCCGACGCCGAAGAAAGACCCCAGCAGCGACAAGTGAAGGCTCCCGAGACGATCCGTGCGGCGCTGGTGCAAGCGGCGGCGCGACTTGGCGTGCCTAATGTCGACGTCACGATCGAACGTCCTCGCGACGTGACGCACGGCGACCTGGCGACCAATCTTGCGCTCACGCTCGCCAAGACTCTCGGGCAAAAGCCGCGCGCCGTTGCGGAGCGGCTCGTCACGGCGCTCGATCTGCCCCCGTCGCTCGTCCGCAAGACGGAAATCGCCGGTCCGGGCTTCATCAACTTCTTTCTCGCCGAAGCGCAGGTCGTGGGCGTGCTCCCGTCGATCATCGCGGCCGGTCCCGACTACGGAAAGAGCGATGTCGGTCGGGGGCGCAAGATCAACGTCGAGTTCGTCTCGGCGAATCCCACGGGACCGCTGCACGTCGGCCACGGCCGCGGCGCCGCGCTGGGCGACGGCATCGCCGCACTGCTCGAGTGGACAGGCTGGAATGTGACGCGTGAGTTCTACGTCAACGATGCCGGGACGCAGATCGACAAGATGGCACGGTCACTGTGGGCGCGCGTCCAGCAAGCAACCGGGCGCAAGGCCGAGATCCCTGAAGGCGGATATCACGGCGAATATCTGACCGAGCTCGCCCGGCAAATCCTCGAGAAGGAAGGCAAGGGTTTCGCGGACCTCCCTGAGGCCGAAGGCGTACGGCGCTGCCGCGAGATCGGCATTCGTGCCGAGCGTGATGAACAGGATGCCGACCTGCACGAGTTCGGCGTCCGATTCGACCTCGTCTCGTTCGAATCAGCGATGTACAAGCGCAAGCTGATCGAGGCGACGCTCGCGGAGCTCGACAAACACGGCCACACCTTCACCGCCGACGGCGCGCTCTGGCTGCGGACGACCGAGCTCGGCGATGATAAGGACCGGGTGCTGACAAAGAGCGACGGGACCTACACGTACCTCGTTCCCGACATCGCCTATCATCGCGACAAGCATGAGCGCGGCTTTGTCCGCGCGATCGACGTGTGGGGTGCCGACCATCACGGCTACATCCCCCGCATGCGCGCGGCGCTGCAGGCCCTCAGCTATCCACAGGATTTCTTCCACGTCGAGATCGTGCAGCTCGTGCGCGTGATGCGCAGCGGGGAAGAAGTGCGCTTTTCCAAGCGTGCGGGCGATTTTGTGTCGCTGCGGGACTTGTTCGAGGAGACGGGCGTCGACGCGGCGCGCTACTTCTTCCTGATGAAGCGCGGCGATTCGCAATTCGTGTTCGACGTCGATCTGGCCAAGAGCCAGACGGAGGAGAACCCGGTTTTCTACGTGCAGATGGCACACGCGCGCATGTCCGGCATCTTTCGCGTCGCTGGGCGCGACGCCGCGAGCGTCTCCGCCGAGGGCGTGGATCTCTCCGTGCTCACGCAACCGGTGGAGATCGAGCTGGTGAAGGAGCTGGCGGAGTTCCCGGAGGTCCTGCGCCGCGCCGCCGCGGCCTACGAACCGCATCGTGTGACGGCTTATCTCGAGGGACTGGCCCGGATCGCGCATGCGTGGTATCACAAGTACCGCGTCTTGGGCGAGCCCGAGGAAGCCGCGCGGCTGGTGCTGGCGCGCGCGATCAAGCAGGTGCTCGCGAATGGTCTCACCCTCTTGGGGATACGCGCCCCGGAACGGATGTAGGCGTGGGTCTGCTCGTCGTCGGCTCCATCGCGCTCGATTCCGTCATCACGCCGTTTGGCGAGACCGCCGACACACTGGGTGGCGCCGCGGTATTCTTTGCCATGGCGGGCGCCATCCTGCATCCCGTGCAGGTAGTCGGCGTGGTCGGCAACGATTTCCCTGAAGCGCACCTCAAGAAGCTCGCCGCGCGCGGCGTGGACCTGGCAGGTGTGGAGCGGCAGCAGGGGGAGTCGTTCCGGTGGAAGGCTCGCTACTCCTACGACCTCAATAGCCGCGAGACACTGGAGACGCGCCTGGGTGTGTTCGCACAGTTCCAGCCGCGCATTCCCGAGAAGTTCCGCGATGCGAAGTTCGTCTTTCTGGGCAACATCGATCCGGAGCTCCAGCTGAACGTCCTCGATCAAGTGAAGCAGCCGAAACTCGTCGCCTGCGACACGATGAACTATTGGATTCAGGGTAAGAAGGATCTGCTGCTGCAACTGCTACGGCACATCGACATCTTGATGGTGAACGACTCCGAGGCGCGGGAGCTGTCGGGCGATTGGAATGTG
>Ga0209160_1001561_pt1 | contig 19321 bp, 17 predicted proteins | sample GraSoiAngelo_153_FD_186167 | JGI IMG/M metagenome (GOLD analysis project Ga0209160, IMG submission 186167) | Grasslands soil microbial communities from the Angelo Coastal Reserve, California, USA - 14_1009_12_40cm (SPAdes) (version 2) | ecosystem: Environmental > Terrestrial > Soil > Grasslands ... | reverse complement strand
AGAGGGAGAGACCGACCAGGCCGAGTGCGGCGAGCTGCAGCAGCGGTTTGGACATGTGCGCCTCCTTCGCGGTGCGTCAGTCGGACGTGATGGAGTAGTCGAGCGGCTGGGTGATGTGGACACGAACCGCCTTGCCGTGCACCCGAGCCGGCCGGAACAGCGCCTTGAGGATCCACTCGCGGGCGGGCACATCGAAGCCGGGGTTCGGCGTCGTGGCGATCTCGATCGAGCTGGGCTCCACCCGACCTGTGGTATCGACGATGGCCCGCAGCAGCACGCGGCCGTGGATCCCGGCCCGCTTCAAGAGATCGGGATAGGGCGCCGGGGGCGCTGACAGCAAGGCGGGCCGCTCCTCCACCAGCGCCTCCGAATAGACGTCGTTCCCGGAGGGCACGACTCCGTTGGCGCGACCGCCCTCCACACCGATGCCGGCGTAATCCTTGGGGTCGAAGCGCTCCTGCAGGTCCAGCTTCGGTACGGCAGTGGGCAGCTGGGTCGGGACCGTCACGGTCTGGAACCCTCTGAGCGGCTCCGCCAGCTCGGCAGGTGGCGGCGCAGCCGGCTGCCGTTGCGCCGGCGTGAGCAACACGACGGTCGTGTCCATCCGCACCCGGCTGTCCGCCGGCCGGGCGGACAGCGTGGCGTACACCGCGCCGGCAATGAGCAGGGCGTGCAGCGCGAGCGACGTGGCTCCGACGCCGAGCAGCGTTTTCTTCTGGGACGTGCGCTTCGTCTCGAGGAGTCTGAGCTCCATGCGTCCTCCCGTCTCCTGGGGTCGGCTGAGGCGACGGCTCTGCGCCACAAGACCCGGTTGGACGACGAGAAGTTCCCACAGGGAGTTTCGTGGCACGAACCCGCACGGGGGCCGGACCGAGGCCTGACACGCCGACGCGCCTCGACGGATGGCCGCCGAGGCGCGTCATAGGCGGGAGAGCCCGTAGATGCTAGCGCTTGGAGATGTCCCCGCTGGTCACGGGACCGGAGAGGCCGAAGCCCTGCGACGGAATGAATAGCTGGAAGAAGTCGCTGCCGCTCCCGGCCGGCCCGTTGTCGCACACGGTCAGGGTATAGCTCACGAGAGTACCAGTATCCTCGCGGCCGACGGCGTCGACCTCCACGCCATGGGTCGGGTCGCTGCAGGCGCTCGAGCTGTTCCGGTACGCCGTGAACGACGTGGCGGGGTCCGCCACCGGATCGGTGGTGAGCGACGCGGGTGTGCTGCCATGCATGTCGGCGTAATCGGTGGCCGTGAACCGCCCGGTGAGGTCGCCACGGACGTCGAAGTCGAACGTCGTCGCGTCGCTTCCGGGCGTGGGCGACCCGTTCCCGATCTGCCCCTGACCGATGACTTCGCCATTACCGCCGCCACCACCAGTTGCCGCGCAGGTCACGGAGAAGGTCGTGGTCGTGGTGCCGCCCGCCGGCACGGTGACGGTGCGCGGATTCGCCCCGCCGACCGTGCAGTTGGAGGCCACACCGGACAGCGCGAGCGAGTGGTCGCCCGACGGCCCGGTGAAGGTGACGCTGCCGTTGGTCGCAATCGGCTGGCTGAACGAACCGTCGATCGTGACCGTGTACCCGTCGGGATCGAGGTTGGAGCCGGTCGTGCTGGTGCTGACGGTCACGCTGCCGGTGCCTCCACCGGTCGCGGCGCAACTCACGGTGAAGCTGGCGGTTGCCGTCCCGCCCGCGGGCACCGACACGGTCTGCGGATTCGACCCACTCACCGAGCAGTTCGCGGCGACCCCGGACAGCGCCACCGAGTGACTCCCCGCCGACAGCCCCGTGAACGTCACGCTCCCGTTGGTCGCGACGCTCTGGCTCGCACCGCCGTCCACGGTCGCCGTGTAACCGTCGGGATCGAGGTTCGACCCGGTTGTGCTCGCGCTGACCGTGAGGCTGCCCGTCTGCGGCGGCGGCGCTGTGCAGGTCACCGAGAACGACGTAGAGGCCGTCGCGCCCGCCGTCACGTTGGCGGTGCGGGACGTCCCGCCGCTCACGCTGCAGTTCCCCGCCACTCCGGACAGGACGACGGTGTGACTCCCCGCCGATAGGCCCCTGAACGTGACGCTGCCGTTCACGCCGATCGCCTGGCTCGCGCCACCGTCCACCGTGACGGTGTAGCCGTCCGCGTCGATGTTCGAGCCGCTCGTGCTGGTCGTGACCGTCAGGTCGCCGGTGGTCGGCGGTGGGGGTGGCGCCGTGCAGCTCACCGAGAAGGTCGTGGCCGCCACCAGACCGGCGATGAGCGAAACGGTGCGCGGGTTGGCACCGCTCACCGTGCAGTTGGACGGGACGCCGGACAACAGGACGACGTGATCTCCGGGCGCGAGTCCGATGAACGTCGCGACACCGTTGGCGCCGACGGACTGGCTGGAGGAGCCGTCCACGGTCACGGTGTAACCGGACGGCGTGTTCGAGCCCGAGGTGGCGACGGTCACGGCGAGCGCGCCGACGTCCGGCAGGCCCAGCAGCGCTCGGGGCCTGGGACTCTGCGGATCGTTACATGCGCCCGCGACCATCAGCGCTGCGGCCGCCGCTGCCAACAAGCTCCAACCCATCCTGCGCGCCATCGTCGCACCCTCGTCCATGTCGTTCGTGCCGCTGCTACGTCGGTCGGACGAGGGAAGGGCAAAAACCGGACCGACCCGTGGCGTGGGGAAACAGGTCGGGCCTGGCGCTCCGGTGCGGCGTCCGGGAGGCGCACAGTGCGGCATGCGTGCGCCGTGGCCGGTGCGCAGCAGCGCGCTCTAGCGCTGCTGCGACCGCCCCTCGTGCGTTGCCACCGTCAGCCGCGATCGAGTTCCTGGAAGTCCCGATCGCCGAGCTCGAGCAGCGCCGCCGCGACGTTCTCCTCGAGGTGCCGGACGCTCGACGTGCCGGGAATGGGGAGCATCACGGGCGAGCGCTTGAGCAGCCACGCGAGCGCCACCTGCGACGGGGTCGCGTGCAATCGTTTGGCGACGCGCGCCACGGGCCCGCGCGGCTTCGCGAGATCGCCCGCGAAGAGAGGAAACCACGGGATGAAGGCGATGCCCTCGCGCTCGCAGTACTCGAGCACCCGCTCCGCGCCGCGCTCCACCAGGTTGTACCGGTTCTGCACCGAGACGATCCGCACGAGCGTGCGAGCCCGCTCGATGTCCGCCACGGACACCTCCGACAGCCCGATGTGGCGGATCTTCCCTTGCTGCTGCAGATCCTGCAACGTGCCGAGCTGATCCTCGAACGCTACGGCGGGATCGATGCGGTGCAGCTGGTACAGCTCGATGCGCTCGAGCTTGAGCCGGCGCAGGCTGCCGTCACAGGCGGCGCGCAGGTGCTCCGGTCGCGCGTTCGGCGTCCACTGGTCGGGCCCGGGACGCTCGAGCCCTCCCTTGGTGGCGATCACCAGCTCGGGCGGATAGGGGCGCAGCGCCTCCGCAATGAGACGCTCGCTCACTGCGGGCCCGTAGGAGTCGGCCGTATCGATCAGATTGACGCCCAGCTCGAGCGCCCGCCGGAGCACGGCGATCGCTTCGTCGTGGTCGCGCGGCTCGCCCCAGATTCCTGTGCCGGTGAGCCGCATGGCGCCGAAGCCCAGCCGATAGACAGGGCGATCGCCGCCCAGGAGGAAGCGGCCGCTCTGCGCGACCGGAAGATCGACTGATTGTGTCATACTCGTTCCAACCCTGTGCGTGTAGTGAAACAGCGACGAACGCGTGCGGTGACTGCACGGTGTAAACCGCATCAGAGGCGGCGCGGTTCCGCCCTTCCGCCCCGGTGCTGCAAAGGCGCCACACCTTTTGGCCCGCCCGCGTTGGCTCCCGAGTGGCACCGCTCTTGCTTCTCGTCAGAGCGGAGACAGTGAGCTGAGGGTTGGTCCCATGGACAGCACGTATCACCGGCACGTCACCAGCGTCGCAACCGGCGCGCGCGAAGGGGCGGTCACGAGCGTGCTCCTGCTGATGCTCTCGGCCTGCGCGGTCTCCCATCACGCGGCGCTCGACCGAGTGCCGCTCACACCTGCGTCGGATCACGCCCTCGCCGGTCGGCTCGCCTCGGCCGACGTTGTCGTGGCGGGCGTCCTGACCAGGGCGCAACGCGACATCCGCTACGAGGCCCCCTGCGGAATCATCGCGCACATCATGCGCCGCTGTGACGATACCCAGGCCTACGACGCGCGCATTCGGGCGTTCGACGGGCACGAGTGGACCCTGATGTTCTTCCGGCTCGGCCCCGGACCGCACCCGGCTCCCGGCGACTCGGCCGTGTGGGTGCTACACCGCGACGCGGTCTATCCCTATCTGGTGTGCGCGCAGCGCGCCGCGCTCACGAGCACGGGCTGCGTGAGTGAGCCCTCCTTCATTCTGGAATCGGACGACGACATGCTGCCCTTGAGCGAGTGGCCGCGCGTGCAGCGGCTGCTTCAGACGCTCAACCTGTAGGTTCAGCCCCCCGCGAAATCCCCCCGTACCCCGTCCCCTATCGCGCGTGTGCCCGGGCGCCGTATCATCTCATTCGGGCTTGGCGACTCGATCGGGACGACTCATGAGCGAAAAGAGCTTAGAGAAGCTGCGCGCGCTCCTGAAGAGCTATGCGGAGCGCACGGGAGCGGCGACGGGGGCGGGGGCGGGAGCGGGAGCAGGGGCGGGAGCAGGGTCGGGAGCGGGAGCGGGCGACGTGAAGCCCGCTCACGACGAAAACGAGCGTCGCCGGCGCGCCTGCGGGGAGCGACTCCAAAAGGTGGTGCGCGCCGTGCTCGACCGCGTCGCTGACGAGCTCAAGAACGCCGGGCACGAGGCGGCGATCGACGACCAGAGCGCGACCGCGGGCGCGTATCCCAGTGTGGAGCTGGCGTTCACGCCGCGCTCGCCGGGCGGGGCGGCGCTGACCTCGATGCTCACCTTCCGGTGCGATCCCCGTCGCGGCATCGCCGTGGCGCGCGACATCAAGCCCTCCCCCGCCAAGGGCCGCGTGGTGACGACAAGCAGCGACCGCATCGGGACGATGAGGGTAGAGGCCATATCGGTGGAGTGGGTGGAGACCAAAACGCTGAGCTTCGTCGAGGCCGTGCTGAAGGTCAACTGACCGTCGCTGCCCGCTCGCGCTCCTTGAGCAACCGCCGCAGGATCTTGCCGGACGGTGACTTGGGAATCGCGTCGATCACCTCGATCACCCGGATCTTCTTGTACGGCGCGACGTGCTCGGCCACGTACGCGATCAGCGCCGCGGGCGACGTCTCCCCCTTCAGGACCACGAACGCCTTCGGGACTTCACCGCACTCGTCGTCGGGAACGGGGATCACCGCAGCGTCCGCCACGGCCGGGTGCGCGCACAGCAGCGCCTCCAGCTCGGCGGGGGCCACTTGGAAGCCCTTGTACTTGATCAGCTCCTTCAACCGGTCCACGATCGTAAAATAACCGTCGCCGTCCACGTGCCCGATATCGCCGGTGTGGAGCCAGCCATCGGCGTCGAGCGTGGCCGCCGTCGCCTCCGGGTTATTCAGGTACCCGCGCATCACCTGCGGCCCCCGGATCAGGAGCTCCCCGTCCTCATCCCGGCCCAGGTCCGCGCCCGTCGCCGGATCGACGATGCGGCATTCGGTGTTGGGCAGCAGCGGGCCCACCGTCCCCGGCTTGATCTTGCCGGGCTCGTCCGGGTTGGCGTGGGTCACCGGACTGGCCTCGGTCAGGCCGTATCCCTGGATGAGGCGGCAGCCGACACGCCGGACGCACGCCGTTTCGAGCGCGGCGTCGAGTGGCGCGGCGCCGGACATCATACCGCACAGGCTCGACAGATCGTAGCGGTCCACCGCCGGGTGCTTCGCGAGCGCGAGCACCAGCGGCGGAACCACGAACGCCCGCGTGATACGATACTGCTGCAGGGCGCCGAGGAACGGCTCCAGGTCGAACTTCGGCATCGTCACGAGGGTCGCGCCCCGCCGGAGCGCCAGGTTCAAGACCACCTGCATGCCGTAGATGTGGAAGAACGGCAGCACCGCCATGACGCGATCCTGCTCGTCCAGCGTGTGCACCGGGTCCGTCTGGAGCAGGTTGGCGACGAGATTGCGATGCGTCAGCATGACGCCTTTGGGAAATCCCGTGGTGCCGCTCGAGTACGGCAGCGCCGCCAGGTCCGTGGCGGGATCGATCGACACATGGGGCACGGGCGCTTCGTGCTCGAGCAGCGCGGTGAACGGCGTGGCGCCCTGCGCGCTCCCGATCACGAAGACCTCTTCGATCCCGAGCTGCTGTGCCACGGGCGCCGCCCGGTCCATGAAGGACGGCACCGTGACCAGGAATCGGGCGCGTGCGTCGCGCAGCTGGAAAACGGCGTCCTGGACCGTGCAGAGGGAGTTGATCGTCGTGACGACGCCGCCGGCCGCGAGCGTGCCGTGGAAGGCGAGCGCGAACTCGGGGGCATTGGGCATGAACACACCGAGCACGTCGCCGGGGCGGAACCCACGCGCGGCCAGGCCGGCGGCGACGCGCGAGACACCGGCGGCGAGCGCGGCGTAGCTGAGCGACCGGCCGCTCGCCGCGTCGATGAGCGCGGGCTTGTTGCCCAGCGCGGCCGCCCCGCGCAGCACGAACTCGAGCAGTGATACGTCCGGTAGCACGACGTCGGGATGCGGGCTCTGGAAGATCACGCGCGTTGCCCCGCCGGTGATGTACGGTCCCAGGCGCGGGGCGTCAAGCGCCTCCTTGACCGTGCCGGGCGTCTGGTGCATATCGAAGACAACTGAGCGAAACCACCGGGGGGGCTATGGCCGAGACCAAGCGCAGGGCCAGCATCGTCTCCATCACGCTGCGGCTGCGCAGGTCGGATGGAAGGGAAGAAGATGTGAAGATCCCCACCAAGTGCGACTCGGTGTTTCTCAACGCTGAGGTTGCCGAGCGGCTCCTGGCTCCCTACTACATAGCCCGCTACGGGCTCGGAACGGCGCTGGTTCGGCTCGCCGAGCTTCACCGGCGGCGCGTCAGGAGTCCCCGCGACCTCACGGTGACCATCCACATGCCGTACTGCCGGTACACCCTGCTCACAGACTGAAGATCGCTCACTGAGTGGTTTCGCCAGGATCGGCGACGAGCGCCCGGAATTTTGGGTAGTGGTGGAGTGCCTCGAAGGCGGGGTCTCCCTCGAGGAACGGTCGCATTTGGGGGAAGTGGGTTAGGAAACGCTCGAGCAGATTCAGGGCTTGTTCGTGCTCGCCCAGCAGCACGTGGACCCCGGATTCGTAGTAGTCCATTTCCGGATCGCCACGCCCCGCCATCCTTGCCGCTTGCAGGGTGTGCCGTGCGCTGTCGCGTTGGCCCGCGCGGGCCAGCACGCCCGCGAGCAGCGTCCGCCAGCGTGGCGCCAACACCGGCCGCTCGCTGGGTGACGTGACGCGTTCCAGATCCGAGACGAGCCGCCAGGCGACCTCCACGTCGGGGGCCTGGCCGCTGGGCATGTACAAGAGCGTGAGGCGGCAGAAGGTGAAGTGCCAGTCGTTCGGGAATCGACTGTACCCACGCGCACACCAATCCACCGATTCGGGCCATCGGCGTAACATCACGGACGTCAAGTAGAGACGGAACAGCACCGCCGGTGCCGCGGCCAGGAACGCGTCAGCCTGATACGCCCGTTGGGCGGCAAGATTCGCCTCCGCGAAGGATCCACCAGCCTCGAGCGCAGAACTCAGCGCGCTCCACGCTCGAGCCTGGGAAGGATTCTCCGGGACCGCGGCGGCCCGAAGATCGCGCTCGGCCGCCTCGAGGTGGCGGGCGTTGGGCCACGCGGCATACTCCCAGGCAAGGAAGCGCAGATAACCCCGTAGCTCGAGGGCGGGCGGGTACGCGGGCTTTCGCGCGAGGGCGCGCTCGGCCCGCGCGATGCCCAGCGGGGCCCATTGGACCACGGCCGGCGCGGTCGCACCCTCGGCCAGCTCGATGCGTTCCGCCGCAATCCATCCTTGCAGCACGATCGGATCGACCCATCCGGCGTCCAGCCGTTGCGCCGCATCGAGCAGCGAATCGGCGGCGTCGAGCCCGCGGCGTGCCCCGCTGGTGTCCCCGGCTGCATAGAGCGCCGCGGCGGCATCGCGTGTGTCCTCCGCCCGACGCACCAGAATCCACGCCTGCGGGCTCCTGCTCCCGGCCCGGAGCTCGACGTCGCGAATCTCCTTTCCGAGCCGCTCCCGCAAGAAGACCGTTACCTCCCGGATCAGCTCGTTGCGCAGCGCGAGCACATCGCCCCTTCCGGGCGCCAGCCGCTTACTGTCAAGCTGCTGACCCGTCACCGGGTCGATCAGGCGGATGACAAGCAGTGGCCGCTCGGGGATCCCTCCGACGGTCCCCGCGATGACCGTGCCGACTGAGAGGTCCGCTGCCACCCGGTCGAGTGATGTGGTCTGATCGCGGTACGGGCGCACGCCGTTGGCGCTCACGACCCGCAGCCCCTCGACGTGGCTGAGCTCGTCGATCAGGTCTTGCGTGAGGCCGCCGGCTACGTGCTTCAGGTTACGGTCGTCCGACTCAGTCTCGAAGTAGAGCACCGCCACGTGTCTCGGGTCTGGGGTGCTGCGTATGGACGCGGCGACCGCTCCGGGACCCCGACCCGTTCCATGCCATCCGCGCAACCGCCCCACGAGCGTCGCCAGGGCCGCGGCGAGCACCGCCGTCGCGACGAGCACGGCCCCCCAGCGCCGGGGAAAGAGACGCCGCCTGGGGCGCGCGACGCACGCCGCGAGCGCCGTCGCGAAACCCGCCGCGTCGAGAAACCGGTCGGCCGGTGCCTTGGCCATGGCCGTACGGATCACGCCGTCCACGTCGGGCGACACCCCCGGCCGGGTGATGCGGACCGACGGGACGGATTGCCGCATGTGCTTGGCCGCGACGGCCCGCGGCGTGGGGCCCGTGAACGGCGCCTCCCCCGCGAGCATCTCGTACAGCACGCACCCCAGAGCGTAGATGTCCGACCGCCCGTCGATGCGCGCCTCGGCGCCGGCCTGCTCGGGGCTCATGTACGCCGGACTGCCGACGGCGATGCCCGTCTCCGTGAGCCGGTCGCCGGCCGCCTCCCAGACCGCGCGCGCGATCCCGAAGTCCGCCACCACCGCGTGCCCCGACTGGAGCAGGATGTTTTCCGGCTTGATGTCGCGGTGCACCACGCCGTGCGCGTGCGCGTAGCCGAGGGCGTCCGCCACCTCGCGGGCGATCTCGAGCGCCTGGTCGAGCGGGAGCGGGCCTTCGCGCGCCAGGTGGGATCGCAGGGACTCGCCCTCGACGTACGGCATGACATAATAGAGCAGCCCCCCCGCCTCGCCGGAGTCGTGTAGCGGCAGAATGTTGGGGTGGGTGAGCCGGGCGGCGATCTCGATCTCGCGCACGAAGCGTTCGGGACCGAGCGCGGTGGCCAGCTCGGGGCGCAACACCTTCAGGGCGATGGACCGGCCGTGCCTCAGGTCCTGGGCGAGGTAGACCGTCGCCATCCCACCGCGACCGAGCTCTTGCGCGATCGTGTAGCGCCCGCTGAGGGCGGCTTGCAGACGGGCCAGCTGATCCATGCCGAGGGTTCCCAGGCCCAAGCCGGGTCCATCATAGGGCGCCGCCACGGGCGCAGCCAGAGGGGGTGCATTACCTTTGCTTCACCCCTCATGCGGAATCTTCCGGTGCAGGCAACCATGTACAGGACCGTGGCGCTCCTGACGCTGTGCTCGGCGGCCGCGTGCGGCGGCTCCCCCCGTCCGGCCCCGGTCCCCGTACCGGCACGACTCGACTTGAGACCGCTGGGCCGTCTGGGTCTGGTCATGTTCACCGTGGAAAACGCCAAAGGCTCGCTGCACCAGTTCGCTACCGACCGGTTCTCGGAAGAGATCCTGGCCGCACAACCCGGCACCGAGGTGCTCGAGCTCGGCGCCGCCGACTCGCTGGTGAAGCGTGTCGGTGAGCAGGAACTGGGCATCGCCGCGGCCCAGGAGCTGGGCAAACAGCGCGACATCGACGCCGTGTTCGCGGGGCACTTGAAGGTCACGAACCCCCAGGCCGGCGGCGGTCTCGCCGGACTCGTGTCCCCGCATCTCGACGCCACGGTACGTCTGGATCTCACGGTGCGTCTACTGTCGACCCGCTCGGGCGCGACCCTGTGGCGCTCCAGCGCGTGGGCCACCGACAAAGTCGGTCAGGTGGGCCTCGTGGACGGGCAGCTGTTTTTCGGGGCCAAGGACCCCAAGCAGGCGTACGGGCGCATGGTGAACCGTCTGGTCGAGCTCGTCACCGAGGATCTGCGTCCCACCTGGCGGCAGCCGTGAAGGCGCGTGCGCTGCTCGTGGTCGCGGCCCTCATGGCGGCGGCCGCTCCGGCCCGGGCGCAGACCCGCGCGGCGCCCGAGAAGCGCCAGACGGCCGTGTTCGCCGGTGGCTGCTTCTGGGGCGTGGACGCCGTGTTCCGCCACGTGCGCGGCGTGACCGCGGTGGTGTCCGGGTATGCGGGCGGCGGCGCCGCGACCGCGCACTACGACCTCGTCAGCACGGCGACCACCGGCCACGCCGAGTCTGTCGAGGTGACGTTCGACCCGGCGCGCGTGTCGTACGCGGAGCTGCTGCGGGTCTTTTTCACCGTGGCGCACGATCCCACCGAGCGCGATCGCCAGGGGCCGGACGTGGGCAGCCAATACCGCTCAGTGGTGTTTTACGGCACGCCCGAGCAGCACGCGGCGGCGGTGGCGATGATCGCGGCGCTCGAGCGCGAGACGGCCTACCCCCGCCCCATCGTGACCGAGGTAGTGCCGCTCGAGCGTTTTTACCCGGCGGAGGCGTATCACCAAGACTACCTGGCCCACCACCGCACCAGCCCGTACATCGTGTACAACGACCTGCCCAAGCTGCAGCAGCTGGAGGCGCGGTTTCCGAAGCTGTATCGGCCGTAGTCTGCTCTGGCGTCACCCCTGCTCGATACGCGCGTGGCCGGTACGCCGCACCGTCGCGATCGTATCGGCCTCGTCGGCCCGCTTGTCGGGTCGGTAGCGCACCACGCGGGCGAAGCGCAGCGCCACGCCGCCCGGATACTGCGGGCTCGCCTGGACGCCGTTGAAGGCGACCTCGACCACGAGCTCGGGACGCACGTACACCGTGTACTCATCGCGCGACGTTTCGAGCGAGAGCAGCGCAGCCGTCTGCCACGCGAGCATCTCATCGGTCATGCCCTTGAAGGTCTTTCCCAGCATGACGAAGCCGCCCGCGTCCGGCGCACGCGCGCCCAGGTGGAGGTTCGAGAGCCAGCCGCGGCGCCGGCCGTGTCCCCACTCGGCTGCGAGCACGACGAGGTCGAGCGTGTGCGCCGGCTTCAGCTTGAGCCACGCCGCCCCGCGCGCGCCGGCGTCGTAGCGCGCCCCCAGCGCTTTCGCCATCAGCCCTTCGTGACCGGCCGCGATCGCCTGCTCGAAAAACCGTCCTGCCTCGAGCGCGTCTCGAGTCACGATGCGTGGCACCCGGGCCTGGGGGGGGACGAGCTGCTCGAGCGCTGCGAATCGCCTGGTATAGGGCTCGCCCAACAGGACCGCGCCGTCGGCGGAGAGGACGTCGAAGAAGAACGCCGTGAGCGGCACCTCGGCGCGCAGCCGCTCGACGTCGAGCTTTCGTCCAAAGCGGCGCATGGTCACCTGAAACGGGAGCGGCGTACCGTCGGCCTGCAGGGCGATCGCTTCGCCGTCCAGGATGGCGTCGCGCAACGGGAGTCGCCGCGCCGCGTCCACCACCTCCGGCACCGCCGGGGTCACGTCGTTCAGCTGGCGCGAGAACACGCGCACCTCGTCGCCCGAGCGGTGCACCTGGATGCGCGCGCCGTCGAGCTTGTATTCGAACGCCGCCTCGCCGAGCTGCGCCAGGGCGTCCGCGACGTCGTCCGCAGGCTGCGCGAGCATCGGCTGGAGCGGGCGAAACAGCTCCAGCTGGAACCGCGCGAGGCCCGCGGCGCCGTCCGTGAGCGCGGCGCGCGCCACGACGCCCAGATCCCCCGCGAGCATCGCGGCGCGCCGCACGCCGTCCGGATCGAGTCCTGTCGCACGCGCCACGGCCTCGACCACGAGTCCTTGCAACGCTCCCTGGCGTAGCTCGCCGATCAGCAGGCGGAACAGGAATTCCTGCTCCTCCTCGGTGCCCTGCGCGAACAGCTCGCGCAGCAGCCGGTCCTTCACCGCGGCGGAGCCCAAGCCCCTGGTCCGGGCCACCTGCTCGAGTGCCGCGTCCACCGCGGCCAGCGTGAGGGACGGATCGTCCGCCGCCCGCTCGGGCCGCGCCGCGCGGAGAGCGGCGTATCCGACACCGATCCGTCCATGGCGCAGCGACCCCGACAGGGCGGCGATCGCGGTCTCGATCTCGTCCGCCGCAGCCCGTTGCAGCAGGGCGGCCAGCAGCTCGATTTTCGCCAACCGGCCGCTCGTGGCCGCAACGCGGCCCGAGGTCGTGACCAGCTCGTGGAGCAGCATGCCGGGAAGATGCTGGATCCGACCGTTTGACGCCCGGCGTCACTGCGCCATGCCGAAGCGCTTGTTCCGGGCCCGGCGGTTCTTGGCGTAGAAGGTCTTCCCGACTTTCATTTACGGCTCCATGATGACGAAACGGATCCGTCCCGGGGATAGGGGGTGAGGTCTACGAGCGTCCTGATCGCGGTGGCGTTGGTCGGGGTCGGCTCCGCCCAGGCGGCGCCGTGCGTGTCGCACCGCGCCGGGAGCGTGCCTGCCGCGTACACGGAGACCGTCGCGCGGATGCGTACGCTCGTGTGCGAGCGGCTCGCCCCGCGCATTCCCGGTATGCAGGTCGCGGTGGCGATCGACGGGACGCTGGTGTGGTCGGAGGGGTTCGGCTATGCCGACGCCGCCCACCGGCGACCCGTCACGCGCGAGACGCAGTTCCGCATCGGCAGCGTATCGAAGCCGCTCACGGCCGCCGCCGTGGCCCTGCTGTACGAGCAGGGGAAGCTCGACCTCGACGCGCCGATCCAGCGCTACGTGCCGACCTTCCCCGTCAAAGGGTATCCCATCACCACGCGGCAGCTCGCGGGCCATCTCGCGGGCATCAGGCATTACCAGGACCGGGAGTTCTTCCAGAACCGCCACTTCGCCGCGGTGCGCGACGGGCTCACCATCTTCCAGGACGACTCGCTCTTGTTTCCCCCCGGCACACGTTTCTCCTATTCGAGCTATGGCTGGAACCTCGTTGCGGCCGTGGTGGAGGGCGCCGCGGCGGAAGACTTTCTCCCCTACATCTCGGCGCACGTGTTTCGCCCCCTCGGGCTTACGCACACCGCGCCCGACCGCGCCGACAGCATCATCCCGGGCCGCACGCAATTTTTTGATGGCGAGAGCGCTGGGGTGTATCACGTCGCGCCGCCGGTCGACAACAGCTACAAGTGGGCGGGAGGCGGGTTCGTCTCGACCGCCGAGGATCTGGTGAAGTTCGGGTCCGCGCTGGTCGCGCCCGGGTTCTTGAAACGGGAAACGCTGGACCTGTTGTTCACCTCGCAGCGGACCAGCGCGGGCGAAGAGACGGGCTATGGGATCGGCTGGTTCCTGCGGGCCGACAGCGCGGGGCACCGCTGGGCCTTCCACGGCGGCAGCGCGGTCGGTGGCACGGCGGCGTTCGGTCTGGACCGCGACGCGCATGTCGTGGTGGCGGTGCTCACGAATCTGTCGGACGCCCCGCTCGAGCCGGTCCAGGAGATCGAAAGCGCGTTCGACGCGGTGCGCGGGCGCGCGAACTAGCGGCTACGCCGCCAGGAGCTTGCGCACATTTGCCAGGATCGCCTCCAGCTGGCTCTCTACCTTGCGCTTCTCCCGCAGCCGCCCGCGCAGCCAGGCGATGACCGATCGCGGGGCCCACACGTCCCTCACCGTCAGCGCCGTCGACCCGGCGGTCTCGTCGAGCCGGAACAGCGTTTTCCAGCCGTTACGCTCACCACGCTCCACCAAGCCGAACGCCGTGGGCGGCGCGAAGTCCACGACCTCGAACTCGGTCACGCGGTTTCCGAAGCGCGCCTTGAAGCGCACACCCTTGCGCAGCGGTACGGGGCTCTCCACCCCGGCGCACCCCGGGAGCCATTGGGCGATGCGCGCCGGGTCGGTGAGCACGGCAAAGACGCGCTCGATCGAGGCGGGAACGGGATGGATGACGGTGTGGCTGACGGGACGCATCGGCGGAGGTAGCGTGGCACGGCGGCGCGGCCGTGTCAACGGGGGAGGTGCAAGCGCCGGGGGGCCAACCTGCGCCCCCCGGGCCCCGCACGTCCCGTCTAGTCGTTAGACGCCACTCGAGGAGGGTATCTCACTGACCGTGTCATGCCCATTGCCGTTGCCATTGCCATTGCCGTTGCCGTTGCTGCTGCCGCCGCTGCTGCCGAAAACCTTGGAGCGCCCACCGGTGACGGCCAACCAGCGCCGTCGCATCGTGATCAGATCGTCCAGCTGCTGGCGCAGCTTGGCGACGTTCTGGTCCACCTGGTGGATGCGCCAATCGATGTACTGCTCGGCCTGGTCCGGGGTCCAATCGGCCGGGCCCGTAAACACCAGCTGCTCTTTGGGTTCGACATCGTGCACCAGCTGGGCCTCCTCGCGCTCGCCCACCTCCATCTTGGCGAGCACGTCCGTCACTTTGCGTCCCATCATGTCCAGCCTGCGTCCCATGCGGGCCTCCTTACGGCCTTGCTGCGGGTCCTTGTCTAGGGCGCGGTCGCTCGGTCGTGCTGCGCTATATCAGCTCTAGATGATATAGCTGATGGCTGTTATAATATGTCAAGTTGTTATATCACGCAAGGAGGGTGCGGATGCCACGGTATCGAGGCCAGAAGGTCCGCTTTCGTCGCAGGGGTGTGGTGCGGTTGCAGTTACGGCAGCTGCTCGAGGCGCGGGAGGTTTCGCCTTACGGGCTGGCCAAATTCACCGGCCTGAGCTTGAACACGATCTACCGGCTCACCCGGCCGAGTGGGCGGTTCGGACTCATCCGGGCCGACACGATCGAGCGGTTGTGCGGCGCGCTCCGGGTGACGCCGAGCGAGCTGTTCGAGTACGACCGGCCGTCCTAGGGAGGGGAGTGGTGCACCACACCGTCCGCCACGTTTTCGTCGTGCCGCAGCGTGACGACGGCGGTGCGCTTCCGCCCCAGGTCGACCTCAACCACCACGTGGCTCTTGTCGCGCGCCATCCGCCAGCGACGGGACGCCTGCGGCTCGCCGCCGGCCGCCGCCAGCGCGACGGTGACCAGCGCGTCCGGAGGATCGCTCACCGCCGCCAACTGTGCGCAGGTGGCGCAGCGGTGCGACTCGGCGCTCAGCTCCGCGCTGCACACGCTGCGGCCGCAGTATTCGCATGCCGCGCGATGCAGCTCGCACGTCCCCCTACCGCAGATGGGACACGCCGCGACCTCGTCGGAGGCGAACAGCGCCGCCGGCTCCTCGGCGCAGGCACTCCGGTGCCGGGCGCACACCAGGCGCCGCGACCGGTCGGCGCGGCGCAGGTGGGGCGAGCAGTGCACCTGCTCATCCACCGCGCACACCGCCTGATGCGCCGCGCACACGGACTTGCCGCAGCTCGCGCATGATGCCACCTCGTCCACGCCCACCGGCTCGTTAGTTCCGCCCTCGCAGTACCTGAGGCACGCCGCGCACAGGCGGCGGCTCCCCTTCGGGGCGTCGGCGTGGCTGCGTTGCGCGTGCCGGTTGCAGACCTCCCGCCCGCAGCTGCCGCACGGCGCGAGACACGCGGAGCACGCCGCGTGCCCGTCCTCCGCGCACACGCCGGCGTGCGCTGTGCAGTGCTCGAGCCGGCAGGACGGACACACCTGCACGTGCTCGTCGCAGGCCGGCAGGCCGTCCACTCGGCACTCAGCCGTCCCATGGTCCACACAGAAGTCCTCGCCGCACACTGAGCAGCGGTGCGAGCAGGCCTCGCAGCCGCAGTGGTCGTGCCGGCAGATCACCAGCGTGGTGGGCGGGCGGCCGCAGTGCGGACACGCGAGCGACCAGCCGGAGACGCCACCGAGCGACCGCTGTGCGGCGAACGTCGCGCGCCGCCCCCCCTGAGACTCGACCTGCCACTCGGCGCGCTGCATCAGCACGGCAGCCTCGACGAGCTGCAGCGGATGCACGACGGCCTGCACCTGACTGCGTCGGATCTCTTCAGCGCGGCGCCGCTCGGCCAGCGCGGTGACCGTGGCGATCCCCTCCGGGTCGGCTTGCTCCTTCAGTACCGACTCGAAGTATCGGTCCAGCCGGCCGAGCTCGGTGGCGAGCTCCTGCTCCGCCGCCGCGCGGCGCGTGGCGACGCGCTCGGCCGCCTTCTCCCGCAGATGGCTCAAGAGGAGCTGCAGCAGCTCGCCGGGCTCCCGCGCCGGTACCGGGGCCGCCGCGGCGACCGTCGGATCAGCGGGCTCGACCCGGCCCGCCTCGAGCTCGCGGAACGCGGCGGCCACATCGGCACCGACCGGGGCGCCGGCGGACAGGTCGTACACGTCGGTTTCGACCACCGCCTCTTCCACGCCCGCTCCGGCGCGCAGCACGACGCGCGCCACGAGCCGCCCCACCGGGTGCACCGCCACCCTGGTGGCACGACGCGTGACCGTGCCGTCCCGCACAGGAATCGTCGGCTCGGCGCCCCGCGGATCGCTCGACGGGAGGTCGGCCGGGGCGATCAGGCCGAGCGAGAGCCGCGCCGCCCTGGCGCGAATCGCCTCCACCACCTGGGAGAGGAACGGGCTGCCGAGCACCGCGATCTCGGCCTCCGGGTCGCGCTCAAGCGCGTCGAGCGAGAACGCGACGCTCACGCGTTCGCGGTCTCTGAAGAACGGGCGCTCGGCTGGGGGTAGCTTCAGCTCCGCGTGATCGGGGCCGAGGGACGTCTGCTTCACCCCCGCGAGCTCGCAGTAGCGCTCGAGCAGCGGCCGCAGCGCGGAGCCCGCCAGGGGATCGGCGTCCCGGAGGGGGGCTTGAACCGCCGCTGCCCGCGGCTTGCTGCGAGGTTTGCGCGGGGGTTGGCGCAGCGCTTTGCGCTTCACGCGTCAGCCTCGATATCCACGAGCGCGAGGGGCAGGCGGTCGACCTGTGCCACGAGCGTGATCGCGCGGCCGGCGCTGGTCAGGCCGGTGAGCCGCACCAGGTCCCCGTATTTCGGATGCCGACCGGCCGGGTGGGCGGTCGTGACGCCCCCGACCGGCTCGATCGACTCGAGCGCTTCCAGCACGTCCTTCACGTGCAAGCCGAGCTTGAGGCGCTTCTGGTCCCAGCCGGCCGCCTTGACCACCTGGCTCGTGCCGAGCCCGAGCCGCAGGCGTCCGGGGACCGACAGCGTCCCGAAACGGCGCTCGAGGCGCATGGCGTTGTCGTCCGGCGCGATGAGGGAGTTGAGCGCTTCCTGCTCCTTGCCCGCCGCACTGCTCTTCTCGATGTCGGCGCCCAGCGTCGCCACCCGCCGCGCAAAGTCCGCTTCGCTCTCGGCGGCGAGCCACTCTTCCGCGAGCCGGCCCTCGAACTTCTGGGCGCCGCCGAACTCGCCCAGGATCAGGTCCAGCTCGCCCACGACCAGCTCGAACAGCTTGATCTTCTGGTCGAGTAGCTGGAGGATGTACGCCTCGATGGTCCCCGCCGCTGCGAGGTTCACGATGTGGACCTCGCGCGTCTGCCCGATGCGGTGCAGGCGGCCGATGCGCTGCTCCACCACCATCGGGTTCCACGGCAGGTCGTAGTTCACGAGCACGTTGCAGAACTGCAGATTGCGCCCTTCGCTGCCGGCGCGGGTGGCGATCAGGACGCTGCGCGGATCCTGGTGGAAGGCGCGGATCCGCGTGTCCCGTTCGCTGGTGGAGTGGGCCCCCCAGTAGACGATGGGCTTGCGGCCCAGCTGCTTGACGCGCTCTTCGATCAGCTGAATCGTCGGTCGATGATCGCTGAAGACCACCACGCGGTCCGGCGTTTCCTGCAGTAGTTTTGTCAAGACGTCCAGCTTCGCATGCGTCTTGATGCGCTGCGCCCGCTGGGCGAGCTGCCGGGCGATGGTGCGATACTCGGGGCTGATGCGCTCGGCCTCCCCCAGATGCTGGAGCGATTCGGCGAGCGCGCGCGCGGAAGAGCACAGCCGCTGGCGCAGGTGGATGACCGCGAGCTGCAGGATCCCCTTCTTGGTGGGCCGCCGGCGCCGCTTTCCGTCCTCCGTCTCCTCCTGCTCGGCCGGCTGGATGAAACCCTCGCGATACAACCGTCGCAGGAACTCGGTAGTGCGCTGGTATAGGTCCGCCTCGGCGCGCGTCAGCTTGACCTCGGGGTGGCGCGGCCGGCGCGGCGGCAGGTCCAGGTCGAGCGCGACACTCGAGCGCCGCGTGCGGATCATCACCTCGTGCGTCAGCGTGCGAAGCGCCTCGGGGTCGCGCGGCTGGCGGTGGTCGCCCGAGACCAGGTGCTCGCTCTTGAACTCCTGCCAGGTGCCGAGCTGGCCGGGCCGGAGCAGCGTGATGAGGTTGTACAGCTCGCGCAGGTCGTTCTGGAGCGGCGTCGCCGTGAGCAGCAGGATGAAGTCGCGCTCGATCTTCTCGATGAACTGGTACGTGGCGCCGCGATGGCTCTTCACCTTGTGCGCCTCGTCCACGATCACCAGGTCCCAGCGGTGCCGCAGGATCTCCTCGGCGTGGCGGCGCGAGCGCGCGCGGTCGTGTGAGATGATCGCCCTGGTGATCGTCCCGCGCTGCCAGTCGTCGGGCTCGGTGGGCGTGTCGAAGTGCTCGAAGAACTTCTCTTCCAGTTCGCCCTGCCACTGGCCCACGAGCGAGGCGGGCGTGAGGATCAGCACGCGACGCGCCAGCCCGCGGATCGCCAGCTCCTTATAGACGATGCTCGCCTCGATCGTCTTGCCGAGGCCGACCTCGTCGGCCAGGATGGCGCGGCCGCCCATGTCGCGCAGCACGCGCTGGGCCACGTCGATCTGATGGGGCAACTCCTTGATCGCGTTGGCGTCGAGCGTGATCAGCCGGTCGAAGCCGGGGACGAGGGCGATGCGCTCCGCCTCGCGCCGCAGCTCGTACCAGGCACGGTCGGCCGGCGGCTGCTTGAGCTTGTCGACGAACAGCTGCAGCGAGCGCTCGTCGACCGCCCAGGAGTCGTCGGGGAGCGGATTGGGTTGCGTCACGCCGTGCCTCGATACGGGGGTCGCAATATAGGAAATAGAGCCGCTCGCCAGGGCGCGCATTGACCTGGTGATGCAAGTCACATCTGTGCGCCCCCGCGCACGGTATGCTCACGGCCCCTTACCCGCAGATCGCATGGTCGGGCAAGGCGACGGGTAGTGCGCCCTGGAGACCCACAACTCCCTGGAGGTCACATGAAGG
>Ga0209160_1001560_pt1 | contig 19322 bp, 18 predicted proteins | sample GraSoiAngelo_153_FD_186167 | JGI IMG/M metagenome (GOLD analysis project Ga0209160, IMG submission 186167) | Grasslands soil microbial communities from the Angelo Coastal Reserve, California, USA - 14_1009_12_40cm (SPAdes) (version 2) | ecosystem: Environmental > Terrestrial > Soil > Grasslands ... | reverse complement strand
AGCCGCCGAAGGAAATGGAGGAGCGCGGCGGCGGACGTCGCGCCGGCCGGCGCGGTGGTAAGCACCGTGACGACTACGACGACGACGACGAGGAATAGGCCGGTCCGTCGGCGCACCATCGCCCTGGCGGCGCTGGCGATCTATCTCGGAGTCGCCATTCTCTTCGTCGTCGCCCTGTCCGTGTCCCTGGCACCCTCGGGCGGCGGCGCCGTCTTCGGCGCGCGTGTGGCCATCGTCGAGCTCGAAGGCACCATCGTCGACGTCGACGACCTCGTGCGCGAGCTGAAGTCGCATCGCGACAACCCCCTCGTCAAGGCGGTCGTGCTCAGGATCAACAGCCCGGGCGGCGTCGTCGGGCCGACCCAGGAGCTGCATGCGGCCGTTCTGCGGCTGCGCCAGGCCGGCAAGCCCGTCGTGGCCTCGCTCGGCGCCGTCGCGGCCTCCGGCGGGTACTACGTCGCCGTCGCCGCCGACAAGATCTACGCCAACGCGGGGACCTTGACCGGGTCGATCGGTGTGATCTTCCAGCTCCCGAACCTGGACGGCCTCATGAAGAAGGTGGGCGTCGAATACGTGGTCGTGAAGGCCGGACGGTACAAGGACATCGGCAACATCTCGCGCACGATGACTCCCGAGGAGCGCCGCGTCTTGCAGTCCTTGCTCGACGACGTCCACGCGCAGTTCATCTCGGCGGTCGCGACGGGACGGAAGCTCGATCGGGCGCAGGTCCTCAGCTTTGCCGACGGGCGCATCGTGTCGGGCGCCCAGGCGAAAGACCTAGGAATGATCGACGCCCTCGGCGGTCTGGAGGAAGCTGTCGACGGCGCGGCGACGTTGGCCGGCTTGCCGAAGTCTCCGAGCGTCGTCGGACCGCGCAAGAAGATCTCGATCATGGACCTCCTGCGCAACCAGCTCGATCTCCGGGGCTGGACGAGCGTCGCGCCCGCATTGTCGCTCCTGAGGACCCCGCTCTACCTGATGGATTGAGAATCACGATTCAGCCCAAATGCTCAAGCGTAGTCACAAAGACCTTTCCGCAAAGCCGCGTCAGATCGGCTAAAAGAGGCACTCGAGAGCTCGTGGTCTCCGCCCCAGACGAACGCCAACACAGCGAAGCTGCGAAGTTTCTTGTTCCGGCTGGCAAACGTCCTGGGGTAACCTGGCGATGGTCCCTAAATGCTTACGATGGTGGACATTATCGCCAGCGGCATGCTAACTTGCTATCGAATTCGAGCCCGGGTCGCCCCCGAATTGGGACGGGAGTAGACGATGACGAAAGCCGACCTGATCGACGAGGTTTCCAAGATCTCGAGCCTGACGAAGAAAGAGACGGAAACAATCGTCAACACGATCTTCGACAACATCACCGACGCGCTGTCGAAGGGCGACAAGGTCGAGCTCCGGGGCTTCGGCAGCTTCAGGATCCGTCATCGAAACTCGCGAAAGGGGCGCAATCCCAAGACCGGATCGAGCGTCGACGTGCCCCAGAAGCGGGTCCCGTTCTTCAAGGTAGGAAAGCGACTGCGCGAGCTCGTCAACGGCTGAGGCGCCCTCGGGCGGTGTGAATCGCCTCTGGGCGCCTTGGCGCATGACCTATATCTCCGCCGCCAAGACCTCGGGCGGATGCATCTTCTGTGAAGCCCTCTCCGGGTCGGACGACCGAAGGAGCCTCCTTCTCGCCCGTCGCGCCCAGGCGTTCCTGATCCTGAACCGTTACCCGTATGCGGCCGGACATCTGATGGCGGTCGTGAACCGCCACGTCGGCACTTTGCCGGAGGCCACGGCCAACGAGATGACCGGCGCGATGGAGCTCGTCGTCCTGGCGATCTCGCTCCTCACGGCCGAGTACCGCCCGGAGGGCTTCAACGTCGGGCTCAATCAGGGGCGGGTCGCCGGCGCGGGGATCGTGGACCATCTGCACATCCACGTCGTCCCGCGGTGGAACGGTGACAACAACTTCATGTCGGTCGTGGGTGAGACGCGCGTGCTGCCGGAGGAGCTCGAGACCACGTACGATCGCTTCAAGGGCCGGCTCGGTGGCTGAGCGCGACGACCTCACGCCGATGATGCGGCAATACCGCGACCTCAAGCGTCGCTATCCCGATCACGTGCTCCTGTTCCGGCTGGGCGATTTCTACGAGACGTTCTTCGAGGACGCCGAGCTGGCGGCCCGCCTGCTCCAGATCACCTTGACGGCGCGCCAGGGCGCGCCGATGGCGGGAATCCCTCACCACGCCGCCGACGGCTACATCGCCCGACTCGTGCACGCCGGCCAGAAGATCGCGGTGTGCGAGCAGCTCGAGGCGCCCGGCCGGGAAAATAAGCTCCTGCGGCGCGACGTCGTGAAGATCATCACCCCGGGGACCTTGACGGACACCGCCTACCTGGAGGGCGCCGCGAACAATTTCCTGCTGGCGGTGAGCGCGGGCCGCGATTCGATCGGCGTGGCGCTCGTCGACGTCTCGACCGGCGAGTTCTGGGCAGGCGAGGACACGGGGAAAGGGACGGAGATCCTGGCGACCGCGCTCCTGCGGCGCCCCGCGGAGATCCTGCTGCCCGACACCGCGCGCGCCGATCCGGTCTTCCTGGCTCGGCTGCAGGCGACGGGCGCGGCGCTGACCTTCTGCGACCCGGCGACCTTCGCGCCCCGGCGCGCCTCGGCGGATCTCTGCACCCACTTCCGCGTGGACTCGCTCGCCGCGTTCGGCGTGGCCGACCTGACGGCGGGACTCGGCGCCGCGGCCGCCGCGCTCGCGTATCTGCGCGCGACCCAGGGCGACGCGCTCGGCCATCTGACGCGTCTGGCACGCCTGACCGCGGCCGACGCGATGGTGCTGGACGAGACCGCGGTCGTGACGCTCGAGCTCTTGACCTCGAGCGGCGGCAGCGTTCGCGAATCGCTCTTCGGCGTGCTCGACGAGACGGTCACGCCCATGGGCGCGCGTCTCTTGCGCCAGTGGCTTCTGCGCCCGCTCCTCGATCCCGCGGCGATCGCCGCGCGCCAGGTCGCGGTCGGCGCCCTGGTCGAGGCGCCGGCCGAGCGGGATCGACTCACGACGTTGCTACACCGGATCGGTGACCTCGAGCGGCTGACCAGCCGCGCGACGCTCGGCCAGGCCCACGCCCGCGACCTGGTCGGTCTTCGCGGATGTCTGGCGCCGCTGCAGGACATCCGGCGCCTCGCGGCCCCGATCGCGGCGCCCGCGATCGCCGAGGCGGCCGGCGAGCTGGCACCCCTCGACGACCTGCACGAGCTCTTGACGGCGGCGCTCGCGGACGAGCCGCCCCTCGCGCTCCACGACGGCGGCCTGATCCGCGAGAGCTGGCACACCGAGCTCGCCGCGATCGTCCGCGACGCGCGTGAGGCGCGGGCGTGGATCGCCGGGCTCGAGGAGCGGGAGCGGGCGCGGACCGGGATCTCGAGTCTGCGGGTCCGCTTCAATCGAGTGTTCGGCTACGGCATCGAGGTGACGCACGCCCAGGCTTCACGCGTGCCCTCCGAGTACGTGCGTCGCCAGACGCTCAGCGGCGCCGAGCGCTACGTGACCCCGGAGCTCAAGGAGTACGAGGCGAAAGCGCTCGGCGCCGACGAGCGGCGCCGCCGGCTCGAGTACGAGCTGTTCGAGGAGGTGCGCCGCAAGGTGGCGGCGCGCGCCGAGGACCTCATGACGACGGCGCGTGCGCTCGCCCGGCTGGACGTCTTTGCCTCCCTGGCCGAGGTGGCGGAGAGCCGCGGCCACGTTCGCCCGATCGTCGAGGACGGCTCCGCGCTGACGATCGTGGAAGGTCGCCATCCCGTGCTCGAGGCGCGCGCCGGAAGCCCGGTGACGCCGAACGACCTGGCGCTCGACCACGACGCGCGCATCGTCATCCTCACCGGGCCGAACATGTCCGGGAAATCGGTCTATCTCCGACAGATCGGCCACCTCGCGATCATGGCGCAGATCGGCGCCTTCGTCCCGGCGCGCGAGGCCCGGATCGGCGTGGTCGACCGCGTGTTCACGCGAGTCGGCGCGCAGGACAACCTGGCGCGCGGCCAGAGCACGTTCCTCGTGGAGATGATCGAGACCGCGACCATCTTGAACAACGTGACGCCGCGGAGCCTCGTGCTGCTCGACGAGGTCGGGCGCGGCACCTCGACCTTCGATGGCCTCGCGATCGCCTGGGCGGTCGTGGAAGCTCTGCACGATCGGGGGCACGGCGCCAAGGTCCTGTTCGCGACGCACTTCCACGAGCTCACGCGTCTGGCGGGGCGCCTCGGCGCGGTCCGTAATTTTCACGTCGCCGTCCGCGAGTGGAACGACGAGATCGTGTTCCTTCACAAGGTGCAGCCCGGCGGCACCGATCGGAGCTACGGCATCCAGGTGGCGCGTCTCGCGGGTCTGCCCGCGCTGGTGATCGCGCGGTCCAAGGCGCTCCTGGCCGAGCTCGAGGAAGCTGGTCAGCTGCGGACCGACGCGAGCGATGCCGTTCAGCTCGGTCTCTTCGTCCCCGCCGCGCCCGATCCATTGCTGGCCGAGCTCGCAAGCCTCGATGTCGCTCACCTCACGCCGCTCGAGGCCCTGAACATCCTGGCGAAGTGGCAGCAGCGGCTCGGAGGTCACTAATCCGCATTCGCAGGCTGCCCGACCACCTCGTCAACAAGATCGCGGCCGGAGAGGTCGTCGAGCGCCCGGCCTCCGCCGTCAAGGAGCTGGTCGAGAACGCGCTGGACGCCGGCGCCCGGACGGTCACGGTCGATCTGCGCGATGGCGGGACCGCGCTCGTCCGCGTCGCCGACGACGGCATCGGAATGACGGCCGACGAGCTGCCGCTGGCCCTCGAGCGCCACGCGACGTCCAAGCTCGCGCGCGACGAGGATCTCGACGCGATCGCGACACTCGGGTTCCGCGGTGAGGCGCTGGCGGCGATCTGCGCCGTCTCGCGCTTCACGCTGACGAGCTGCGCGCGCGGGGCGTCGGACGGTCTCCGCCTGGCCGGCGAGGGCGGGACGGTCAAGCAGCGGCTCGAGGTCCCGGCCGACTCCGGCACGAGCGTGGAAGTCCGCGATCTCTTCTTCAACACGCCCGCACGGCTCAAGTTTCTCAAATCGCCATCGACCGAGCTCTCGGCGAGCCTCCGCGCCCTGACCCAGCTGGCGCTGGCGCATCCGCGCGTTCACCTCCGGGTGGCGAACAACGCGCGCGCCGTGCTGACGGCGCCCGCGGCGAGCGATGTGCGCCAGCGCGTGGGGGCCCTGTGGGGTCACGACGTGGCCGAGCGCTTGATCGCCGTCGACCGGACCGAGCACGATGTGGGCGTGCGCGGGCTGATCAGCCCGCCCGACCTCACGCGTGGCAGCCGCGACGAGATCGTCGTGATCGTCAATGGACGCCCCGTCCGCGACCCCGCGCTCTTGCAGGCGACGCTCGACGCCTATCGGCCCCTGCTGCCGCGCGACCGGTTTCCGGTCGTCCTGCTCGCGATCACGCTGTCGGAGGCCGACGTCGACGTCAACGTCCATCCGACGAAGGCGTGGGTGAGATTCCGTCATCCCCGGCTGATCTACGAGATGGTGGCGGCCGCCACCCTGGGAGGCCTTCGCCGTCCCGCGGTCATTCCCGACGTCGGCGGGCGCGGGAGCGAATCGCCCCTGGGTGAGCCCTCGCCGAGTGGCGTGGCCGAGCAGACGGCGCTCTTCGGCGTGACGACCGCGATCGAGTCGCGGCCCCTGTTCGGTCGGGTGCTCGGTCAGGTGCAGGACACGTTCGTGGTGTCGACCTCCGAGGAGGAAGTGTTCTTCCTCGATCAGCACGTGGCCCACGAGCGCGTGTTGTTCGAGCGTCTCCAGCACGAGCTTCGTGACGGCACGCCCGCGGCCCAGAGCTTGCTCTTCCCGGAGCCGCTCGAGCTACCGCCGGCCTCGTGCGCCTTGCTCGAGCGCTGGCGCGGGCCGCTGGAGCGCCTGGGGTTCGCGTTCGAGGGGCTCGGCACCACGGCGATCGTCGTGCGCGCGGTCCCGGCGCTCCTCAAGGGCAACGAGCCGAAGCGGCTGATCGAGGCCGCCGTGGACGAGTTCGGTGGGCCCGGCGCCGGCGAGCCCACTCTGGACCGGGCGCTCGCGTTCGTGGCGTGCCGGGCAGCGGTGAAGGCGAACATGCCGCTCGCGCGCGAGGAGATGGAGCGGCTCGTCGTCGAGCTCTCCACGACGGAGACACCGTACTTCTGTCCCCACGGGCGGCCCATCGTCAGCCGTGTGTCGCTCCACGACGTCCGGCGGGAACTCAAGCGCACCTGGTAGCTTCTGGGCCGGCGAAGATTGTCGGAAATTCGGCTGATACACTGGGTCTGTGCGAGCCGGAGGACGTCGCGGGGGCTGGGGCCCCGCCGTGCGAGGCGAGCCTACGAAAAGTGAGTGAGGGCGTGAAGGGGCCGCTGGTCGTGATCGCCGGGCCTACCGGTGTGGGGAAGACTGCGGTGGCGGCGGCGCTGGCGCGACGAGTGGCGATCGAGGTCGTCAGCGCCGATTCGCGGCAGGTCTACCGCGGCATGGACGTGGCGACCGGCAAGCCGAGTGCCGAGACGCGTCGAGTCGTCGTCCACCATCTGATCGACGTGGCCGATCCCGACGATCGATATCAGGCCGCGCGATTCCGTCGCGACGCGGAGGCGGCGATCGAGGCGATCCGTGCGCGAGGTCATCTTCCGGTCCTCGTCGGCGGGACGGGCCTCTACATCCGCGCGCTCCTGCGGGGGCTGGATCCGGCGCCCCCGGCCGACCCCGAGTTCAGGCGCGAGCTCGCGTCGATCGCGGCCGCCGAGGGGCGCGCCTCGCTCCACGCGAGGCTCAGCCTCGCGGCGCCCGCGGTCGCGCGACGACTGCACCCCAACGACCACGTTCGAGTCATGCGCGCGCTCGAGATGGCCCGGGTGGGGACGAGCCTGCTCTCGCAGGCCTGCTGGAGCGAGCCGGTCGAGTCGTACGACGTGACCTACTTCGGTCTCACGATGGAACGCGAGGTGCTGGCGCGCCGTCTCGCGGCGCGCGCCGCGGCGTTCGTCGAGGCGGGTCTCCGAGCGGAGGTCGAGCGCCTGCTCGCGCAGGGGTACGATCCGACCGTGCCGTCGCTCCAGTCGATCGGCTATCGCGAGTTCGTCCAGGTCGCGCGTGGCGCGCTCGCGCCGGCCGAGGCCTTGAGGCGGATGCAGCGTGACACGGTCCGGTACGCCAAGCGACAGTGGACCTGGTTCGCGCGCGAGCCCGGCATCGAGTGGATCGACGTGGAGAAGACCGGAGGCGCCGAGGGCACGGCGGACGCGATCGCCGCGGCGCTGGCGCGCGCCGGCGTGAACCGATGAAACGGGCCGCGAACGGCACCCGAAGCACGCGGGAGCGCGCGGTGATCGCGGCGCTGCGACGCCCCTCGCAGCGTCGGTTCCAGGTCGACGAGTCGCTCGAGGAGCTGGCCGGCCTGGTGACCGCCGCGGGAGGCACCGTCGTCAGCCGCATCACGCAGGACCGGGCGGCGCCGGCGCCGGGGCTGTTCTTCGGACGCGGCAAGATCGACGAGATCGGTCAGACTGCGCGTGCGGAATCCGCGGTGCTCTTCGTCTCCGACGACCCGCTCTCGCCGATCCAGGAGCGCAACATCTCCCAGGCCCTCGGCATCAAGGTCATCGACCGGACGGCGCTGATCCTCGACATCTTCGCCCAGCGCGCACGCACGAGCGAGGGCAAGCTCCAGGTCGAGCTGGCGCAGCTCACGTACCTCTTGCCGCGGCTGGTCGGCCAGTGGACTCACCTCGAGCGCCTAGGCGGCGGCATCGGCACGCGGGGACCGGGCGAGACCCAGCTCGAGTCCGACCGGCGCGCGATTCGCCGGAAGGTGATGCAGATCCGGCGGCAGCTCGCGAGCGTGCAGGTGCACCGCCGCCTCCAGCGGCAGGGGCGCCGCCGGTCGGGCGTGCCCGTCGTCGCGCTGGTGGGCTACACCAACGCCGGCAAGACGACTCTGCTGAACCGGCTCGCCGGTTCTCAGCTCACCGCCGCCGACCAGCTGTTCGTCACCCTCGATCCGGCCGCGCGGCTGGTGCATCCGGAAGGGGGGCGCCGGTTCGTCCTGACCGACACCGTCGGGTTCATCCGGAAGCTCCCGCACGAGCTGGTGGCCGCGTTTCGCGCGACGCTGGAGGAGCTGGCCGACGCCGACGTGTTGCTGCACGTGGTCGACGCGAGCCATCCGGCGATCGACGACCACATGAAGGCCGTCGACGATCTCCTGGTCGAGCTCGGCGTGGCCGATCGCCCGACCGTGCTCGTGATGAACAAGATCGACCGGCTCGATACCGATCCGTCCGTGCTGGCGGCTCGCCGCGAGGCGGTGGCGATCTCCGCGGTGGACGGGACCGGCCTCGAGGCGCTCTTGACGGCCATCGAGCGCGCGCTGCCTCCCGTCGGCAACCTGACCTTGCGGATCCCCCACGGCGAGGGCGCCTCGCTGGCGCTCTGCTACGAGCGCGGCCGGGTGCTGGCGCGGCGCGATACTCCGGGCCATGTCGAGCTGGACGTCGATCTGCCGGTCGGCCTTCTCGGGGCGCTGGCGCGCTACCGCGTCACCGAGCCGGGGCCCGGCGCCGGAATGATAGACTGAGCGCCCCATGGGACTGGCCAATTGGCTGACTCTGCTCCGGATCCTTCTGATCCCTGTGTTCGTGACGCTCCTCGTCTACCGGAGGCCGGGCCCGGCGCTGATGGTCTTCGCCGTCGCGGCCCTGACCGACCTGCTGGACGGCTGGGCCGCCCGCCACTGGAAGGACGAGAGCACGCTCGGCGCGTTCCTCGATCCGATGGCGGACAAGCTCCTGCTCACCTCGTCGTTCGTCACCCTGACGTACTTGAAGGCGCTGCCGTTCTGGATCGCCGCGGTCGTGATCAGCCGCGACGTCATCCTGGTGTTCGGCGCGCTGCTGATCTACATGCTCGGCGGCCGCATCCGACCGCGTCCGACGTGGGCGGGGAAGGCGGCGACGCTGTTCCAGGTCCTTGCGGTCCTGAGTGGTCTGCTCGCGCGCTTCTTCCAGGTGCAGATCGCGCCCAACTTCGTGCTCTGGCTCGCGGCCGGCTTCACGGTGATCTCGGGGCTGCAGTACATCATCCAGGGCATGCGATTCCTCAACGCCTCTCCCGGCGCCGCGCGGGAGGAGTCCCCTGAAAACGCCCTGTACCGCTGAGCCGGCCGGCGTGACGGTCGCCGCGGTCGCGCCGCGTACGCCGGCGGCCGCAGCCGGCCTCGCTCGCGGAGACCGGATCGTGGCGATCAACGGTCATCGCCTGCGCGACGCGATCGACTTCCAGTTCCATGCCGGCGACGAGCGGCTCGAGCTGACGGTCGAGCGTGACGGCGTCACGGCGGTGCAGCGGCTGCGGCGCGGCGGTCCCGGCCTGGGCCTCGAGCTGGCGCCGCCGCGCCCAGGCGACATCGCGACGTGCGCGAACAAGTGTGTGTTCTGTTTCATCCACCAGCTTCCGAAGGGCATGCGCAAGAGTCTCTACGTGAAGGACGACGACTTCAGGCTGTCGTTCCTGCACGGCAACTACATCACGCTCAGCGACCTCGACGGAGCTTCGTTCGAGCGGATCATCGAGCAGCGTCTCTCGCCGCTCTACATCTCCGTCCACGCCACCGACCCGGAGCTCCGGCACGCCTTGCTCGGCCGCCCGCGGCATTCGGCCGAGATCCTGCCGCGCCTGGAGCGGCTGGCCAAGGCCGGAATCCGGATGCACGCGCAGATCGTCCTGTGCCCCGGCCTCAACGACGGAATCCATCTCGAGCGCACGGTGTTCGAGCTGGCGCCGCTCCATCCGCACGTCGCGACGACCGCGGTCGTTCCGGTCGGGCTGACGCGGCATCGGGAGCGACTCCCGGCGCTGCGAAGCCTCACGGCCGACGAGGCGCGAGCGCTCGTCACGACCGCCGAGGCTTGGCAGCATCGATGGCTCGCCGAGCTCGGTAGCCGGTTCGTGTTCCTTGCCGACGAGATTTACCTGCTCGCGAATCTGCCGCTGCCTCCGGCGGCGGCGTACGAGGGCTTCCCGATTGCCGAGGACGGCATCGGCCTCGTGCGGCGGTTCGAGGACGGTTTCGGCCGTTCGGTGGCCCGGCGGCACGCGGTGGCTCGACGGCGCGCGGAGCGAAACGGCGCCTGCCGTGGAGACGCCGTGACGGTCGTGACGGGCGAGATGTTCGCGCCGCGACTGGGCGCGCTCCTCGCCCGCGGCGGATTCGACCCGGCGACGGTTCGCGTCGCGGCCATAGCCAACGACTTCTTCGGTCCGGCGATCGGGGTCGCCGGGCTCTTGACCGGGCGCGACATCCAGCGCCACCTCGCGACGCGGACCGATCTCGGCCGCGCCGTGCTGGTGCCGGCCGTGGCGGTCCGGGACGGCGACGGGATCTTTCTCGACGACCTGACACCGGCCGACCTGGCGCGGGATCTCGGCGTGCCCGTCAAGGTGGTCCAGCCCACACCGAGCGCGCTGCTCAAAGCGATCCGCGATTCCTGACAGGGAAGCGACCCGGATGATCCGTCCGATCATCGCGATCGTCGGGCGCCCGAACGTCGGCAAGTCGACGCTCTTCAATCGTCTCGTCGGCCGGCGTCAGGCGCTCGTCCGCGACACCCCGGGCGTGACGCGTGACCGGCTCTACGGTCGCGTCAGCTTCGAGCGCTGGCAGGCGACCGTGATCGACACCGGCGGCTTCGATCCCTCGTCCGAGGAGCCCTTGATCGAGGGCGTGCGCCGGCAGGTGCTCGCGGCGGTCGAGGAGGCGGACCTCGTCCTGTTCGTCGTCGACACACGCGACGGCCCCACCGCGCTCGACCTCGAGATCGCGCGAATCCTGCGGCGCGGCGGTCGCGCCGTCGTGCTGGCGGCGAACAAGGTCGACGCCGCGGCGCAGGAGGGTGGGCTCGCCGATCTCTATCGCCTGGGCTTCGGTGAGCCGGTACCCGTCTCGGCCGAACACGGCCGCGGCGGCGCCGAGCTCCTCGAGATCCTGCGCGCGCGCTGTCCGACGCCCGCGGCGCCCGCGGCGCGGACCGACGTGCCGGTCCACATCGCAGTCGTCGGACGTCCCAACGTCGGCAAGTCGTCGCTCGTGAACGCGATGGTCGGCGCCGAGCGCGTGCTCGTCCACGAGGCGCCGGGCACGACGCGCGATGCCGTCGACACCACGCTCGTCTACGAAGGGCGCACCTACGTGCTGGTCGACACCGCCGGCATCCGGCGCAAGGGACGAGTGCAGGAGCCGCTGGAGAAGCTCGCCGTGGTCATGGCGCTCAAGAGCCTCGAGCGGTGCCAGGTGGCGGTGGTGGTCGTCGACGCCTCGGAGGGCGTCGCCGCCCAGGACGCGCATATCGCGGGCTACGCCAACGAAGCGGGCCGTGCCGCGGTCGTCGTCGTGAATAAATGGGATCTGGTGCCCCGCGGGATGGTCCGCAAGGCGGAGGTCGTCGAGCAGATCCGCGATCGGCTGCCCTTCCTCGACTACGCGCCGGTGTGCTTCACGTCGGCGACGCATTCCGAGGGCATTCCCGAGCTCTTCGACATGATCGCGCAAGTTGCGGCAGAGGCCCGGCGCCGGATTCCCGGCAGCGCGGTCACCGAAGCGTTGCGGGCCGCGGTCGCCCGCCGTCCGGCCTCGCTCCGCGGCGACCCCTTGACGATCCAGTCGGCCTCACAGGTCGCCGTCGAGCCCCCGACCTTCGCGTTGCAGGTCAACCGGCCCAACGATATCCACTTCTCATACGAGCGCTACCTCGTGAAATCGCTCCGGCACGCGTTCGGGCTCGCGGGCTCTCCGATCCGGCTCTCGTTGAGGAAGGCGGCAGGGTCGAGGACGCGCCCGCGGCGGGTGAGACGGTGAGCCTCAAGGACTGGGTGGCGCGGCTCGGAATCTGGCGGTTGTCGGTCGTCCTCGTCATCCTGGTCGGGGCCATCGCGATGTTGACGGTTCCGCGCCTTCGAGCCTTCTACTTCGGGCCGGGAACCGAGCCGGCCGGTCCGACGCTCGCGCGGCTGCGGACACAGCTCGCGGTGGGAGCGAGCACCCCTGGATCGACGGGCGCGACGCCGACACGAAAGCCGCCGCTCCCCGATCCCGAAGGCCGGATACGCGTGCGTGTCACCGACCGGACGCCGATCAGGCTTCCGGCCGAAGGCATTCCGGCCGGCTGGACCGCCAAGGAGTTCGTGGGCCACGCCTCGGTCGAGCTCGTCAGGGACGAAGCGCGGCTGGCGCTCAGGCTCCGGAGCGAGCACTCGTCGTTCGCCCTCTATCGTGACGTCGTCGTCGACCTCGGCGAGTTTCCGTTTCTCTCGTGGTCCTGGAAGGTGGTCCGCCTGCCGCCCGACGGCGACGTCCGCGAGCGCGCCGCCGACGACCAGGCCGCTCAGGTCTACGTGATCTTCCCGCGCTGGCCCGCCCCCCTTCGGAACAGCGACGTGGTCGGCTACGTGTGGGACAGCCGGGCGCCGGTCGGTACGCAGGTCACCAGCACGAAGGCCGGCAACGTCAAGATCATCGTGGTCGCCTCGGGGCGGAGCCAGGCCGAGACCTGGCGCCTGGAGCGGCGCGACGTCGCCAAGGACTACGTGGCGCTCTTCGGCCGCCAGCCTCCCCGGGTCGGCCAGGTCGCCGTCATGATCGACACCAATGACACCCACGGCACCGCCGAGGCCTTCATCGGCGACCTGGTCTTCGCCCGGACTCGCGCTGAAAGCATGGAAAGCCCAACGTCTATGCTAAGATGACGCGCATGGCGGATCCTGAGCGCCCGCACGACGAAGACTACGACGACGAGCGCTTCGAGGACGAAGGACGGCGCTCGATTTTTTCGGCACTCTGGTTCCGTGCGATCCTCGTCGTGATCGTGCTCGGCGTCGTCGCGGCCGTCGCGGTTCCCTACGTGCTCGAGCTCGCGAATCAGCCCGCGCCGAAGCCGACCGTGCTCGGAAAACCCGAGATGACCCCGTCGCCCGCGCCCGTCGCGCCGCCCGCGCCACCGGTCGCGAGCACGCCCTCGCTCTCGTCGCCCGCGCCGGAAAAATCGCCCGCGCCAGAAAAGCCGTCGGCGATGGACAAGCCTTCCGCAAGCGAAAAGCCGTCGCCGATGACGCCCGCGCCGGAGAAACCCGCCACGGGCGCGTCGAGAAAATCCGAGGCGAGCAAGAGCGCCGTCGCCAGCAAGAGCCCGGAGGCGAATGAGCCGTCGGCGCCCCGCGCGCCGCGAGCGCCGGCGCCGCCGAGCCCGAGCGGACCCGCCGGCGGATACTTCGTGCAGGTCGGCGCGTTCAAGAATCCCGATACGGCCAAGCAGCTCGCGGTTCGTTTGCGCGAGCAAAAGTACAACGTGGAAGAGTCGTCGGCCAGCGGCGGCGGTAAGCCCGCGCGCGCCACCGCGCCGAGCACGCCGCCGTCGACCGGATCGGCGAGCGATCGCTACGACGTGTACGTGAGCGGGGGCGCGCCGGCGGACATCAACGCGAAGCTCAGCGGCAAAGGACTCAGCGCCGAGCCGTCGGGCGGCGGCGTGGTCGTGAAGCCGAGCCTGCCGCTGCGCGACGCCGTGGCGCTGTCGAAGGATCTCGCAGTCGACGGACTCAAGGTGCAGGTCCGGCGCGCCGCCGGAGGGCCGGCACCCGCTCCGCCCGCCGCGAGCAGCACCTCGATCACGACGGACGACGGGATGTTATATCGAGTCCGCGTCGGCCCGTTCGACGACAAAACGACCGCGACGTCGACCCTCCGCGAGCTGCAGCAAAAGGGCTATTCGCCCTTCATCGCGCGAGGCGGGCAGTGACCGCCGGGGACGCGTGGGCTCACCGCGCCGCGTCCCCAGGGGGAGGTGACTTCCAACCGTGACGAAGAACGATCTAGTCAATGCCGTGGCCAACCACGGGCTCTCGAAGCGGCAGTCGTCGTCGGTAGTAGAGTCGGTCTTCGACATCATCTTTCGCTGCTTCGAGAAGGGCGAGGACGTGAAGATCGTCGGCTTCGGTCATTTCCGCATCCGTCGCAAGGCATCGCGGCGCGGGCGGAATCCCCAGACCGGCGAATCGATCGAGATCACCGCGCGCAAGGTGCTCACCTTCAAACCAAGCAAGGGGCTCAAACAACGGATCAACGCGCCGGCGTGACCACGGAAGTCGCGGAAAAGCTCTACTATCGTATCGGTGAAGTGGAGTCGATCACCAGTATCCCCGCTTACGTCCTTCGCTACTGGGAGTCGGAATTCAAGCTGCTCCGTCCGAAGAAGAACCCGGCGGGTCAGCGCCTGTATCGTCCGCGCGACCTCGAGCTCGTTCAGCGCATCAAGACCTTGCTCTACGAGGAGCGGCTGACCCTCGAGGGCGCCAAGAAGCGGCTCATCGGCGAGTCGCGTCGCTCCGAGCAGCTCGAGCTCGGGATGAAGGAAGCCACGTACGCGGAGACGCTGCGGCGCATCCGCGATCGCCTGGGCGTCCTACGCTCGCGCCTCGGTCCTTGAAGGGCCCCGGGATATCTGCGACAATTCACGCTTGACGGTCGGGGCGTGGCGCAGCCCGGTAGCGCACATGACTGGGGGTCATGGGGTCGCTGGTTCAAATCCAGTCGCCCCGACCATTTTTCTCTTCTTTCAGAATCTCTTTTATAGTTGCGCCTCGGCCGGCGGAGCCCCAGCCCCGCGACGGCCTGCAGCGCGAACAACCACGCGAACAACCATATGTCCGTCGTAGTCCTCACCAACGATGACGGTGTTCACGCTCCGGGGCTCGCAGCGCTCGAGAAAGCGCTCGCCGAGCTCGGAGAGGTCTACGTCGTCGCCCCGGAGCGCGAGCAGAGCGCCTGCGGCCACGCGCTGACCTTGCATCGGCCGCTCCGGGCTCTGCAGATGGGCGAGCGCCGGTTTGCGGTCAACGGAACGCCATCCGACTGCGTGAACATGGCCGTGCTCGGCTTCCTGCCCGAGACGCCCGTCCTGGTGGTGTCGGGCATCAACCACGGCGCCAACCTCGGTGACGACGTCACCTACTCCGGTACCGTCGCGGCCGCGATGGAGGGGACGATCCTCGGCGTGCCGTCGATCGCGGTGTCGCTGCTGGACGGTGGCGACTTCGAGGTCGCCGGCCGCGTGGCGCGTCTGGTCGCAATGCGCGTGCTGGTCGGCGGGCTTCCTGGTAACACGCTACTGAACGTCAACGTGCCGCTCCGGCCGCCACGTGGAATCCGGATGACACGCCTCGGACACCGCGTCTACAAGGAAAAGATCGTGGAGCAGACCGATCCCAGGGGACGGAGCCACTACTGGATCGGCGGGGGCGAGGCCCGGTGGGACGATCTCGAGGGCACCGACATGGGCGCGGTGCACGACGGCTACGTCTCGCTGACGCCGCTCCACCTCGACCTCACGAATCATCGCGCGTTGGTGCAGCTGAACGACTGGCAGGGTGGTCTCAACGCCCAGCTCCTGAGCGAGACCGGTCGCTCGCCCCGTCGTGGGCCCGCGCCGGCTGCGACGCCGAAGAGGAAGCCACGGAGAGGGTAGTGGAGCGCACGCGCGACGCGTACGAGACCTCACGCGCGCGGATGGTCGAGGAACAGCTGGCGCATCGCGGGATCACCGACGAGCGCGTACTCGCCGCGATGCGACGGGTGCCCCGGCATCTCTTCGTCGAGGAGCCGCTGCGCGATCGCGCCCACGGCGATCACCCGCTTCCGATCGGCGAGGAGCAGACGATCTCCCAACCCTACATCGTCGGGCTCATGACCCAGCTCCTCGAGCTGCGCGGCCAGGAGAAGATCCTGGAGGTCGGCACGGGCTCGGGCTATCAGACGGCGGTGCTGGCCGAGCTCGCGCGGCGCGTCTGCTCGATCGAGCGGCTGCCTCGCCTGGCCGAGCGGGCGCGAAGCCTCCTCGAGCAGCTCGGCTACGACAACGTGTGGGTCCGCGTGGGCAGTGGGACGCTCGGCTGGCCGGACGAGGCGCCCTTCGATCGGATCCTGGTCACGGCGGGCGGCCCTTCGGTGCCTCCGCCGCTCTTCCAGCAGCTCGCCGAGGGCGGGCGCATGGTGGTCCCCGTCGGCGACGTCGCCAACCAGACCCTGACCGTGGTCGAGAAGATCCGCGGCGAGATGAAGACCCGGCCCTGCGGCGACTGCAAATTCGTCAAGCTTGTCGGCAAGTACGCCTGGGAGACTTGACGACCTTGTGCAGGCCTGACGACCCTGTACAATAAGGCGCGTCGCGTCGGGGCGTAGCGCAGCCTGGTAGCGCGCACGGTTCGGGACCGTGAAGTCGGAGGTTCAAATCCTCTCGCCCCGACCATCTCTCTGACCGTCCGGCGGCCGAGCAGCGGCCGTCGGGCGGTCGCTGAAATCCGAGCCAGCATCAGTGAGCGGATCGAAATCAGCCGCCGAGATCGTCGTCGCCGGACGGGTCCAGGGTGTCGGCTATCGCAACTATGCGCAGCGCCGCGCCTCGAATCTCGGCCTGGCCGGCTTCGTCATGAACCTCAAGGACGGGCGGGTGCGCGCACGTGTCGAGGGGCCGCGGCCGGTCATCGAGAAGTTCATCCAGGAGCTCGGTAAGGGCCCGCCCCTCTCCCTCGTCGAGCACGTGAGCGTCCGCTGGCTGCCGGCCTCCGGTCGCTTCGCCGCGTTCGGGATCCGCTACGCGGAGTTCGAGCAATGAGCGCGAGCGTCATGCTTCACGGCGCACGGCTCGGCGCCGCCACGCTCAGCTTGCTCGTCGCCTTTGGTCCGGCGCTCGGCCATGCCGAGCCTGCCGCAGGGCCGCGCGCGGCGCAGCGCGTGTACGAGGTGAAGGCCGGCGACACGCTGACCTCGCTCGCCAGGAAGTACGGCGTCACCGTGGCGGCGATCGTCAAATCGAACAAGCTGCCGAGCACCGACGTCCCGCTGAAGGTCGGGCAGCACCTTGTCATCCCGCTCTCGGACACGGTGGCCGTTGTCGCTCGTCGGGGAAACGCGCCTCCGGGTACACCGACACGCGTCGCGGCGCAGCCGGGGGCCGGGCCGCCGCCGAGGCTCGCGATGGTTGTGCCCGACTTCGACACCGGACTCTTGCAGCTCGGCTGGCCGGCCGAGGGCCCGGTGATCTCGACCTTCGGTCATCGCCGCAGCGGCTGGCACGGCGGCATCGACATCAAGGCACCCCTCGGAACTCCGGTGCGAGCCGCAGCGGCCGGTGTCGTCGTCACCGCCGGAGTCGAGGCGCGCTACGGGCTCGTGGTGAAGATCGAGCACAAGCAGGGGTTCGTGACCGTCTACGCCCACAACGACGTGAATCTGGTCGAAGTCGGCGATCGGGTAGACGCCGGCGACCTGATCGCGCTCGTCGGCAATACCGGCCACGCGACGACCTACCACGTCCACTTCGAGGTCCGCCGCGACGGGCTCGCTTACAATCCGCTCTACCTGCTCCCGATGCCGCCCCGGATCGCCCAGATCGACGAGACGGCCGAGCGACCGCATGAGTGACGAGGCCGAGGAAACCGTCCCGGACGAGCCACTCGACACGCTCGTCGACGCGGAGGACCACGACGTCCGCGAGGAAACGCGCGCGACGAGCCGCGAGAACCTCAGAGTCTACTTGAAGGAGATCGTGCGGATCCCGCTGCTCACCCGGGAGCAAGAAAGCGAGCTGGGCCGACGCGCGCGCGCGGGCGACGCGGCTGCCAGGGCGCGCCTCACCGAGGCGAACCTGAGGCTCGTCGTGCAGATCGCGCGCCGCTATCTGAACCGCGGTCTCCCGCTGCCGGACCTGATCGAGGAGGGCAACATCGGCCTCCTGCGCGCCGTCGAGAAGTTCGATGCCGAGCGCGGCACGCGCTTCGCGACGTACGCGACCTGGTGGATTCGCCAGGCGATCGTGCGGGCGCTCGCGAATCAGGCCCGGACCATCCGCCTGCCGGTGCACATCGAGCTCCTGCTCGGCCGCTACAAGCGCGAGCAGCAGCGGCTCACCCAGGAGCTGGAGCGACCGCCGACCATGGAGGAGCTGGCCACGGCCCTCGGCACGACCCTGGAGCAGGTAGAGGAGCTCGAGGAGATCCGCCTGCAGCCGGTGTCGCTCGAGACCCCGATCGGCGAAGGGGAGGGCCGCGTCAGCGACCTGATCGCCGACCCGTCGGCCGATCCGCGCGACACGCTTGTCTCGCTCTTCCGCGAGCGGACCGATCTGGTCTCGGTGCTCGACGACCTCGCCGCCAACGAGCGGACCGTGCTACGACGGCGCTTCGGGCTCGAGGGCGACCCGCCTGAGAAGCTCGAGGCAATCGGCCAGCGACTCGGCCTGACCCGGGAGCGCATCCGGCAGATCGAGGCCGCGGGCCTGCGCAAGCTCCGCGCCCTGCTGGGGGCGCGCGGCATCGACGCGTCCGATCTCTTCTGACCACCGTGCACGTTTGATCACCGGGGAGGACTCGCGATCCTCTGGGACAACTGCGCGCGGCTCTATAAGCTGAACGGGTCCCGTTGAGGTTTGGGCTCCGGCAGGGTCACGATCGCGAACGAAGTGAGCCGGAGCTCCTTGTCGACGTGAGGACGTGATCGGCGGTCCCCTCGACGCCGCTCCGGGACGATGTCCGCCGTGTGCCGCCGCCGCTCACCGAAACGCCGGTCGATCACGATCTTCACCGTCATGTCGCCACTGAAGTGGTGCTGCAGATAGTTCGCCAGCTTCGTGTTCGTCCGCGAGACGACGAACAGAAAGCGATCCGGTTGGCTCGTCAAGAACGTCGGAGCGCCCCCACCGGTCGCTTCTTGCGGCCCGCCATCGGCGAACAATATCGCATACGACCCCGCCTCACGACGCACTTATAGGAAGATCGATCTCGCGTGATAGGCTCGGTGTAGGCGCATGGCATCGCGGAAGCGGATCCTATGGCGAAAGCCGAAGAAGAGCCGTGAGCGCACGCATCGCTCGGCCGCTCAGTGGCTGACCCGACTCAAGGGCGGCGAGGGGAAAGCCGCCCTTCATCTGCCTCCCGATTTCGTCCTCTGGGTGTTCGCCGGTCTCCTCGCGCATCTCGATCATCGGGGCGACACGCACGTCGCGGACCTTGCCGAAAGCGCGCTGATCCACGGCGGCGGCCTCTCGGTGCACGGCGGCACCCGCTGGCACAGCGCCGGGCCCGCGCACGACGCCGCGCTGCGGGCGATCGCCCAGGCGTTCGCGGATCTCGATCTGAGTCGCGGCCGTCGGCAAGACCGGGGCGCGTGGGAGATGCTCGACAAGGTCGAGGCTGCCTATACGGGCTTCTGTGTCGGCCTCAGACC
>Ga0209160_1001559_pt1 | contig 19326 bp, 16 predicted proteins | sample GraSoiAngelo_153_FD_186167 | JGI IMG/M metagenome (GOLD analysis project Ga0209160, IMG submission 186167) | Grasslands soil microbial communities from the Angelo Coastal Reserve, California, USA - 14_1009_12_40cm (SPAdes) (version 2) | ecosystem: Environmental > Terrestrial > Soil > Grasslands ... | reverse complement strand
CGGTGGACATCCACGCGGTCCACGCGGTGATGGCGTTGAACTACCGGCTCATCGATGACCGCGCGCGCGAGGTCTACCGCACCGTCGGGCTCAGGTACGAGCACTCGATCATCGATCCCGCCGCGGCCGAGGTGCTGAAGGCGAACACCGCCGTCCACGCCGCCAACGACATCCTGCAGCAGCGCCCGAGGATCAAGGCGGACGTGCAGGACGGTCTCACCAAGTGGCTGGCGAAGTACGGCATCCAGGTCACCGAGGTGTCGATCAAGGACATCCGCTTCGACAAGGATTTCGAGCAGGCGGTCGAGCGCAAGCAGATCGCCCAGCAAGTCGCCGAGCAGAAGCGCTACGAGGTGGATCAGGCCAAGCGTGAGGCGGAGTCGAAAGTGGCCCGCGAGCGCGGCGAAGGGGCCGCCGTCCAGGCGCGTGCGGAGGGCGAAGCGGCCGCCCTCCGGCTGCGCGCTGCCGCGGAGGCGGAGTACAACGCCAAGGTGACGCAGTCCCTCACCGCAACCCTCATCCAGCAACAATATCTGGCGAAGTGGGACGGCCGCCTGCCCCAGTTCGTCACCGGCAGCGGCGGCAACTTGCTCATGCAGATTCCGACGCCCGGGCGCGGCGCGGAACGCTGAGGGTTTGCGCCCAGGTCAGGCACCGCGCGAGCCTCTCGCCGGACTAGAGCCAGAACTGCAGTCGCGGCAGGATCGCCGCCGGACCTCTGCAAGTAACGTTATCGAGCGCGTCATCGCCACGTAACGCTCGCGGCCTACACTCGCCGGCGAGCGCATGCGGCGTCTCTTCCTCGGGCTCGCGCTGGCCATGCTCGCGTCGGCCGCCGCCGTCCCGGCCGAGCTGCCGACGATCGTCGTCGAGGACTGGTCACGGCAGCCCGAAGGCCGAACCGGCATCCCCGAGGGCTGGAAGGGCCACGGCTGGGGTAGTCCGAAGTACGACTTCGCGATCGTCGCCGAGGGCTCCGACAGGGTCCTGCGACTTCGCAGCCGGGGCGACAACTCGACGATCAGCAAGGAGACCAGGGTCGACGTCACGAAGCTTCCCGTGATGGTCTGGCGCTGGAAGGTCGTGACCCTGCCGGCGGGGGGCGACTGCCGGCGGAAGGCCACGGACGACGAGGCGGCCCAGGTCTACGTCACCTTTCCCCGCTCCCCGACGGCTTTCCGGTCACGGATCATCGGCTACGTCTGGGACACGACCGCGCCCGTCGGCACGATCGTGAAGAGCGAGAGCAGCGGCCTGGTGACCTACGTGGTCGTGCGCTCGGGCCCGGCCGAGCTCGGACGCTGGCTGACCGAGACGCGCAACGTCCACGACGACTACCGGCAGATCTACGGCGAGTCCCCCGCCGAGGAGGTCGGCGCGGTCTCGATCGCCATCGACTCCAACGACACCCGATCGAGCGCCGAGTCCTCCATCGGCGCCATCGTCTTCCGCAAGCCCTGAGGCGCGATCCCCGGGGCCGGCCCCCGGCTCAGGCGGGCCGAAGGAAGCGCGGCGAGTAGGCGATGACGTCGGTCAGCGGGTCGGTCGCCAGCTTCACGAACCAGACCAGCGCTAGGCGCGGCCCGTGCGCCCATACCAGATACGCGACGCGCCCGGCCACCACCGCCGCGGTCCACGCGAACCACTCATAGGCGACCGTCGCCGCCAGCGGACGCAGCGCCTCGATCGTGAAGGCGCCCGACCACACCACGTTGACGATCGGAATCGCGAGGTAGGCTCCGAGGATGAGCGTCTTGTTGCGCGTGTTGTAGCCGAGCAGGGTCGCCTCCTTGTCGTGGCACGGAGGCTCGAGGATCGCGTGGCCGAACTGCCGCAGGAAGAGCGCGGCGAGGCCGGCCCACATGGCGGTCGTCAGATCCCAGAAGGCGAGCACGTAGCAGCCGAGGAACACGCTCGAGCTCAGGATGTGGAAGAGCTGGTTGATGGTGTCGCTGTGCGAGGCGACGTGATCATCCTTCTTGCGTCGCATGACCTCCGTGTAGAACGACCGCACGGGGCGAGGGACCGGCACCAAGGTCGCGAGCACCTCACGGATCAGGCGGAGTCGCATGGTTTTCTCCCGGCGCGGATGATCCGCGCCCAGCCACCAGCCGTCGGCCTGCATCTTGGCCGCGGCATCGACGAGTTTCGTTTGCAGCGCCGCGTAGTCTTTCTCGGTGAAATCCATCGTGCCGAGGCACCGGCCCGTGCCGACCCAGCTCAGGGTCACGCCCTCGGCTCGCAGGTAGTACTGCAGGAGCCAGTTGTAGCGCCCAGGCTCGATGAACAGGATGGTCCACACGGTCGCCAGGTGCACCACGCGCACCGGCAGCGCCGCCTCGGCGAGCGCCCGATTCGTCGCCTGCGCCCACTGCGCGCATCGTTCGTTCATCTCGTCGTAGAGCGCGGGCGTCGCGGGGTCGGTCACCCACTGGAGAAACTCGTTCATGGCGCCCATCACGGCCGGATGGGCCGAGAACGTGCCGACCACATACGCCACGCGCATGGGGTGCTCGGGATCGAATCGCCGCATGAGGGTCTTGGTGCTGCACACGACGCCGATCGGCATCCCGCCCGCCACGGTCTTGCCGTACACGACCATGTCGGCACGCACCCCGAAGTATTCCTGCGCCCCTCCCGGGGCGAGCCGGAAGCCGGTGTAGACCTCGTCGAAGATCAGCGGCACGCCGGCCTCGTCACACACGGCGCGCAGCCGCTCGAGCCATGCCCGGTACGCGAGCGACGCGTCGCTGGTCTTGCGGGCGCCGCTCGTGAGCAGCACGGCATCGTTCGGCGGCGGCGCGTTGGGATGGAACGACTGGATCGGGTTCACGAGCACCCCGGCGATCTCACGCCGGCGTCGGCGGATGACGTCGAGCGACGCCGGGTGCAGATCCTTGAGCGCGAGGCAATCGTCCAGCGCGCGCTCGCTCCCGAGCCCGGGCTGCACACCGTCCCACCATCCGTGATACGCGCCCGAGAAGCACACGATCAGCTTGCGCCCGGTGTTGAACCGCGCCAGCCGCGCGGCGGCCATGACGGCTTCGGTGCCGCTCATGTGAAACGACACCTCGTCGAGCCCCGAGATGGCCTTGAGGCGCGCGATGTTCTGCGCGACGACCGGATGGAGTGGACCGAGCACGAGCCCGAGGTCCTGGGTGCGCTCGAGGCCGCGCGCCATCCACTCCTTGTAGCGCGCCGAGCCGGCCACGTTGACCCCGTACGAGCCGCTCACGTCGAGCGTCCAGTGCCCGTCGAGATGTTGCAGCCGCGGGCCGTCGGACGCGGTGACGACGGACGCGAGGTTGAAATGCTCCTGCATGAACCGGGCAAACGGAAACGGCACCCGATTCGCGTCGGTGAAGCGCAGATCGGAAAAGCTCTCTCGCAACCGCTCGCCCCAGGCGGTCGACTCGGGATACCGAGCGCGGAGGAAGGCGGCCAGCCGCTCGATCCCCTCCCGCCGGCGCGCGACCAGGCGCTCGCCGGCGCCGTCAGCCTGGAAGAACTGAGCGTCTGAGTAGTGATGCGTCCTCACCCATCGGGAGAACCTCCGCAGCAGCATCGGCGTCAGCGCTCGAGCGCGCAGCGTGAAGAGGAAGGTCACGAGCTTCCTCGCCACGATCACGGCCGCGGCGGCGAGGCACAGGCCTAGAACCACCCAGAGCACGTTGTTCGCCACGTTCGTCCTCCTCTCGACCGGCATCCCCCAGCAGGAGCTGCTCGAAGCGCCCGACCACACGCGACCAGTCGACGGCCTCCATCGCGGCGCGCGCGCGCCGGCGCATGGCCGGCAGCGACTCGGGGCTGCGCGCGAGCGCCACCGCCGCGTCGACGAAGCCGCGCGCGTCGCCCGGGTGTGCCAGCGCGCCCGTCACGCCGTTCTCGATGTGCACCCGGGCCGCGGCGTAGTCGTAGGCGACGACGGCGAGGCCGCTGGCCATCGCCTCCAGGGTCACGTTGCCGAACGTCTCCGTCTCGCTGGGAAACAGAAAGACATCGGCGGAGGCGTAGTGCGCGGCGAGGTCCTCGCCCGTCCGGAAGCCACGGAAGACCAGATGGGGATGCGAACGCGCGAGCGCCGCGCCCAGAGGGCCGGCACCGACCACCACGAGGCGAAGATCGCAGCGCACCTGCTGCATCGCCCGGTACGCCGTGACCGCGAGCTCGACGTTCTTCTCCGGTGCGAGTCGCCCCACATAGAGGACAACCAGCTCGCCGCGCGCCGCGCCCCACTCCGCGCGCAACGCCGCCGAGCGGCGAGCCGGATCGAAGCGCGCGCCGTCGACGCCGCGGCCGAGCACGCCCAGGCGCTCGAAGCCGGCGGCCGCGAGCTCGGCGGAGAGGCGCGGTGTCGACACCAGCGTGCCGGCGGTCGTGTTGTGAAATCGACGGAGGTACGCGGCCATCGGGCGTCGCAGCCAGCCCGCGCCATAGTGCTGCATGTACCGGTCGAAATTCGTGTGAAACCCGCTGTACACGGGGATTCCCAGCGCGGCACCGGCGCGCACCGCGGACCAGCCCAGCAGCCCCTCGGTCGCGACGTAGACCGCGTCGGGCCGACTCCGGCTCCACGCCGTGCGAAGCGCGGCGCCGGCGGGAAATCCCATCCGCAGCCCTTTGTAGCCGGGCAGCCGCATACCGCCCACGAGCAAGGTCCTGGGCTCTGATGCTCTGCGCGAGAGATCGACCGCCGGCTGACGCGGGCGCACGAGCGAGACGGTGTGGCCGCGCTCGCGCATTCCCGACGCGAGCTGCGCGAGCGTGGACGCGACGCCGTTGATCTCCGGCGGATAGGTTTCGGTCACGATGCACACGTGGCGAGCCACGACCACCAGTGTGACCACCGACGCGCGCCAATCCCCCGTTAAGAACCGGCTACCGGAGTGTGGCGTCACGATGTCGGTCGTCATCGAGGAGTCGCAAAGAGCTTCGGCTGGTACGACCTCTCGGTGGTGACTGATGCAGATCCAGGCTTTCTCCGCCGTCTCGCTGGTCACCTGGAGAACGGCCGCGACAACGTGAGCGATCCGGCTCTTGGAAACGCCCAGTCGCAGCCAGGTGCAAACGTCGTCTCGAGGCCGCGCGCCGGGGTCGCCACCGGTGCGCGGTTTCGATCCGCTTCACATGGCGAGGCTAATTTGACACCCCAGCAACCTGGGGTCTAAGCTGTTGGACAGTGAGGGCGAAGTGAGAAAAGCAGCCGCTGGTTCGCTCCTCGTGATTCTGATCGTGGCGACGCTTGCCGTTCCGGTCTTCGCGTGGGACCGCGGGTTCCATCACGGTGGGTTCCGGGGCCACGGCGTCGTCGTGATCGGCCCCGGCTGCTGCTGGGATCCCTGGTGGTACTACCCGCCGCCTTACTACGGTTACGCGCCGCCTCCGCTCGTGCAAGAGCCACCGGTGTACGTCGAGCGTCCTGCCCAGCCCGAGTCGTATTGGTACTACTGCCCGAGCACCAAGGCCTACTACCCGAGCGTCCCGACGTGTAGCGAGGCGTGGATCAAGGTTCCTCCCCGGCCCGAGCAGTAGCAGTCGTTAGTCAGCGCTCCTCGCTCCGTTCCAGCCAAAGGCGCATATTCATCTCGCGGTACATCGTGATGGCGGTCGTCCGGTGCATTTCCGCGTCGGCGGATCGGTCCAGGCGTCGATAGACCCGGCTGAGCCCGAGGTGGCAATGTGCAGCTAGCGGGCGCATTCCGATGTCGCTCGAGAGCGCCTGCGCCTGCCGATAGCGTGCCAGAGCTTCCTCCCACTCCGGCGGCTGCCGTTGTGCGGCGATCTCTGCGAGAAGACGCAAGGCATAGCCCTGATTGGCCCGTTCGTCGTGCTCGGTGGCGAGCGCGAGCGTCCGCTCCGCCAGGGGCGCCGCTTTCTCCAGTCGGCCCGCCAGTAGTTGTGCCTCGGCGAGGCCGAGCCGACTGAGCGCGTCCCTCTCCGTGGTCGTCGTCTGCTGCATCGCGCGCGTGAGCAGCGGCACGGCGTCGTCCGCCCTCCCCGCGAGCGTGTACGCCGCGCCGAGAGTCGCCGCCATCCAGGGGAAATAGACCGGCAGCTCGGCGTCCTCGCAGATGGTGACGGCGCGTTCGAGCAAGCTGAGCGCACCGACATCGCCCTGGCGGAGCAACAGCAACCCCAACGCGCGATAGGCCATCATCAGGCTGGTGTGGTGACCGACCGCCTCGGCGATCTCGACCGCGTCTCTCGCGATCGCACGGCCTTCGGCGAACGTGCCGAGCTCGGCATGGCAGGCGGCGAGGTCGGCCCGGACGCTCACCGCCGGCAGGATGACCCGGCCGAAGCGCTCGTAGCGGCGCGACCCGTCGAAGAACGCCGCGGTCTGTGCGAAGCACTCGATGGCGCGGCGAAAGTCACCCTGCGCCTGATGGGCCAGACCGACGTACTGATTCGCCAGCGCCTGCAGCGCGCCTTCGCCATCGCGGGTGGCGAGCGCGAGGGCGCGCCGGGCAGCGGCCTTGGCGTCGTCGTACGCCCCGTTGGCGCAGCAATGGTACGAGAGAGACACACATACCTGCCCCAGTCGACGATGGTCGCCGAGAGCCTCGGCGAGATCCTCGGCTTCGTGCAGGGTCGCCAGGATTCGCGCGTGCTCGCCGAACGGCACCAGCGCCGAGCGAAGGCCCAGTCGCAGATCGATGGCCAGCTCGCGCGTGTCACGCTCCGGCGACTGGTGGCGCAGCGCATTGAAGGCCTGCTCGAAATGACCGACCGCTTCGCGGTAGGCCGAGCGCGCCATGGCCTTCTCGGCGGCCTGCTGTGAGTACGTCAGGGCTTTGTCCCACACCTCTCCCCTGGCCGTGTGATGGGCCAGACGCTCCAGGTGCTCGGTGAGACGATCGCCATGGAGCCGCTCGATCGCCGCCGAGATCCGCGCGTGCAGCTCACGACGACGCTCCCCGAGCACGCTGCCGTACGCGACCTCGTGCGTCAGGGCGTGCTTGAACGCGTACTCGATGTCCGGCGCCGCGCTCGTCTCGTAGAGGAATTCCGCAGCCTGGAGGCGGCCCAGGCGCCCCGCCAGCGCGTCGTCACCTTCCGCGATGGCCTGGAGCAGCGGGAGGGGAACCGCCCAGCCGATGACCGCCGCCATCTCGAGCAGTCGCTTGTCCTCGGCGGGCAGACGATCGATGCGTGACGCGAGGATCGCCTGGACCGTGGCCGGCACCTGGATAGCATCCACCGATTGGGTGAGCCGATAGGCACCTCGATCGCCGGCCAGGCCGCGAGTCTCGACGAGGGTCTGCACGCTCTCCTCGATGAAGAGCGGGTTGCGTCCGGTCCTGGCCATTAGGAGCTGCTTGAGCGGATCGAGCGAGGCATCGCGACCGAGGACGGCGCCGAGGAGCGCATCCGCGCTCTCCGGGGGCAGCGGATCGAGTCGAAGCTGGGTGTAGTTGGGCTTGTCGGCCCAGGTGTGACGATACTCGGGCCTGTAGCTGGCCACGAGGAGGAGCCGCGCGCTAGCCACGCTGTCGACGAGCGTGTCGAGAAACGCCTGGGTCTCGGGATCGACCCAGTGGAGGTCCTCGAACACGATCAGCAGCGGCCTGATCCGCGCCTCACGCTCCAGAAGTCGCTTGACCGCATCGAGCGTGCGGCGGCGTCGTTGGGAGGGATCGAGCGCTTGCCATGACGGGTCGTCGACCGTGAGCTCGAGGAGGGCAAAGAGCGCCGGGAGCGTCGGCTCCAGCGCGCGATCCAGGGTGAGGAGTCGCCCCGTCACCTTTTCCCGGATGTCTCGCGCCGTGTCACGATCGCTGATCCGAAAATAGCTCCGAGCGAGGTCGACCACCGGCAAGTCGCGCGTCGCGGCGCCGTACGACGAGGACCGCGTCTCGAGGATGAGCCAGCCCTCCACGCGACGGGAATGAATCAGCTCGAAGAGAAGACGCGACTTGCCCACGCCCGGCTCACCCACGAGCCCCAGAATTTGCGCCTCGCCGTTTTCCGCCCGCGTCATCAGCGCGTGAATGGAGTCGAGATCGCCTGCGCGTCCGACGAACGGGCTCAGCGTCCGCCCGCCCACCTCGAAGCCCCGGCGCTGCCGCCCAGCGACCCGCGCCAGATCGGCCCGGCCGTCGTCCGCGGCCTCGAGAGCGAAGTGGCGCTCGAGAAGCCGCGCGGCGGCCGGATCGACGAGAATTTCGTCCGGCCGGGTCCGCTTCAGGAGATCGCTCACGGCATCCGCCGCCTGGCGGTGAGCATGCGCATCGAGGCCCGTGACGATGCCGGCGCGCGCGATCAAGTACGAGCCGACGTGGACGGCGAAGCGCCCGTGCCGCTTGTCGTCGGATCTCAGCAGAGCCTGGAGCATCGCCTGAGCGACGAGCACTGCGCGGCGGGCAGCGTCCTCCATGGGGTCGATCCCGAAGACGGCCACCAGCTCGGACGGCGAGAACTGCTCGATGCGAGCCCCAAAGCTCGTCGCCAGCTGGATCAGATCCGCAATCATCGCGGCGAGGTCGAACGTGGCGCCGACCGCCGCGACGATCGAGACACCGAGGACGGCGACCAGCCGTTCCTCCCATCGAATCACCTTCGCCGCCGGCGCGGCGGGCGAGGTCGTGACGACGCCGGGCGTCACCGGCTGGACGCCCTCGCCGTCGGACGCCGGGGCGCGCGGGGTCAGCTCGTGCTTCGCCAGGCGGTATCGCAGCGTGTTCCTATGGATTCCCAGGTGGGCGGCGGCGCGCGTGATGTTGCCGCGCGAGCGATCGAGCGCCTCGACGAGCTGTTGCCGCTCCTCGGCGCGCAGGGCTTCGGCCGACCGCGGGGTTACCAGGGTGGTCCCCGATTCTCCACCGCCGGCGCGGCCGCCGAGCGCCAGCATGGCCGCGGTGATGACCGGACTGTCCTCGAGCAAAGTGACGCGCTCGAGCACATTGCCGAGCTCCCGAATATTCCCCGGCCACGGGTAGGCTCGCAGTGCCGCGTACGCGCCCTCGTGGAGCCGCTTCGCCGGGACACCGTGCTCGAGGGCGGACCGGGCGAGAAAGTGCTCGGCCAGCTCGATGACATCGCCTTCGCGCGCGCGCAACGGAGGCAGCGTGACCACCACCGTCGAGAGCCGGTGGTAGAGCTCGCGGCGGAATCGGCCGGCGCGCATCGCGGCCGCCAGATCGAGGCTGGTGGCCGCGATGATCCACACGTCGACCGCCTCGCTGCGTGTGCTCCCGAGTCGGCGCACCTGGCGCGACTCGATGGCCGTCAGCAGCTTCACCTGCAGGGCGTCGGGAAGCTCGCCGATCTCGTCGAGAAAGAGCGTGCCCTGATGCGCGGCCTCGATCAGCCCTCGCTTGGCAACCCGCGCGTCGGTGAAGGCTCCACGCTCGAACCCGAACAGCTCCGCCTCGAGCAGTGTCTCGGGAATCGCGGCGCAGTTGATGTCGATGAACGGCCCGGCGGCCCGTCGTCGTCCGGTGGAGGAGTCCCGCGACGAGTCCCTTTCCCGTGCCGGTCTCGCCGAGCAACAGCACGGACGGCAAGCGGCCACGCTCCGAGCTTTGAGCCAGCCGCCGCATCTGCGTTCTCAGGTTGTCGAGCGCAGCGCTACGTCCGATCAGCTCGGCGAGCGCAAGGCGAGTGGTCATTCGCTCCTGCCTCTGCCGCGACGGCGCGGCGCCTGCTCAGCGAGCGACGAAGATCGCCCAATCCGGCGAATTCGGTCGCTCCAGCCCCTGTAACCCCGCGAGATTTCGGCAGTCTAGTCTGGCACCTCGAATGCGTCAACGGGCGTTGTCGCGACCCGGTGGTCGGCCGGGGTCAGCGGCTATCTCGAGATGTGGAGAGGAGATCGCGATGCGGACGAAGTACCTTTCTCGGCTTCCCGGTGCGGTGCTGGTCATCCTGCTGATCCTCGCGGCAGGGAGTCCGGCCTTGGGGCACGAGCCCGGCTGCTCGCTGGCTACGCTGGATGGCCTCTATGTGTTCTCGGCGACCGGATTCGTGACCCCGCCGGGAGCGGCCGCGATCCCCAAGGCCATCGTCGAGCTGATCCGCTTCAACGGCGATGGCACCGTCACGGTCCCGTCGGTGACGTTGAGCGTGAACGGCGCCATCACCTCCGCATCGCCCGGCGCGCCCGGGACGTATACCGTCGCGGAGCTCGTCCCGCCCGACGACGTGTGCCTGGGCACCCTCACGTTTTCCAGTGGCAATGCCTTCAACCTGTTCATCCCGCTCAAGGGCGCGAGGATCTGGATGATCCAGACCAACCTCAATCCCAACAACTCGGGAAACGTGTTCGAGGGGACGGCACGAAAGATCGCGCGCTAGCCGCTGCCCCGGGGGGGAGGGAACAACTCCTCCGGGGCATTTGTTGTCTGCAAGGCCGCATTACACGACCCCGGCGGCGGCGGAAGTATCATTTGAGAAGGCAGCCTATGTGGCTCGCGGTGGCACTCCTGATGGTGGGTTCGCTCTTCGGGACGGCGCGGTCCGTCGGGGCCGATCCCTCGAGGCCGACCGCGCCGGCGGCGCAAGAGGATCCTACCTACGCCGAGGGCGTGAAAGCCGTCAAGCGCGGAGACTATTCGACGGCGATCCGCTGCTTCGAGGACGTGGTCGCCCGGGATGACCGGAATGCGAACGCCTACAACTGGCTCGCTTACAGTACTCGCCAGCGCGGTGACGCGGTCAGGGCCATTGCGATTTACGAGAAGGCTCTCGCCATCGATCCAAAGCACCGGAGCGCCCACGAGTACATCGGCGAAGCCTTCCTGGTGCTCGGTGATCTGCCCAAGGCGAAGGAGCACCTCGCCGTTCTCGACAAGCTCTGCTTCTTCCCGTGCGAGGAGTACTCGGACTTGAAGAAAGCCGTGCGGGACTACGAGACCAGCGGAGGCCGCGTCAGGCCGACGAGCAGCACGTCGAACTGAGGCAAGCGATCCGCCGTCCAGTGCTGGTGCGCGTCTGAGCGTTCGGCTACCATAGCTCACCGAACCCAATGCGCAACGTGGTTCCCGAATCCGAACGCCTTGGCCCGTCCGCCCGAAGCATCCGCGGGCGGGTGGCGATCGTGGGCGTCGGCGAGACCGCTTATTACAAGCACGGGCAGGCTCCGGAGCCCGAGGTCAAGCTGGCGCTGCAGGCGATCCTGGCAGCTTGTGCCGACGCCGGCCTCGATCCGAGGGCGATCGACGGCTTCGCGTCGTACAGCAACGACCGCAACGACCCCTCGCGCCTGGCCGCCGCGCTCGGCATTCCCGAGCTGCGGTTCTCGAACATGCAGTGGGGCGGCGGCGGGGGCGGCGGCTCGGCGGCCGTCGGCAACGCGGCGGCGGCGATCGCCGCCGGCTACGCCGACTGCGTCGTCGTCTTCCGGGCCCTGGCCCAGGGACAGTTCCAGCGGTTCGGCGCCGCGCCGCCCGCGGCCACCGCCTCCGGCGAAGCCGCGCTGACGTTCCCCTACGGGCTGATCTCGCCGGCACAGCGCTTCGCCATGCGGGTGATGCGCTTCATGCGCGATCATGGCATCGGGCCCGGCGCCCAGCGCGCCATCGCGCTGGCCTCGTATCACCATGCGCAGAACAACCCGCGGGCCGTGATGCACGGTCGACCACTCACTCCGGACGCCTACGATCAGTCGCGATGGATCGTCGAGCCGTTCCGGCTCTTCGACTGCTGCATGGAAAACGACGGCGCCGCCGCGCTGATCCTGGTCTCGGCCGAGCGCGCGCGCGACATGCGCCAGCGACCGGCCTACCTGCTCGGCGTCGCCCAGGGCTCGGAGTACCGCAACGCGGCGCGCGGTCACAACGCGCCGACCTACGCGTCGTCCTCCTTCACGACGGTCGCGCCGCACCTCTACGCGATGGCCGGGGTGATGCCCAAGGACGTCTCGGTCGTGCAGAGCTACGAGAACTTCACCGGCGGCGTGCTCATGAGCCTGGTCGAGCACGACTTCTTCACGGCTGACGAAGCCAACGAGTTCCTCACGCTCGACAACCTGATCGCGCCGAGTGGACGGCTGCCGCTGAACACGAGCGGCGGGAACCTGGCCGAGTGCTACATGCACGGGCTCGAGCTGCAGATCGAAGCCGTGCGCCAGCTGCGCGGCCAGTCGTCGAACCCGGTGCCCGGCGCGCGCGTGGCCATGGTCATCTCGGGCCCAATGGTCACGCCGGTCTCGAGCATGTTGATCGGCACCGGGGACGTGCTGTGAACGCGCCGGCCTACTATCTGCCCGCCGGGTTACCTCGTCCGGTGCCGGAGCCCGACGGGCTCGACGCGCCGTACTGGGAAGGGACACGGGCCGGCGAGCTGCGCATCCAGCGCTGCCGGGCGTGCCGCGGCTGGCAGTGGGGCCCGGAATGGATCTGTCATCACTGCCTGGCCTTCGACCTGGAATGGACGGCGGTCGAGCCTCGCGGCAAGATCTACTCGTGGGAGCGGGCGCACCATCCCGTGCATCCGGCCCTGCGCGGGCACGCGCCGTACGTGGTCGTGCTGGTGGAGCTGCCGCACGCCGGCAACGTGCGGATGATCGGTAATCTTCTCGGCGATCCGATGCAGGCGGTTCAGATCGATGCGCCGGTCGAGGCCGTGTTCGAGGCCCACGACGACGCGACGCCGCCGTTCACACTGGTGCACTGGAGAGCAACGCGATGAGCACGAGTGAGCTGACCATCAACGAGCCCAACGTCTGGCGCACGAAGACTCCCGGCCACGCCGGCTGGCCGCGCAGCGCGCGGGTCGGCGATCCCCGGAAGTATTTCATCGTCTCCGCCGACGCTCACGCCAACGAGCCGGCCGATCTGTGGGCCATCCGGATCGACGCCAAGTATCGCGAGCGGATACCGCGCGTCATCGTCGACGCCAATGGAGTGAAGTGGCGGGTCTCCGAGGGCCACCGCCCGGACCGCTTGCGCACCGATGAGCTCGAGGGCGAGGACCGCCTGAGGCAGCTGGCCGGCGCCGAGCCCGAGCAGCGTCTGCGCGACATGGATCGCGACGGCATCGACGCCGAGGTGATCTTCCCCAACAAGGGGCTGTCGATGTGGGCCACGCCCGACGGCGCCTTCGCCATGGCCCAGTGCCGCGTCTACAACGAATGGGCGTGGGAGGTCTTCGCAAGCTACAACCATCGCATGTCGCCGGCGGCGGCCATCGCCACCGCTGATCTCGAGGGTTCCATCGCCGAAGTCCAGCGCGTGGCGAAGCTCGGCTTCCGCCTGCTGACCCTGCCCTGCAAGCCGGTGTGGGGCGCCCACGACGTCGACCATCCGAACTACAACCTGCCGGTGTTCGACCCGCTGTGGTCGGCGATCCAGGACGCCAATCTGCCGATCACCTTCCACGTGTCGACCGGCCGCGACCCGCGCGCGTCGCGCGGCAACGGCGGCGCCGTCATCAACTACGTCTCGCACTCGCTCTCGCCGACGATCGAGCCGGTGGCCAATCTCTGCGCCTCCGGCGTGCTCTCGCGCTTCCCACGCTTGCGCTTCGCGACGATCGAAGCCGGCATCGGCTGGGTGGCGTGGCTGCTCGACGCGATGGACGAGGCTTACAAGAAGCATCACTTCTGGGTCCGTCCCAAGCTGGCGAAGCTGCCCAGCGAGTATTTCCGCGAGCACGGGTTCGCATCGTTCCAGGAGGACCCGGCCGGGCTGGGACTGGCCGAGACCACCGGCCTCGTCGACAACTTCATGTGGGGCAACGACTACCCGCACCACGAGGGCACGTGGCCTCACTCGGCCGAGGCGATCGAGCGCACCATGGGCCATCTCTCCGACGCCGGCCGGGCCAAGGTGCTGGGGTTGAACGCCGCTCGGCTGTTCGGATTTACAATGCGCGACTGACCGTCGGAGCCCCGGCAGCGCGCCGTCGACCGACTAGAGTCCGTCAGGACTTGACGCAGAAGAAGTGGTTCAAAGCCTCGCCGGTTTCTGCGGGAGCCTCCTCCGGGAAGAAGTTGCAAGCTTCCGTCGGGCCCGGCGAAGTACCCGTCCGCCGTGAGCCCGTTGAACACGACGATCCGTCGCATCGTTTCCGTCTCCTCCCGGTTCGGACTGCGTGCCTGATTTCAACATATGCCGATTGGGATAAATGGCGACTCGATGCAAAGGGTGGAGCCCCGCGGCAACTCCGGACTGGTACGATGAGTAGGGAGATTCCCCGAGACGAGAGGAGCGGATCCATGCACCCCTGGCACGACGTCGAGCTCGGTGACGCAATCGAGAGTGGTTTTCGCGCCATCATCGAGATCCCGAAAGGCTCGAAGGTGAAGTACGAGCTCGACAAGCGTACGGGCCTCTTGTGGCTCGATCGGGTCCTGTACAGCGCCGTTCACTACCCGGCGAACTACGGCTTTCTGCCGCAGACCTATTGCCTCGACAACGACCCTCTCGACGTCCTGGTTCTCGGGCAGGAGCCGGTCGTCCCCCTCTGCATCCTGCGAGCGAAGGCGATCGGCGTGATGACGATGGTCGACGACAAGGGTCCCGACGACAAGATCATCGCGATCCACGCGGACGACCCCGAATACGCCCATTACCGGGATATCTCGGAGCTGCCGCCTCACCGCCTGGTGGAGGTCGAACGGTTCTTTCTCGACTACAAGGTGCTCGAGCACAAGGCCGTGAGCGTCGGGGATATGCGAGGACCGGCGGATGCCGAGAGGACGATCCGAGAGGCCGTCGACCTGTACCGACAGAAGATCAAGCCCGCTCGATAGCCTTCGAGAACACCGCCCGCAGGCGATCCGCCAACCACGAGGGCGCGGAGACGCCGATGATCCGTGGCCCGCGCGACGTATCGACCGTGATGATCGGCGCAGGCCCGCCTCCTATGGACAGGTCGGCGTGAGGATCCTCCCACCGGCGCTCGATGTCTCGAGCGCGGTCACATCACAACGGACGATCGCGGCGTCGCCAAACCCATCAGGTCGTCGCACGATCGCCGGCGCAGGCCGTCACGAAGCTCCGCGCCAGTCCGGGATTCGAGGCGAAATGCAGATGGACGTAGCTCAGCAGCGCGTTGCCGATCAGATAGCCTTCGGCGCGCTCCTCGCCTTGGCGACGGCGCAATCGGTAGGCGCGCGGGATCCGTGAAGGCACGGGGTCGAGCGAAGAATAGTGGAATTCGTGGCCGCGGGCGATGCCGCCCATCTGACCCAGTGGCGATTCCCCGTACAGCGTGACCTCCGTATAGCCCAATGACAGGCGGCGGGGTCGCATGCGCACCGTCGCGGGCAGGAGTCCGACCATTCCGTGGGTCGCGCCGTCGAGGTCCTCGATCGCGTCAGCCAGGTACATGAGCCCGCCGCACTCCGCGTAGATCGGCCGGCCTTCGGACGCCAGCGACCGCACCGCGGTCAGCATCGCCCTGTTCGCCGCGAGTGTCGCCCCGTAGAGCTCCGGATAGCCGCCGCCGAAGTAGAGACCGTCGACCGCTGGAAGAACCGTGTCCTTGAGCGGGCTCCAGTAAACGAGCTCCGCACCCGCAGCTTCGAGCAGCGCGAGGTTGTCCCGGTAGTAGAAGCAGAATGCTGCATCGTGGGCGATGCCGATCCGGGTCCGCGGCGAACGGCGCAAACCAGGGCTCGGGGCGGCTGGATCCGGCACCGGCAACGGCGCAGCGAGGCTCAGTAAATCGTCGAGATCGACCGTGCGCTCGATGAGATCGGCCAGGCGCTGCCGCTTCTCGACCGTCAACCCGCCCTCGCCCGCTGACACCAGCCCGAGGTGCCGTTCGGCCAATGCCACGTGCTCGTCGTGCGGGATCGCGCCCACGACGCGGGCTCGGCAACGCGCTGCGACGGCTTCCCGGATCCAGCGCGCGTGCGTCTCACCGCCGACCCGGTTGGCGATCACCGCCGCCAGCTTCATAGCTGGATCGAACTGCTCGAATCCGAGCACGACGGCGGCCGCGCTCCGCGCCTGCGCTTGCGCGTCGAGCACCAGGACGACCGGCGCATTCAGCCACTTCGCCATCTGGGCGGTCGAGCCATCCTCGCTGAGGCCGTCGAGCCCGTCGAAGCACCCCATCACCCCTTCGACAAGCGCGAGGTCGGCGTCGCCGGCGTAGTGGGCTACCGTAGCGGTCGCGTGGTCGCGCCCGCACATCCAGCCGTCGAGGTTGTAGGATCCGCGGCCCGTCACGACCTCGTGAAACCCGGGATCGATGAAGTCGGGCCCAACCTTGAAGGCCTGGACCGTGAGCCCGCGCCGGCGAAGGGCCTCGAGCAGTGCGAGCGTGACGGTGGTCTTGCCGACGCCGCTCGACACGCCACCGACGACGAGGAGACGTCCCGCAGTAGTCGTCGCGCTCATCCCAGGCCACACCGCCTTCCCGGGCCCTCGTGGACACCCCGGGGCGCGTTTGACGGGCGGAGGCTAACAAAGCCGGACGACGCCAGCAAGTGTCATCCTCACCTGAGCGGCAACGATCCCAGCGCGCCGCCAGCGACGACATCGCAATAGTGGAGTCCCCCACACCGATTTTCGGGGTACTTCCTCCGACGCATCGAGAGCTGCGGTGCCTGAGTGGTCCTGAAGAACGTGGAGCGGGACCCGAGTACCGCGCGCTGCTGGATCAATGTCTGGACGAAGTCGGCGACGTCTACGTCGTCCCCGAACGCGGCCATGCGCTCGGCGAACGCCTCGTTGCGTTTTCCCGGCAAGAACGTCACGTGGACCGGCGTCTCATTCGGGCGCCGGAGGTCGTGATGTGGGCCGCGGGCCGATGTGCGGCGAGCGTCCTCCCAGGGATGGCTGCCCGTACCGCTCGGCCAGCAGCAGGCAAGCGTCCCAGGCACGTGTCCCGAGCGCGATGATCGCCTTCGGCTCGGTCTACAAACCAGTCGATGGCCTCCCTGGAGGGGAGCACGGTCAGTCCAGCCGGCCCCTGGGACGACCTAAGGATTGTGTCATCTCCGCTGTTTGCCCCTATGAATCGGGGGCTCGAATCGTAAAGGGCCGGCGCGCGGCTCCGTGCCATGGTGGGAAGGAGGTGCAGACATGGACCACGATCGTTTCGAGCAAGCCTTCGAAGAGCTCACCGCCTACGCCGCGCTGCTTCCCACCGGCGAGCTTTGGAAGAAGTCCATTACGAGCATGGCGGATCAGTTGTTCCCGGACCCGGGGGATCGGAAGGCATTGATCCCGCGGCTGCGCGACGGTCTCAGAACGTTACACAACCGACTCCGCGACGATCCCGAATGGGAAAGCGGACGATGGGAGATTGAGAAGATGACGGCGCTGGTCACTCATCTCAAAGTGAACCGGCCAAAGCAGAAGGTCTCGTTAGCTCCATGAAGAAGTCGAAGAAGAAAAGACGCCTAGCACTGACCGATGCCAACTGATCGCGCGATCGTGGAGCGCCTCAACGCCCGATACAGGGGCGTCGAGGCACAGCAGAGCAAGCCGTGGTCACGCCCGAAGGGGGCTCGGCTTGGCCTAGGACGGCATACAATACCCTCCCCCAAGGTGCTGCCGCCTCCCTGAAATGTCTCTACCGGCGACCGCTGGCGCGATTCCAGATCGGCTTTACAGTTTGGCTGCGGTGCACGTGGAACTTTTCCAACATCTCGCGGTGCCGCGCGTGCTTAGACCTGCGCGCTGAGCCCAGTGGCCCGAGCAGAAGAAAGATGAAAAACTCGGATAAAGTGCACCGGCCGTTGTTGGAGGCGCTCACGGCCGAGATGATTCCGCTGAGAATCCAGGCGACGATCGCTACTTCCATGGTCAGTCCCCTTCCGTTTCCCCGGCCGTTCGAGGTAAGAGCGCGCTTCCCAAGTGACCAGCGTACGGCCAGCATTTCCGGAAACGATTAAACTTTGGTGGATACTTTCTGCAGCGGTCTACGTCGGTGGGACCGCAACTGTTTGTTGCGGTCCCACGAGGTAGGTGAGCCCGGGCGCGTTTGGGCGGTGCGACATCATTCAAGAATCTGATCCGCCCGCACGAGCACTGATGGCGGATCGTGATCCCGATCGGCCGGTTTGGCACCCTTGAGGATCTTGTCGATGTAGGTCGCTCGTTGGGGTATCGACTTAAATTAATATTGGTCACCACGACTCACGCGCCGACGCCGAGCGTTGCTTCCTCTACCCGTCCGATCACTGCCACTTCCCTTTCCCGTTGTGATACGCCTTCATCTTGACGGCTGCGGCTTGAAAGAGGATGATCACGCACTGCTTCAAGACGCGGAAGGAGGTGCACCATGATCTCACTGCGGCGGACGCAGAGTCGTTCCCCGGAGGATGAGGAGGATGAGGAGCGGCTCGAGAGTTTCCAGGGCCAACGGTCAGGCACGCCGATCATAAAGCTACTCGGAGTATTGAGCGGCGTGACGCTGGCCGCGCTCGTGCTGTCACTAGTGGGACAGATTACTGGGCAGAGTCTCTTAAGTCAGCTTTTCACGGGACCGCTCTCGGGCGGACCAGACCAGGCGCCCCGCCAGACCAACGAGAGTTTTACTACGCCGCAATTGCCGGCGGTCACCGAAAAGCCCGTGGTCGCCGGGACTCCGCCGGCGCGTACTGAGACTTCTCCCCCGAAATCGGTATCCCGGCGCGACGCCGACAGGCTGACTCCTAGGCAACGCGAGACGAGGCAACGCGAGACGAACGGTCCTTCGGAAGTGACCGGAACGCGGGAGCCCAGCATCACGTCCACAGAGACCAGCCCCCCACCCAAAGAGACCAGCACCCCGCCTCCCGACGCTAGCACTCAAGCCAATGAGACCCCGCCGAAAGCCGGAACCGGCCAGGGCGCGAGCGGCGACCGACCCAGACTCAGCGCCACGGCCCGACCGAGTCCGAGTGCCCCGGAACCGTCCAACCAGGTCGCCAGCGCGCCGTCGCCTGAGGCGGCGACGCCGAAAGCCACGCCTCCGCAGCTCGTGGGCTCGCAGCGCGCCGAGCTCGTGCGCGGGCCGGAATCGCGGGGATGGGGCGCCTCGTACACCGTGCGCCTCTTGGACCCTGCGGGCAAGCCCATGGTGGTCACCGACGTCTTGCTCGTCGCGCAGATGGCCGACGGCACCGTGGAGAACGTTGCGATGGGCGCCCTCCCCGAGCCGGGAACCTACCGTGGAACGGTGCCGACCGGCCGCTCGACTCCGGTCGATCTTCGAGTCCGCGTGGGTACGGGCGACAAATTCGTCGATGTTCCCGTGAGACCGTAGCGACGCTCACGGTCCGGTGATGAAGAAGTGTCCTCATGGTGGAGAAGTTCTCGGGTGACCTTCTGTCCTGATCCCTCGTCAAGCGTCATGACGCACCACGGATAGGCGAGGCCGATCCACCGCGCTTAGGGCGTACTCATCGACTCGGCACTCGGGCGCGGGCTTACCTCCCGAAGG
>Ga0209160_1001557_pt1 | contig 19350 bp, 18 predicted proteins | sample GraSoiAngelo_153_FD_186167 | JGI IMG/M metagenome (GOLD analysis project Ga0209160, IMG submission 186167) | Grasslands soil microbial communities from the Angelo Coastal Reserve, California, USA - 14_1009_12_40cm (SPAdes) (version 2) | ecosystem: Environmental > Terrestrial > Soil > Grasslands ... | reverse complement strand
GCGGCGTTCACAACCACGGCCGCAAGGAAATCGAAGCCCACCTGGCGATGATCTTCGCAGGCAATCTTGGGTCGGCGCGCCGGACGGACATGGTGAAGAGCATTCGTTTCGTCACTCCCGCGATCGCGAGGTGGACGCCGATACGGTCATTTCCGGAACCAAGGCTGCCGATGGTTCATCAGCATCTTCCACGAGGTGGAATTCCCGGCGGCTGCCCCGGCGCGATAGGGATGAGCTCTGGCGCGAGGATCATGAGGAGTGATCATGGCGCCATAGATTGTGTCGCCCCTAAACGGGGCTTTGGGAAATCTCGTAACGCTCGCCTCCCAGTGCTCCCGCACTGGGCTAATTTGTTTCGTCCCTGCGGGACTTGCGGAGAAATCCCCAAGGCCGGAAAACACGTCGTGGCACGGTGGGCTACCGGTAGGCGTATCCTGCCGAGACCCACGCAGGGGCCACAGAGGCACCGAGGTCACAGAGACTGATCCGGAAAGATGCCGGGCTGAAGCCCTTTCGAGACTCAGGGCAAGTCGGCGCTACGTTAAAGGCGAAAGCAGATCCCTCTGCGTCCCAGCATGCGCAACTTTCTTCAGCGCGCGAGTGCTCGCGCTCGAGAGGCGCATGCTGAGGACCCCGGTTTCTCCACCCCAACGCACGGCCTTTTTTCTTGCGTGGCGCTCCGCGCCCGGGCGGCGCGCGTTGGGGACCCCGGTTGCGCGCTGGGCTAAGTTGCGTCGCCCTAGCGGGCTCAAGCGGAGTGCGAGTTGCGGCAACTCGCTCATTCGATTTGCCGCCCTGAAGGGCGCCGCTACAAAAAGCGTCCCGAAATCAGGCTTCTCAGACAGGCGGAGTTGGTGGATTCGGCAGACCTGTCCCAAGGTACAGTAGCCTGGCCGGTTTGCGGGCAAGTAGTCTTAACTGATTTGAGGGGACGGTCTGACTTCCTGTCTGTGAGGCGCGCTTGTTCTGCGAGAATTGTGGGCTGCAATTCCTTCCCGTGCAGTCGGTTTGCACCCGCTGTGGCGTGACTTCCACTCGCCATTGGTTCCAACTCATGGGCCTGGTCACGCTGGGGATCGCGGCGAGCTGCAATTCCCTGGTGGCTTGCCTGCTGCTGCCGCGCCTGGCCGCCGGAAATCTACATCGGCTGGCCGCGGGTCAGGAGGGGTTCGCCATTCGCGCCTGGTTGTGGACGGATCTGAAAGCAGCGGCCTACGGCTGGGTGCCACTCGCGCTCGCACTCCTGGGGTGGGAGTATTTTGTGCGGCAAGAGTCGCAGATGATGAGCGAGAGGATCAAGGACTGGGCTATTCGAACCCTACTGATTCTTGCTTTCTTGCCGGGTGTGGCCCCGCTCTTGCAGCGCTGGATCCGGCCGCCGGCGGCTCTCCTGGTTACCCATGCCAAACTTGCGCACCTTCCAGCGTTGACTGCGGTTCCCGGCCTGATGTGGCTTCTGCCCTGGGGCATGGTGGGCCTTGCTGCCGCGCTGCTCTGCCTAAACGCGGAAACTCGCGATGCTCTTCTGGGGCATGGACGCGTTTTGAGCGCGCTCAGCCTCGCAGTTCTGGTCCTCATATTGATGCTCACCCTGCTGACTGTTCCCGCGTAGTGCCCCGCAATTCACGCTCGCATCCGGCTCGGTGGCCTCGCTCAAATTCTGGACTGGCAAACTCCGCACTGGCACTCTGGCGAATCGCCGTGTTACGCTCAATTGAAGGCGCTCGCCTGGTCCTGACAGCGGCGGCTGCCGTATCCTCAAGCATGCAGGCGAGGCAGGCGTGCTGAAGGTGAGAACACGATGAAATCCAAGCGAAATCGAGCCCTCCTGATTCTCGCGGCCCTCTTCCTCTCGGCGCTTTTCGCCGCTCTATACGGCCCCTCTCTGCGGGCCACGCCTGCCGACGCCTCCGCGCTGCAGGAATACATCAAGAATTTCACCGGCGTGCTTTCCATCGTTCAGCAGAACTATGCCATCCCCGTGGACACGGATCGCGCTTTGTATGAAGGCGCCATTCCGGCGATGCTGCGCAGACTGGACCCGCACTCCACCTTCTTCGATCCGCGGCAGTACGCATTGATTCGCGAAGGCCAGCGCGGCAAGTATTACGGCGTGGGCATGACCATCGGCGTGCGTGAAAACCATACCGTCGTGCTTGCTCCCATGGTGGGCTCCCCGGCCTCGAAAGCCGGCATCCGTCCAGGCGACGTCATCAACACAATCGATGGCAAATCCGCCGAAGGTCTGACGACCTCGGAGGTCGCCGACCTGCTCAAGGGACCCAAGGGAACGAGCGTACACGTGACCATGATCCGGGAAGGCGAGGCAGCTCCGGTGAGCTTCACTGTCACGCGCGATGAAATTCCCCGCCACGCCGTGGACGTGGCATTTCTGGTGCGGCCGGGGATCGGTTACATCCGTCTCGCCGGATTCGAGAGCGAAGATGCGGATAGCGATGTCACCGCGGCGCTGAAAGGTCTGGAGGTGGCAAAGCTCGATGGCCTGATCCTGGACCTGCGCGGCAATCCTGGAGGCTTGCTGGACAAAGCGGTGGCCATCGCGGATATGTTCCTGGATAAGAGCCAGCTCATCGTGTCGCATCGCGGACGGGCCTCGCAGGAACGACGCTACTACGCCGTGCACGGAAACCGCGGAGTGCAGGTGCCGCTCGTCGTGCTGGTGAACGGCGGCTCCGCGTCCGCTTCGGAAATTCTCTCCGGTGCGATTCAGGATCACGATCGCGGGCTCGTGGTGGGGGAGCAAACCTTCGGCAAGGGGTTGGTGCAATCGGTTACGCCGCTCAGCGAAAACACCGGACTGGCGCTGACCACGGCGCGTTACTACACGCCCAGCGGCCGGCTCATCCAGCGCGACTACAAGGACGTCTCTCTGTACGATTACCTTTACAACCACAAGAATCCTCAGCCGACAGAAGTGAAATTGACCGACAGCGGCCGACAGGTCTACGGAGGCGGCGGCATCAGCCCTGACGTTGCGATCGCCCCACCCAAGCCCAATGACTTTCAGGAGTCTCTGCTCCGCCGCGACGTTTTTTTTCCTTTCGAGGGAAGCGTCGGTAACTTCACCACGTATTTTCTGGGCAGCAAGCCTCAGATCAGCAGAGATTTCGAGGTAACTGACGGCGTTGTCGCGGCCTTCCGCCGCTATCTGGACAAGCAAAATATCCGCTATACCGACGCGGATATTGCCGCCAATCGTGATTGGATCGAGCGGCAGATCAAAAAAGAGGTGTTCATCTCCGTATTCGGCCTGCCCACAGGCGACGAGGTCGAACTCGGAAATGATCCTCAAGTCATGAAGGCGATTGACACGCTTCCGCAAGCCCGCGCGCTCTATGAAAACGCGCGACGCGTGTTGGCTCAGCGGCTCACTGCACCACTTGCGCAACCCTGAGACTTTTTTTACGCCGCGAAGCTCCCGATGACTCTTTTAACGCCGCGAAGCTCATCCTGTTGGTAGACGTTCGCGGCGAGGAAGACTTTCGCGCGAAGAACGCGCTTTTGCCGCTCGACTTCGTTAGCCGCGAAAAGCGCATCTTGTTGGTAGCCTTTTCGCGGAGGACTGATCATGGGCTGCTTACCCCCGAATAGCGGATCGCGAATAAAAAGTCTTGACACCATATCTCCTAGGGTGATATCTCGGCATCCACAAAGGGCGGGGCAAGCAATTTTTTGCTGGCCCATTCGACGAACTGCACAGTTGTGAAAGGTAGTCCGGAGCTTTCAACGGGTTTCGGATTGGCGGTTCGCAGATTTTACTCAGCAACACCCCACCCACCCCGGGAGGTGGAAACCCTCAGTTTTCACCTCCCTTTTTTTATTGGACTTTGTGATGCGATAAAAGCCGCGTGATTCCCTCGCGCTTTTATCGCTCGACAATCTCAGTAGGCATTGCTACCGATGATCCGAAAAGCGGCGTGGACTTTGTTAACGCGCGAAAGCTCCGGAGAGATCCCTCGCTCCGGTTGACTTTGTTGACCGGCGAAAGCTCATCCTGTGGGTAGACTTTCGCCGGAGGACGGGACGCCGATCCTGATCGGATCGGCGCTTTTTTTCGCTCGACAACCCAATTCTGAGTTGCTCACCCGCCTGCGGCGGCGGCCAGCGCCTTGCGCCGGCGGGAAATCTGATTCACAAAGTGATCCGCCTCGCGCGTGGGCCGCGGAATGCGGAATCCGTCGTTCACCGCCAAAGTGAATTGGATCGCCCGCTCGAGCGAAATGCGATGCCCCTGCGATACGTACACCGGTTTAACCGTGCTGGCCATGCGAACTGCGGCACCGATTTGTTCGCCCGTATTCGCATCGACCAACGCGGCCGTACCTCCGGCTCGCCGGGGCGGTTCTTTGCACTCGCCGATAAGAAGCGATTTGGCGACTCCGACCGATGGCACGTCCAGCAGCACGCCCAAATGACAAGCGAATCCGAAGCGCCGAGGATGCGCATAGCCTTGCCCATCGCAGAAAATCAAATCGGGGGAAACCCGCAGCGATTCAAACGCCGCCAGCAGTGCCGGAATTTCGCGGAAACTGAGCAATCCCGGAACATAGGGGAACCTCAAAGGCTGGACTGAGCTGGCCCGCTCGAGTTCCTGCATCTCCGGAAATCGATAAACAATCACCCCGGCAATCGCTCGCCCTTCGCCAGTGCGCCAGGAACCCCGCCCCGGCAGCTCGAAGGCAATGTCCGCACCCGCGACGTGCTCGACCTTGGGAATGCGGTCCTGGCGTTCCATGCGGCCTCGAAGCTGAAGTTGTATCTCCCGCGCTTCGGCCGGACTCACGTTCCAGCTATGCAGTTGCAGCGCCTTCATGCGAACTTTTCCTGGAATTCGATTATCACGCGCAGTGCGTGAAGGGAGTTACGTGCCGCGCCGGAGCAACTCAGGCGCCCTTTTTCAATTCAGCGAGGACCAGCTTGGCCACTTCACGCAAAGTCTCGAATACGCCCCTTCCTTCGACCGCCACGGCCTCCACGACAGGCTCGCCTTTCAGCCGCAAATGCTTGCAAAGTGCGTTCGGGGCCATCACATTCGGGAGATCGCGCTTGTTGAGCTGCAGCACATAAGGAATGGTGCCGAACTCGAGCTTGTGTTCCTTGAGGTGCTCTTTCAGATTCTCCAACGTTTCGAGATTGGCATCCAGCCGCTCCTCCTGCGAATCCGCGACGAAGACCACTCCATCGGCGCCTTTCAAGATCAGTTTGCGGCTTGCTTCGTAGAAGACCTGTCCGGGCACCGTGTACAGATGCAAGCGGGTCTTGAAACCTCGAACCGTACCAAGATCGAGCGGAAGAAAATCAAAAAAAAGGGTGCGGTCTGTTTCCGTAGCAAGCGAAATCATCTTGCCTTTCAAGCCGGCTCCGGTGTTGTCGTAAATCCATTGGAGATTGGCGGTTTTCCCGCCTAAGCCGGGACCGTAATAGACAAGCTTGCAATTGATTTCGCGTGCAGGAAAATTGATGAAAGGCACAGTGCCCCGGGCCAGCCGGGAGGGTATTTATAACATAGCGAGCGATAGAGGCCAACGGACGGCAGCGCAGGGCGTAGCCAATCGCCAACGAATGTAAGATGCAGGAGCCCATAAGGGCGATGCAAGCCCCTGGTTTGCAGTCAGTTGTGGCTTGCTTCAGCTTGCACGGACATTGCCGCCACGCGTCGCAGCGTCTATCCTCCACCCCGCCACACGCAAAATCGGCGTGCCGTGGGGGCCCCGGCTTCCACGCCGCCACGCGCAAAGTTGGCGTGTGATGGGGGCCACCGGATTGACGCGCTTTGGAAAGCTGTGCTAAAAAGATGACGTAATGCGTCGCTCCGGAAAGTCCAAAAAATCCAAGAAAACGAGGCGAGTGAGCGCCCCAATTCAGGTTAGATTTCTGAAAAAAAAGGGGTTAAAGACTAAGGAATCGCGACGCTCCATCGTCGATCCGGCGATCGAACAGCAATTGAAAACGTTCGAGGAGGGCGTACAAAATTTCCACCAGCAAAAGTACGCCAGAGCTAAGCCTCTCTTTGAAAAGGTACTTAGCGGACCCGGCAAAGACCTCGCCGATCGCGCCCGCGTGCACCTGCGCATTATCGAGCAGCGCATGCAGCGCTCCGAGCCTATCATCCCGCGTACGCCGGAAGAACATTATCAGCAGGGCGTGGCCATGATGAATATGGGGCGCTGGGATGAGGCCAGGGAGCACCTGCTCCGCGCGCGAAAGTTGGCCCCCAAAGCCGATTATGTCGTCTACGCTATGGCGGCTCTCGATTGCCTGACGGGCGAAGCCGAATCGGCCATGGAAAACCTGAAGCTGGCCATCCAGCTTCGTCCCGAGAATCGCTATCACGCGCGCAACGATGAGGACTTTGCCTTCCTCCAAGAAGACCCCAGGTTCACGGAACTGCTTTACCCCGATCGCGACGGCTCTGGAACCTGACGGTTTCCTGCACGTGAATCGCTCACCGCTTCAGCGCGTCCGCCCCGTGCGTATTGTCGCCATCGGCGGTGGCACAGGACTTTCCACACTGCTGCGCGGCTTGAAAAGTCAGGTCGCTCCCCGCCAGGGGCACAATTATCACCACGCCATTGCCGATCTCGCGGCCGTCGTCACCGTCACGGATGACGGCGGCAGTTCTGGGCGCTTGCGTCGCGAATACAGCGTCCTGCCACCCGGTGACCTCCGCAATTGCATGGTGGCCCTGTCCGAGGATGAAGCTTTGCTGGGCCGGCTTTTTCAGTATCGTTTCCAATCCGGCGTCGGTCTGCGCGGCCATAGTTTCGGCAATCTTTTCCTCACCGCATTGAGCCATGTTACCGGCGACTTCACGCGCGCCGTACGCGTCAGCAGCGAAGTGCTGGCGATTCGCGGCCGGATCTTCCCTTCCACGAATCAACTGGTTTCTCTCGAAGCTGCTTTGGAGAACGGCAAGGTCATCGCCGGCGAGACACGTATCGGCGCCACTCGGGAGCGCATTCGCCGCGTCCATTTGGTTCCCCGAAAAGTGAAGCCCCTGCCCGAAGTTCTGGAAGCAATCGCCGCGGCTGACTTGATTTTGCTTGGGCCGGGCTCACTTTTCACCAGCGTCATTCCCAATCTGCTGGTTTCCGGGGTGGCCGAAGCCATCGAAAAATCGCGCGCCACGCGAGTCTATATCGCCAACCTGATGACCCAGCCCGGGGAAACCCTCGGTTACACACTTGTGGATCACGTGCGCGCCATTCACCAGCACACTGGAAGAAAAATCATTGATTCCGTGGTCATCAATGATCGCCCCCTCGCGCCCGAAGTTCGGCGGCGATACAAACACCAGGGCGCCGAGCCGGTCTCGATCGATCGCGCCGAGCTGCAGCGAATGGGCCTCCAATGCGTCTTCGCTAATCTTCTGGAAGTTCACGGAGTGGTGCGCCACAACCCCACGCGGCTGGCTTCGCTCTTAATCGAAAAGTTCGTGAAAAAATAGTGCCTGATTGGAAAAGCGGCGCCGATCATCTTGCGCCGCCGGGCACCTGTTCGTATACTGCGGTTTCTTCGCGCGCCTGAACCTGGCGCGCCGGATCGATCCTGGAGAAGCAGTTATGGCTACGCCTACCCTATCGCCTCACGACGAAATGAATGTCTACGCTTCGGCGGAGGCGCGCTTCGAAATTGCCGCCAGGAAGCTCGGCCTGGAAGAGGGCGTCTACCGCTTCATGCGCTATCCCAATAAGGAGATCACCGTTTACATTCCGGTCACGCTGGATAACGGGCGCCTCGAGGTTTTCATCGGCTATCGCGTGCATCATTCGCTGGTGCGCGGGCCCTGCAAAGGCGGCGTGCGCTTTGCGCCGAACGTCACCTTAGACGAAATCCGCGCCCTGGCCAGCGAAATGACGTGGAAGTGCGCGGTGGTGAATATCCCTTTTGGCGGCGCCAAGGGGGGCATCATTTGCGATCCCGGCAAGCTTTCCCGCGGCGAGCTCGAACGCATCACCCGCCGCTACACGGCCGAGTTGAGCGAATGGTTTGGCCCTGAGCGCGACGTCCCCGCGCCGGACCTGGGCACAAACGAACAGGTCATGGCCTGGATCATGGACACATATTCCATGCACGTCCGCCGCACCACCACAGCGGTAGTCACCGGAAAGCCCGTGGAGATGGGCGGATCGCAGGGACGCCACTCCGCCACCGGGCGAGGATTGCTGATTGTCTGCGATAAGGCGGTGGCCAAGCTGGGGCGGCGGCGCGCCGATACGCGCGTCATCGTGCAAGGCTTCGGCAATGTAGGCTCAGCCGCGGCTTCCCTGATGCACGCCGCAGGTTACAAAATCCTTGGCCTCGCCGACATTCACGGGGGCCTTTATAACGAAAAGGGCTTTGACGTTCCCGCCGTGGAAGACTGGGTCGTGCGACAGCACAAACCGCTGCCGGATTTTCCCGGGGGCGGCGCGCGCATGTCAGCCCAAGAGATCCTTTTCCAGCCCTGCGACATCTTAGTGCCCGCCGCCGTCGAAAATCAGATCACCAGCGAAAACGCGAACCGCATTCAGGCCCACATCCTCTGCGAAGGCGCCAACGGCCCCACGACGGCGTACGCCGACGAGGCGCTTGACGCTAAAGGCATATTCGTGATTCCGGATATCCTGGCCAATGCCGGCGGCGTTACGGTCAGCTATTTCGAATGGGTGCAGGACCGCCAAGGCTTCTTTTGGCGCGAAAGCATGGTCAACGAGCGGCTCAAAGATGTCATGGAGCACAGCTTCGACGAAGTGGTACGCTATTCCGAGACGAATGGCGTGAATAATCGCATCGCGGCATATATGCTGGCCATTGACCGCGTCGCTTTTGTCCTGAAGCTCCGCGGTATTTACGCCTGAACTCAATTCGATGCTTCCCGAAGCCATCATTCCCGGCAATGCCAAAACCGAGGAGGCGCACCGGCGAGAAATCTGTACGGCCGGCCGCTGGATTCACGCGCGCCATTTCGCTCCCGCGACTGACGGCAATATTTCCATCCGCCTGGATACTTCGCGCGTGCTCACGACTCCCACCTGCCTCAGCAAAGGCATGATGACCCCGGACGATCTGGTCATTACGGACATGCAGGGCGGGCCTCTTTCCGGGGCGCGCCCGCCATCCACCGAACTGGCCATGCATCTGCTGATCTACCGGCTTCGGCCCGACGTTTACGCCATCTGCCACGCCCACCCGCCCATTGCGACGGGATTCGCAGCCGCCGGGGTGCCGCTCGATAAAGCTATCCTCAGCGAAGCTGTGTCCTCCCTGGGCTGCGTTCCTCTGGCGCCTTACGGCACGCCCGGCACCACGGAATTGTGCGATTCGATCGAGCCGCTGCTGCGGAATCATGACGCCATTCTGCTGGCCAATCATGGCGTGGTTACCTATGGGCACGACTTGCTGAGCGCTTTTTTCCGGCTGGAAACCGTGGAGCACTTCGCCCAGGTGTCGCTGGTGACTCAACTGCTCGGCAAGCAAGCTGTGCTCTCCGCGGGTGATATCGATAAGCTGCTCGCGGCCCGCGCCCGTCACGCCACCGCCGCACGCGAATCGGGCTCCCAGTCCCCTACGGACTCAAACAAGGAAATTCCCGCAGGTAAATCGCGGCGGCCCCGCTAGGTGGGTGCAGAAGGCCCGTGCCAGTCCTTCGGCGGTAGAGGCATTCAGCGCCGCATTTCGCACAAAATAAAGGAATAATCCCTCTGGACGCCTGTTTCCGGCGGCTCCGGACGCGCGCGGCAATGCCCGGGAGTGTAAGGAATCAATCACTTTTTGCTCCCGTACCGCGAGAGTCGCGTGTATAGTGCTGCCTTTATTTAGGCGGCTTTGAAGCGGCAAAGGCGGATGGCTTTTGCCCATAGGGAACGCCCCGACCCTTGACCATCTCCACTACGCATGCCAACCGCCCGGAATCAAAACGCAACCATTGGTTGTTCAGCGTCGATCCGCACAATTACCATTGGGATACTTTGTTTGTTAAAGGCAAAGAGATGTGGCGCGGCGCGGGCGCACGGCCGAATGCATTGAGGCAGCTCAAGCAGGTACGGCGCGGCGATCGCGTGCTCTGTTATCACGCCGCCCCGGAGCGCTCGCTCTACGCACTCGCGGAAGTGACACGCGACCCCTATCCCGATCCCCACGATCCGGAAGAAAAGAGCCTGGTGGCGGATCTGCGCGCGCTGGAGCGTTTGCCGCGGCAAGTGAGCCTCACGGAGCTTCGCGCGAACCCGGCGCTGCGGAAGATGAAATTCCTGAAGAATGTTCGGCTGATTATTTCTCCGGTCCCCGACGAAGAATACCAGGAAGTGTTACGCATGGCCGGTATCGTCGCGTCTCCGGGTTTACCCCTTCCGTAATTTGTCGATTTTCATGTAAACATGCCCGAGTTGCCCGAAGTCGAAACCATCGTGCGCGGGCTGCGAACCGTACTGCCCGGGCATACCATCGTGTCCGTCCGGCTGGGGAAAACCGATTTCATTGAAGACCCAGCCGCGCTGGCCGAACTGCTTCCCGGACGCCGCATCGAAAGGGTGGAGCGCCTGGGTAAATTCATCCAGCTGCAACTGAGCGCGGGCTCCGGTGCGAAACATGCCGACGGGCAGATGAATCTGGTCATACATCTGGGGATGACGGGATGGCTGGGCGTGCGCCGGCCCGAGGATCCCGTTGCGCCGCACACTCACGCATTTTTTGAACTCGAAGACGGGCGTGAACTGCGCTACACGGATATTCGCCGCTTCGGACAGATCCGGTTGGTGCATGGCGGCAACATGGCGGCTTTCAGCGAGCGGCTCGGCAAGGAGCCGCTGGAGATTTCCGCCAGTGAATTCCACGCGCGCCTGGCAGGGCGCCGCGCGCGCATCAAAGCCTTGCTGCTGGATCAAAGCATCTTTCGAGGCATCGGAAATATCTATGCCGACGAAAGTTTATGGCAGGCGCGCATTCATCCGGCGCGCCTTGCCGCGCGGCTGAATTCCGCGGACCTCGCGCGGCTTCGGAAAGCGATTCGGCGCATTCTGCAGCATGCCATCGAGGACCGCGGTTCTTCGATCTCGAATTTTGTGGATGCGGAAGGCCAGCCTGGAGAATACCAGCAGAGACACCGCGCCTATGGGCGCGAGGGGAAACCGTGTTTTCGCTGCGGATCGAAGATACGGCGTGGGAGCGTCGCGGGACGAAGCAGCTATTTCTGTCCGCGCTGCCAGCCGGCGCCTCGGCGGGCGCGCGTCATGCGGAACGCGCCGAAGCCGCGGGGCTGAAAACGACGTGCGAGCCGTCATCCAACGAGTTCGCCATGCACGCGTGAGCGTTGACGGGCGCGTCGTGAGCGAGATCGGCTCCGGAGTCGTGGTCTTGCTGGGAATCGGCAAAGGCGATTTGAGCGAGGCGGCTCATCATCTGGCGGAGAAAACCGCCAATCTGAGAATTTTTGACGATGCTGACGGGAAGATGAACGTTTCCTTGCTGGAAAGCGGCGGCGCCGCGATGGTGGTTTCACAATTCACGCTTTACGGCGACGTGCGCCGGGGCCGCCGTCCGGGATTCGCGCGCGCCGCGCGGCCGGCGGAAGCCAACCGGATTTATGAAGAATACGTCGCGCGGCTGAAATCGCTGGGTGTTCCGGTGGAAACAGGCATTTTCCAGGCGCATATGGTGGTGGAGCTGGAAAACGACGGCCCGGTAACGATTCTGGTCGATTCCGACAAGGTGTTTTGAATGGCGCCGGCAGCTCCTGTTTCATCTACAGGAACACGCGCAATTTTTTACTTACGACCTTATCGCTGTACGATATAATTAAGTGATGGGCCGCTCCACCAACACCGCCGAGTATCAAGCCCTTGCGCAGTTCCGCTTCCTGATCCGGCGATATCTAAATAATGGCGAAAAGGCGGCCCGCTCGGTGGGGCTCGAGCCGCAGCAGTATGTGGGTCTGCTGGCATTGCGCGGATTACCTCCGGAGCAAGAACCAACCATCCGCAGCCTGGCCGAACGGCTGCAGATCCAGCACCACAGCACGGTGGAACTGGTGGACCGCATGGAAAAACGGGGACTTTTTCGCCGCGAACGCTCCCGGCGAGACCGGCGTCAGGTGTACCTGTACGTAACCCCCAGAGGAGAAAAACTGCTGAGCCGGCTGGTGCGCCATCGCATCGCCGAGCTGCGCGTGACTGCACCGGAGCTGGCGCTCGCCCTGCAGACGGTGCTCGCTTCCGCTTCGCGCAAAATCCGGCCAGGTGCCCCAAGAAGCTCGGAAGAAAAAACTCGCAGGAAACGCCAGCAGGGCTAATGCAATCCGCTGCGGCAGTAAGGAATGCGCTTCAATCCGCAAAGTGCAGGGGTATGCCAAACGAGGTAAGTCCAACGGAGCCCACCAAAGGGTCCCGACTCGAAAACGAGGAGGCACCGAGCGCGCTCGGCGACTTCACTACTACGTGGAGCGTCATCCCGCTTTCTCTGGTTGCCATCGGGATCGGCGTTCTCAGTGCCTTCGTGGCGCTGGCCTTGCTCCGGCTCATCGGCCTTTTTACCAATCTTTTCTTTTATCAGCGATGGAGCAGTGCTTTTGTTTCTCCAGCCGGCCATCACCTGGGTGCGACGGTAATCCTTGTGCCGGTAGTGGGTGCACTCATCATCGGTTTCATGGCTCGCTATGGCTCTGAGCGCATCCGTGGGCATGGAATTCCCGAAGCCATTGAGTCGATTCTAATTAGCGGCAGCCGTATAGAGCCCCGCGTGGCTTTCCTGAAGCCACTTTCCTCGGCTATCTCCATCGGCTCCGGCGGTCCGTTCGGGGCGGAAGGTCCCATCATCATGACGGGCGGCGCCTTCGGCTCGATGGTGGCGCAGTTTATGCACCTGACAAGTTCTGAGCGGAAAACGCTGCTCGTCGCCGGGGCTGCCGGCGGCATGTCGGCCACCTTTGCTTCCCCCGTCGCAGCGGTTCTACTTGCCGTTGAACTGCTGCTCTTCGAATGGAAGCCGCGAAGTTTGATCCCGGTGGCGCTGGCCAGTGCAGCCGCAGCGGTGACGCGACGCTACATTATTGGGTTAGGGCCCCTCTTCGCGGTTCCAACACACCCGATCTTTATCGGTCCCAAGGGTCTTCTTGGCTGTGTTTTGGTGGGGTTGCTCGCCGGTGCGCTCTCGGCACTGCTGACTGTTTCGGTCTATGCCGCTGAAGACTTTTTCGGGAAGCTGCCGATCCATTGGATGTGGTGGCCAGCGTTCGGAGGTTTGGTGATCGGAATTGGGGGTTGGATTTCCCCTCGGGCGCTGGGTGTGGGCTACGATTCGATCGAAGCACTCCTCCAGGGAGGCATGACGGTTCGCGTGATGCTGGGCCTTCTCGCGGTCAAGTGGATCATCTGGTCCATATCCCTCAGCTCGGGCACTTCGGGTGGTGTCCTCGCTCCGCTGCTGATGATGGGGGGTGCGCTGGGTGGGGCGGTGGCAACGGTGCTGCCCAATGAAGGTGCGGGTTTCTGGCCGCTCATCAGCATGGGCGCTATCCTGGGTGGCACGATGCGCTCGCCCTTCACGGGAGTCATCTTCGCGTTGGAACTCACTCATGACGTTACCGTGCTCTTGCCTTTGCTGGTGGCCGCCGTCATCGCTCATGGGTTCACGGTATTGACGCTGCGCCGCTCCATCCTGACCGAAAAGGTTGCCCGCAGAGGCTATCACCTAAGCCGCGAATACGCGGTTGATCCGCTGGAGATTCTGTTCGTTCGAGAGGTCATGCAGACCAACATCGCCGTTCTTCCAGCAAAGATTCTGGCCAAGGATATAGCCCAGTCCCTCCGCGCCGGCCATAGGCATGGCCAACAGTTGTATCCCGTGGTGGACGAGGAAGGGCGCCTGGCTGGCGTTCTCACACGTGGCGACTTAAACAGGTTCGCGCAAGAACATCGGACCGAGCATGATGGGCGCCGCATTGGCGAACTTGCGAGGTTAACTCCGGGAACGGCTTATTCGGACGAGCCACTGCGTGTGGTCGTGTATCGGATGGCTGAGACCGGGCTCACACGACTACCGGTCGTCGAACGTGAAACTTCGGGCAAGCTGGTGGGGATGGTCTCGCTGGACGACCTGTTGAAAGCGCGAGTCCACAATATGGACGCGGAACGGCGCCGCGAACGGGTCTTGACGCTGCGCCAATTTTTTCCTCGGCGCTTTTGGCGCCGCCGCCCCAACTAGCCCGCATATCTCAGCGCGCCCCAATGGCGCGGGGCACGGGTGGGCGAAGGTGCCGCGCATCTAGAAGCCGCCACCACCACCGCCGCCGAAGCCTCCGCCGACGCTGCCCGTGAAGCTGAAGCCCGAAGTGGAGGAATTGCCCGAGCTTCTCGGCGCCGAAGCCATAACCTGCCCCGTGCGCGCGGCCATTTGATCCAAGCTGTACACGAAACCGACGGGGTGGAAGACCGCGGTGCCCGTGGTTTGATACCAAGACGGCTGAGCAAGCATTCCGTCGAATGCGCCCACCCACTTTTTCTCCACGCCCAGGGCCATGGCAAACGGGAGATACTTCTCGAAATTTCCAGGGGACTGCGGTGTGCGAGCGAGATGGTCGCCTTCCACATGGCTCAGAAAATTCTCGAATCCTAATGTGTCGTGAAGGGCCCGGACGCCGTCCACGGTGCGCGTGGGCATGAACCATCCGAAGCCGGCGATCACGAGACCCGTCAGAATTGCGGCGACGGTGAAGGTTAGCGACTGCATGCCAGTGTGCTGCGCCAGGTATTGGCCGAACAGATAGAGGAAGGCTCCGATGACGCCGGCAACGAGCAGCCAGGCCTGGCGAATGATGTCCGGCCGGTGCGGGAAATAGCCGTTTTCCACCAGAGACTCGAAGATGGCCCGGCGAATTCCGGGCAGATTTTTATAGAAGCTATTCTGCAGTTCGGAAAGGGCGACCTCATCTCGCATGCCTAGGATCGGATTCCCAAAGATTCCGGTGAGCAACAGCAGTTCGTGGGGTTTTACGCCCTTCCATTCCGCGGGCTTCTTATTGAGGTGAAAGACGTATTCCTTATTGGAATACAAGCCCATCAAGTGCGAGGTCTCTTTTTCCTCGATGGTGATGAATCCGCGCACGGCCAGGTCGACCAGCGTCGCGGTGATGTCACGAATGCCGGCCTGATTGTCCACCAGGGTCCCCGCTTCGCCGGGAGAAAGTCCGGCGGGCGGTTCATACTGCACGGCAATCGCTCCGACTCGCGGATCCCGGCCGCGGGTAGACTTTAGCCAAAACATCACCAGGAAGACGCCGACGGGAAGAAACAGCGGCCAATTGCTATCCAGGAATTGCGCGATCTTCTCCGAGGCGCGCGGTTCGTGCACGAAACCCTTGTCCCACCCGGCGACAAGCGTCAGGCCTTCATGAAAGGCAAGCGGTCGGCGGCAATAGATATCAATGTTGCTGCCGAGGATAACCATCCGCGCGTCCTGCGAGCGGGAGCCGAAAAAACCGATGAAGTTGGCGGCATGCAGGCCGGTGACTCCGACTGGCAAGATGATGTGGGCGCTGGCGGACTCGATGGGAAAATCCCAGCCGGTGCCGGTTACGTTCCAGTAGAGTTCGTCGTGGTCCTCGAAGAAGCGCAGGCCATCGCGAACGCGATAGTGCAGGGAGATATTTCGCGAGGTGTCCTCGGCGGCGGGAACAAAGATCTTCAACTGCAGATTTTCGGCGTGGCGCTGCTTTTCGATGCGAAGCGGGGCGCCGTCGGAATCCGTGGCGCTGATATCGGTGAGGAAAAGCGAATAATTGAAGCCGCCGGGACCCTCGTACTCCACCGGAATATTGCGATAGATTCCCTGCCAGGCTCCGTCGAAATCAACGTGGATGGTCTCGGTGACGTCGAGGGAGGAGTCCGGCAAGACATCGAGTTCGGCGTGGAAATCACGGATACGCAGGGTGCGTGCGGAGGCGGAAACAAAGAACGCGAGTAGGAAGGCCAGGCAAGCGAGCGCTCTTCTGTGAGGCTTTGGGGGGCAAAAATGCCACGAAAAACGGCGAAAGAGATTTTCTCGCCGAATCGCCTGGAGACGCACGCTGCCGGCAAAAAGCATGGGGCGCGGTTCAGGCCGTCGGCGTGGTGCTGAAGCTGACATGCGGGACTTCGCGTTCCGCCGGAGCGGAGATTTCAAAGAATTCGCGGGGTTTGAAATTGCCCATACCGGCAACCACGTTGGATGGGAACTGCTCGACGCGCGTGTTGAAGTCGCGCACGGCAGCGTTGTAATAGCGGCGCGCGTTTTGCAGCGTGTCTTCAATCTGGTTCAGTGTGGCTTGGAGCTGGGCAAAGTTTTCCGCCGCGCGAAGCTGAGGGTAGGCTTCCGAAAGGGCAAAGAGTTGGCGCAAAGCGCCGGTCAGCATGCCTTCGGCCTGTCCTTTGGCTGCCGGACCTTGCGCGGACATAGCCTGATTGCGGGCCGCGGTCACGGCCTCGAAGGTGCCCCGTTCGTGCGCGGCATAGCCTTTCACGGTTTCGACGAGATTGGGGATCAAGTCGTAACGGCGCTTGAGCTGCACGTCAATGTCCGCCCAAGCGTTATCACATTGCACCCGGAGCCGGATCAGTCCGTTGTAGATAACCACAATGAACAAGGCGAGCAGCGCGACGACGATCAGCACAGGCATCATTTGGCAAGCCTCTTTCGACGCTAAATTGACTGCAGCGAAATCGGACCTATTTTTCGCATTTCCCAATATGGGCACTGGGCGGGCCGGTGTAAAGAGCGGAGGCTGAAGGTGCTCCGCAAAAGGCAAGAAGTAACTGTTTGGGCGAAAAAGCTCCCGGCAAAAGGTAGTGGGTCAGTTTCCGAGAACAGGTGCCAGCTCAACCGGTCGATGCAACACCATCTAATCGGCTGATCGGACAACACTTCTCGCAGGGAACTGATCTTTCCGAGCTGTACTCAATTAAACCTAAACAGGACAGTGTTTTCCGTCTGTATTAACGCCCGAGTTCGAATGTAGCTCTTGAGGCTCCTGTTACTAGATTTTGAGCCAGTGTTGCGTCGACCCATTGAGACCACCGGACTTATCAGCAGTTGGCGCTGGTTCTTGGGCCTTACGCTTAAATAACGTCGGATCGGAATATGTGAGAGGAACTACTGTCTTACCAAAACGACGAAGGTTAACCTGTCGCCGTTGTAATTTTCAGTGATCTGCCAGCAACCGAGCGTTGGGATGAAAATCCCGGCTACGATAAAAGGATGGTGTGAATCATTGGTCCAACCGTTATTGACATGTTCGTCCGTTGTGAGCGGTGGAGCGGGCGCGTCTAGGCGTTTGCCGGTCACCGTCAGATTCGGCTGATTTTCTGTGCGCCAATCGTAGCCTTCATGCCACCAAACGAGCTTGTTTCTGAATGCCGAGGCTGTGGGTCGGTAACTGTCATCTTCGTTTTCCGCTTGCTCCGCGGCCGACCAAAGCGGTAAGCCTTTCCATGTTCCATCCATCGGTAGCTCGGTCCAAAGATTCTCCGTACCAAACCAAAACGAATCTGCTGGAAGCTCTGTCGGATACGGCGACGGTGGGATGAAAGCCATCAACGGAGGCCTGGTGACGGGGCAGGAATCAGAAGAGTTTGGGCTTCGGCTAACAGCAGCCTCGATGCTTGCCGCAAGATCACGCTTCGGGCCATACCCGTCACCAGCATCACTCCATACGAGGAATAATAGATTCGCTGACCTTATGAAGTCAGTCTTTTTGCCCTCCAAACGTCCAGGTGAGTGCGGGGTTCCCCGAAACGAATAGAGATACAGATCACCCTGCCTTTGTTCGACAACTTGAACGGCATCGAAAGTCTCTGATTTAGGCAAAAACAGGATATCAAAATCACCTTGCTCCGTGCGATAGAGCGCGGCTCCTTCCTGGTCAACGAACAGATTTCCCCATTTCGACGCTTGAACGCAGTTAACTATGAATCCGTGGTCGATCAGATTCCGCGCCAGGTCCATAGCATCGACATAAACTGGGTCGATAGAAGACAGTTGAGCTTGAGCAGCTTTACCTGTGCAGTCAAACGATTGGGCGAGCAACGACGATTGCATGAAAGCGATAAGAAGCATGACGGGGAGTGCAACGCACAGCCTCATGTGGGCTTCCTCAGTAACGCGATCTTACACCCAATTTACACCCAAGAAATTCTCCCCCGGGTCCAAGTCCCGAGAAACGGGGTGGTCTCAAGGGGTCGACGCAACACTGGCTTGCAGTCTATCCGCCGGAGTTTGAAATCCCAACGTTTTTCGTGGCCGTTGATTCAGACGCAGAGCGATTTCGTCCAGGTCCGACTGCAAGTAGCAGGACAGATCCGCCTTCTTCGGCAGGTACTGGCGCAGGAGCCCATTGGTGTTTTCGTTCGAGCCGCGCTGCCAAGGGCTCTGCGGATCGCAGAAGTAGACCTGTACATCGGTAGCCATGGTGAAGCTCTTGTGTTGGGCCATCTCTAGTCCGCGATCCCAGGTCAGCGAGCGCCGCAACGTCGCCGGGAGTTGTCGCACGTGCTGGCTCAGGGCGGCCACCACGGTAGCCGTGTCCTTGCCGGGCACTTTCACCAGCATGCAGAACCGCGAATGACGGTCTACCAGCGTGGCCACGTGGCTGTGGCGCGCCCCGCGCAACAGATCGCCCTCCCAATGGCCGGGAATGGCACGATCTTCGATCTCCGCAGGTCGTTCCCGGATGGAGATGGCATCGACGATCCGGCCTTGGGAGTGCCCGTGAACGCTGGAGTGCCGCGAGCGGCGGATCCGCCGCTGGGAGCGAAGATGCTTCACCAGTTCCTGTTTCAGCGCTCCGCGCGCTTGAATGAACAGGCTGCGATAAATCGTTTCGTGCGACACGCGCAGGCTCTCGTCGTCCGGGTAGTGCTGCTTCAGCCATCCGGAAATCTGCTCGGGCGACCCGTCCTGCATCAGTTTACTCGCAACGATCTCTTGCAGCTTGCTGTGGGTGGCCAGCAGGCATGCTTTGGGCCGCAGGGCCGACTCCCAGGCCTGCTGATCGGCTTGGTTGGCTCGATACTGCGCGCGCCCGCCATGGCGGGCTACCTCTCGGCTTACCGTGGAGGAAGCGCGACTCAGACGTTGGGCGATGACCCGCATCGAGCAGCCGCTGGCGATTCCGCGGGAGATGTCTTCGCGTTCGGCCAGGGTGAGTACCCGCCGCGAACGGCGACGAGCAGCCGGAGCGATTCCCCCATGACGCGCCAACAGAAGCTGAATGACCACATGGTCCTTGCCCAGCGCTCGACCAATCGCATGTAATGACTGCCCAGCTTTCCAACGGTTCCACAGATCGGCCCGCTGGGCGGCAGAAAGCTTCCATCGTCTCAC
>Ga0209160_1001551_pt1 | contig 19364 bp, 12 predicted proteins | sample GraSoiAngelo_153_FD_186167 | JGI IMG/M metagenome (GOLD analysis project Ga0209160, IMG submission 186167) | Grasslands soil microbial communities from the Angelo Coastal Reserve, California, USA - 14_1009_12_40cm (SPAdes) (version 2) | ecosystem: Environmental > Terrestrial > Soil > Grasslands ... | reverse complement strand
AAACAAAGGGACACATGTGTTCGCTGGTGCCGGCCCGGCTTACAACGCCAATCCAGTTATTGCGGTATCGGGTACGAGCATTGATGGCAAGTTCGCACCTCCGGCCAATCTACCGCAGAACAATCGGCGGCCGTTCAACCTAAACGGCGTTCCGGCATTCACATATCCGAGTTTCGGCGGAATCACCTGTTGCGACACGGATCTGGGGAACTATTTCGGTAACGACGCGAGCAGCAATTATAACGCGCTCCAGATCAAAGCTGAGAAGCGGTTCACGAAGGGGTTGCAATTCCTGGCGCATTACACCTTTGCGCATGCCAACAACTATGACAGCGATTATTATGCGGCAGACCCGCGCGTTGCGTACGGTCCCGACTCCTTCACGCGGACCCACGTTTTCGTAGCCAGCACCGTCTATGAACTTCCCGTTGGAAAGGGCAAAATGTTTATGAGCGATGCCAGTCGTGTCATGGACCTCATTGTCGGCGGATGGCAGTTGACCAATACCTTGAACTGGAGCGGCGGCCTACCGTGGACTCCAAGTTACGCCGAGTGTGGGCAGGACAAGGACGCGGGACCCTGTCGGCCGGATAAGGGAAAGGGGTCCTTCAGCGTTGGTGCCCACACAGATGCTTCCGGAAATATCTTCTGGTTCACGCCCATTTCGGCGCTCGCAATCGGCGCTCCTCCGGGAACTGACTTCTGCACTGTTGCCCGGCCAACCGGCAATGGATTCAACCGGCCCGCGTGCGGGACAATTGGCAATATCGGTCGGAACTCATTCCGCGGGCCACACGCGTTCTTCTCCGACATGGCCCTGGCAAAGAACTTTAATTTCACAGAGAAGATCAAAGCTCAATTCCGACTGGATGCGTACAACGTATTCAACCATAAGGTTCTGGGCTTCAACTCGAACCAAGGTAACACTTGCATAGACTGCAGCGGAAACGCGGGGCAAATCACCAGCTTAGAGGGAGATGCCTCGCCCGGTTCACCAAACGGCATGCGTCAGTTGCAGTTTGGACTCAGATTCACTTTCTAACCAGGACGAAGACGCTCCACCACCCCGACGGGGAGCCTTTACCGGCTCCCCGTTTTTTGTTCTGAGTATGTGCGGAACGGCGTAACAAATGGCTCGGCAAATAGACAAAGCGTTCTCCCCGGAAGTAAAATTTTGGACGCCAAGCCCCAGGATTACCCTCATGTATCGCGCTAGCCTCTCCTCGCATTCAGTGGTGATCTTCCCCTTTCTCGTGGCTGCGGCGCTTCTCCTTTTCGCTTTGCCCTTTTCGCTGGCCGCTCAAAAGTCGGCGCTCCATCTCGATGGGACTCCGGCCGATCCTTTTCTGGCAGCTTCGGGAAAACCTGTGGTCCTCGTTTTTTTGCGCACGGACTGCCCCATTTCCAATCGGTACGCGCCGCTGATTCAGCAAATTAGCTCGCGCTATGAAGCCAAGGTTGCCTTCTGGCTGGTCTACCCGAGCAAGACCGCTTCTGCCACAAAAATTCGCCAACATGAACGTGAGTATGGGTACAAACTCCCTGCGCTTCGCGACCCGCAACACGCGCTCGCTGCGCAAGCGCAAGTCCAGGTCACGCCCGAAGTGGCCGTCTTCGACGGCAATCACCGGCTGGTCTATCACGGCCGTATTGATGACTTGTACCAGGATTTCGGGCACGCGCGCTCCGCTGCAACCACCCACGAGCTCGACGATGCCATCCAAGCCGCTCTCAGCGGGAAAACGCCGCCACGAAATATGCCGGGCGTGGGATGCTTCATCGCGGACCTCGAATGACCCTTTCCTGCCGATCCGTGGTTGCATGCTTGCTTGGATTCAGCTCCATAGCCGGAGCGGTCTTAGCCCAACAGGGTGGCGCCACTGCGCAACCCTCTCCGCCTGGTGGTCAGCAGGTCACCTTCAATCGCGATATCGCTCCCATCCTTTTTCACTACTGTGCTCCGTGCCACCACAGCGGCGAAGCCGGCCCTTTCCCGCTGCTTACCTACGCAGACGCGAAGGCCCGTGCCCGCCAGATCGCCGCGATAACTTCTACGCGCTTCATGCCGCCCTGGCTGCCGGAGCCACAGGAGTTGAGGTTTGCCGACGAACTCCGCCTGTCGGCCGAACAGATTGCTCTGATTCAAAAGTGGGTCGAGCAAGAGGCGGTCGAGGGCGCAGCCGCCGATCTTCCCCCCGCCCCGCAATTCGTCCCCGGGTGGCAGCTTGGTCAGCCGGATAAAATTATCGAAGTAGAAAAGCCTTACACTCTTGCCGCCGGTGGCTCCGACATGTATTGGAATTTTGTCTTTAGAACGCCTGTCGATCGCACGCGCTGGCTAAAAGCCATCGAGATACGGCCCGGCGAAAAACGCGTTGTTCATCACGCAAACATTCTCGTGGATCGCAGCCAGTCTGCGCGCCGCCAGGAGTCGCAGCCAGGAACGGGTTTCGCCGGGATGGAACTTAAAATCGAATCAGAAACCTTTGATCCGGACAGCCACTTCCTCTTCTGGAAACCTGGCACTGTGCCCAAACCCGAGCCTGAGGGTATGTCTCTGCGCCTGGACAAAGACACTGACCTGATATTGAACATTCATCTGCAACCTTCCGGCAAACCGGAAAAGATCCAACCAAGTCTTGGCCTGTATTTCACCGACAAACCCGCAACGCTCTTCCCGATGCTGCTCCAATTGGAAAACGACAGGCAGCTCGACATTCCTCCTGGCGAAAAACGCTTCCTCGTCACTGACGAATTTACGCTTCCCGTCGACGTGGATCTGCTCGCGATATACCCGCACGCGCACTATCTCGGCAAGGATCTCCAGGCTCTTGCCACTCTGCCCGATGGATCCACAAAAACACTGATTCACATCTCGCAGTGGGATTTGAACTGGCAAGCTGTCTACCGCTACGCAGCCCCCGTGTCCTTGCCCAAGGGAACCACTATTTCCATGCGCTATACCTACGACAACTCCAGCGAGAACCCCGTCAATCCCAACGACCCTCCGCGCCGTGTAGTTTCCGGGAATCGTTCCAGCGATGAAATGGCCCACCTGTGGCTTCAGGTTCTTCCACACGCCTCCGCCGATTCGGCATTCGATCCGCGCATGCTGCTGCAGGAAGCCATGGCTCGGCACAACGTGGGAAAAAATCCTGCCGACTTCGAAGCGCACTACAATTTCGCGGCCATACTCCAAGCTCGTGGCGTTTCAGCCGAGGCGATTCAGCAGTTCGAATTTGCCGTGCGTCTGCGCCCTCAAGATGCAACCGCCAATAATGCCCTTGGCGCGGCTCTCCTGGCTGCGGGGCGAATCGACGATGCCATTTCCCATTTAACCGCCGCTCTCGAGACACAGCCAGACAATTTTGACGCGCATTACAATCTGGCAAATGCCCTTGCCTCGGAGGATAAATTCTTGGAAGCGATTGAGCACTATCGCGCCGCCATCCGCTTGCATCCAGACGACGCTAACACGGAGGCCAACCTCGGCAGCGCTCTGGCCGAAACAGGCAAACTCTCCGAAGCCAAGCAGCACTTCGAGCGCGCTCTGCGGATTGATCCCCATCACAAGTTGGCGCGCGAGAATCTTGAACAAATCGCGCGAGATTTGAAAAATCCTCAAGAGTGATGGAGAGACTGCGTGTTCTTGCAGTTGCAAAAGTACTGGAGGCTGAAGATCGGACCTGATGCAAGCGGGACAACAGGTTTTGCCATGAAGAGACTTCACTCTTTGAGAGCGATTTTTGCGGCTGGACTATTGACAAGTTTTCTGTCTGCCTGTGACACGATCGCAGCGCATGCGATTTCCCGTGGGGAGCCGCTGCAGTCGGGCGACGCAGCCAGGCAAACGCCGGACGCTTCACCGAATGCTACGTTGGCCGAGGCGCGCAGGCTTTCGCAGCAGGGAAAATTCGATGAGGCGATTGGGCAACTCGAAGCGCTGGCCGCCAAACAGCCGGATCGGAAGGGGCTCTCGCACGAATTGGGAGTCGTTTACTACAAGAAGGGTGATTATCTGAAAGCGGTGGCGAGCTTGAAGAAAGCTCTGGAAGAGAATCCAAGTGACAACGAAGCCGTGCAATTGACGGGGCTGTCGTACTACTTGGCGGGACGCCCAGCAGAGGCAATCGCGCCACTGGAAAAGGTCCAAACCTGGTATCCGAGCGCGAATGTCGATGCCGCGTACATTCTTGGTGTCTGCTACATTCAGACGAAGGATTACCCCAATGCGCGCAAGGCGTTCGCGAAGATGTTTGCTGTGCCGGCCGATTCCGCAGCCAGCTACCTGTTCGGGGCTCGCATGATGTTGCGCTTTGATTTTGACGTTGTCGCTGAAGAATACGCGAAGAAGGCTGTGGAACTGGATCCCAAACTCCCGTTGGCACACTCACTGCTGGGAGAGATTCATCTCTTCAAGTCGCGCCTGCCGGAGGCCATCGAGCAGTTTCAGAAGGAACTGGAACTGAATCCGGGCGAAGCCGCGGCGTACTACAAGCTGGCGGATGCGTATTCGCGGGCGCAGAAATACGACGAAGCGGAGAAGCTCCTGCAACGCTCGATTTGGCTGGACGCGACATCAACGGGGCCGTACATCCTGCTGGGGAAGGTACTGGAGAAAAAAGGGGAGTCGGCGCTCGCTGTACGCGCTTTGCAGCGGGCCCTCGCGATGGATCCCAACAACCCCATTCCTCATCATTTGCTCGGACTGGCCTACCGCGAATTGGGCAGAACGGAAGACGCGGAGCGCGAACTGAAGTTATCGGAGCAGTTGCAGGATCATAAAGACGCAAAGCCGTGAGTGAACGATTCGTATGGTAACACCACTAGGGAGATCACTCGTGTCGAAGAAGCTTACTAAGTTCTCTTCTCTCGCTATAACGACTGCTCTTTGGCTTGCTGCGATTCCTGGCGGGGCACAACAAGTCTCCTCCCGATCACAGCAGACCGCTGCCCCAAAAGTTGCGCAGAGGCAGACCAGTCAGTTCGCGCAAGACCCCTGGTGGAAACACGCGGTGATCTATGAGATCTATCCGCGCAGCTTCCAGGATTCGAACGGCGACGGGGTGGGCGACATCAACGGCATCGCTTCTCGCCTCGATTACTTGCACGACCTGGGCATTGGTGCCATCTGGATCACCCCGATGTATCCGTCGCCGCTGGTCGATTTTGGTTACGACGTCGCCGACTACGCCGCCATTGATCCGCTTTATGGCACGCTGGAGGATTTCGATCACTTGATGGCTGAAGCAAAGAAGCGAAACATTCGTGTGATCATGGATTTAGTTCCCAATCACACTTCCGATCAGCATCCCTGGTTCAAGGAGTCGCGTTCCTCGCGCACAAATTCGAAACGTGACTGGTATATATGGCGTGACGGAAAGGCGCCGGGACAGCCTCCCAACAACTGGCAATCGTGGTTTGGTCATTCTGCCTGGCAATTTGATTCGGCAACCAATCAGTATTACTACCACCATTTCTATACGGAGCAGCCCGACCTGAACTGGCGGAATCCGGAGGTTCGCAAGGCCATGTACGACGCCATGCGGTTCTGGCTGGATCGCGGCGTGGCGGGTTTTCGTCTCGATGCTGTTTCCCGGTTGTTCGAAGACCCCAACCTGCACGACGATCCGATTCTGCCCGGGAAGAATGCTTACGGTGACCCGAATATCGCGCACAAATACACGGACAATTTGCCGGAAATTCACGAGGTGCTGCGCGAGATGAGGCGCCTCGTCGATGCGTATCCCGGGAATCCGGTTTTGATCAGCGAGGCCGACGAACCGAATATTGCTGAACTCACGAAGATGTACGGAAGAAAAAACGATGAAATCCAATTGCCCATGGATTTTCAGATTGCCGACGTGAACAAGCTCTCGGCTCCGGATTTCCGCAAGCTATTCGATGAGGTTGATCGCAACGCGGCGCACGGACACCCCCACTTCTTTTTCAGCAATCACGATCAGCCGCGCCAGTGGGATCGTTATGGAGACGGCGTTCACAATGACCAGATTGCCAAGTTGATGGCCGCTCTTCTTCTCACCACGCGCGCGACCCCGCTCATGTATTACGGCGAAGAAATCGGCATGCGGACCACGCCCCCCGTTCGCAAGGAAGACGTCCAGGATCCTATCGGGGAAATTGGCTGGCCAGAAGAAAAGGGTCGCGACGGCGAGCGCACGCCCATGCAGTGGGACAACACGAAAGACGCAGGGTTTAGTTCGGCCGATCACCCTTGGTTGCCGATACCGCCCAGCGCTGCGGAATACAATGTGAGTGTTGAATCCAGCGACCCCCATTCCATTCTATCCTTTTACAAACGTTTGCTCGCCTTGCGCCGGAGCGAGCCTGCCCTGCGAAATGGAACCTATGCGGCACTGGATCGCGATGATGCGCATGTCTTTGCGTATTTGCGCAAGAATCCAGCCAAAGGGGATTCGATTCTGGTGGCATTGAACATGAGCGCGGAACCGCGGACCGTGAAGTTGGATCTTAGCGCTCTCGGACTCAAGGCCAATTCCGCGAAGACTCTGGTCGCTGCTCCGCAGATTGGCAATGGCTCAGTATCCTTCACGCATTTCGTCATTCCGCCGTTCGGCGTCTTCGTGGGCTCCGTTCACTAAGTCAATCGCAGGCTCCTTGGGAATAATGCGGGGACGGAATCTCAGAGCAATTGAGAATTGCTTTCGGTAGAATGCCGACACTTCAGGTACGACACTTCAAGGACAAAGAGCGGGTGCGATGAAACTCAACTCGACGCTTTTGAAGAGCACCGTGGTCGCGGCCTTGGGCGGGCTGCTGTTCGGATTTGATACCGCGGTCATCGCTGGAGCCACTCAGGCTCTAAAAGTTCTCTATCACCTTCCGCCATTTTGGTTGGGATTTACAGTTGCCAGCGCGCTGGTGGGCACGGTGATTGGTTCGATGCTGGCAGGCATTCCAGGAGATCGCTATGGCCGGCGCACTAGTTTGCGCGGCATGGCCGTGTTGTACGTGGTCTCTGCGCTGGGTTGCGCGTTTGCGTGGAGCTGGAGCGCCCTCGTCTTTTTCCGCTTCATCGGCGGGCTTGGCATTGGCGGATCATCCGTTCTCGGGCCGATGTACATCGCGGAGATTGCCCCGGCGAAGTGGCGCGGGCGGCTGGTGGGTTTCTTTCAATTCAACGTGGTATTCGGAATTCTGCTCGCTTATTTCTCGAATTACGCCGTCGGCACGATGGGTTTTGGCGATGCGGAGTGGCGGTGGAAGCTCGGTGTTTCGGCCGCGCCCGCGGTGCTCTTTTTCTTGATGCTTCTGGGAATTCCGGAAAGTCCACGCTGGCTGGTCAAGAAGGGGCGAATCGACGAAGCCAGAGGAGTGCTTCGCCAGACGGGGGAAGAGAATTTCGAACAGGAGCTCAAGGAAATCGTAGAGTCCATCGACGCCGAGCACGTCACGAGCGATGCGCTCTTCACCGCGAAATACCGCGTTCCCATCTTCCTGGCGGTTTCCATTGGAATGTTCAACCAACTCTCCGGAATCAACGCCATCCTGTACTATCTGAACGCTATCTTCGAGCACGCGGGATTCAGCAAGGTTTCCGGCGACCTGCAATCCGTCGCCGTCGGCGCCACCAATCTTCTTTTCACCGTGTTCGCCATGTTCGTGATCGACAAGCTGGGACGCAGGACCATGCTGCTTGTCGGATCAGTGGGCACGGCCTTCTGCCTCGCCGGCGTTGCTGTCATTTTCCTTATCGGGCGGCATGAGAATCTGCTCGTGTGGATGCTGATTGGCTACATCGCTTTTTTTGCGTTTTCGCAAGGCGCGGTGATTTGGGTGTATATCAGCGAAGTGTTTCCGAACCGCGTGCGCGCTAAGGGCCAGAGTCTCGGCAGCTTGTCCCACTGGATCATGAATGCGCTGATCTCCTGGACTTTTCCGTTGATTGCCGCGTCTTCGGGCGGTTATCCATTTGTATTCTTTTCTACAATGATGGTGCTGCAATTCTTCGTGGTGCTGTTGTTCTACCCGGAGACGAAGGGCATCTCGCTCGAGGAAATGCAGAGAAAACTGAAGATCGCCTAGCAACAAGAATGGGGGAAAAAGCAAAATATTCAGAAGTAGTCTATCCGCCCCAGATATCCCAGATATGTATGTGTGTTAATCGCAGCGAGTCGGCCAGTGTGGAAAGGGCTCCCCTAGGTAGGCGAGGAGCCCCCTGCGGAGCGCAATCCGATTATTGGTTCCGTCTAAATCCGGTAAGGGTTACGCCCCAACATTTCCGCTATATTGGACTGCATAGGCCGAATGTGCTGAAAAAAACACAGCCTTGCTTGGTTTTCCAACCAGGCTGTTTTGAGATCATGCGTCAGCAACCGTAAAAAGTGGCGCGCCCGGGGAGATTCGAACTCCCGACCCTCTGCTTAGAAGGCAGACGCTCTATCCAACTGAGCTACGGGCGCACGAGCCCAATTCATCCTGATTTATTCTAAAACATTTGCCTACGAAATGGGCACTGATTTGGAATCCTTGCTGGGCAGAGTCACATGGTTTCCCCCGCTCCTTGGGCTTTCAAGTTTCGCATGGCATCGGAATGGAGTTGCAAAGCACTCTTGCCAAACCTCGCGCAGTTGTGTAGCCTAATGATATGTCAATTCTCGCCCAGAAGAACGCTTTCAGCTGCATCTGTTGTATGTGCTGTATGCGTGTGTCTTCTGGCGCGGGGAGGCTGAGCAGCTAAGGATTTCATCCAGCCCCAAAAGTTTTGGAGCCCACCGCCAGAAAGGAATTGGTAGGTGGGTTTTTTGTTTTCCGTTCAGAAGAGTTTCGAAACCAATTACAAAGGAGAAAGAGAAATGTCAGAGTACAAACACCCCGAAGTTCTGGTCTCAACCGATTGGGCCGCTCGCAATCTGAATTCCCCCAATCTTCGCTTTGTCGAAGTTGACGTGGACACCACCGCTTACGATCAGGGCCATCTGCCCGGCGCCGTGGGCTGGAACTGGCAGACGCAGCTCCAGGACGGCATCCGCCGCGACTTGATCGACAAAGCCGCCCTGGAAAGGCTTCTCAGCGCCTCCGGCATCTCCAACGACGCCACCATCGTCCTCTATGGCGACAACAACAACTGGTTCGCTGCCTACGCCTTCTGGCAACTGAGGCTCAACGGCCACAAAGACATCCGCTTGATCAACGGCGGCCGCAAGAAGTGGCTCGAGGAAAAGCGCCCGCTCAGCAAGGATGTTCCCAATGTCAGCCCCGCCGCGTACCGCGTTTCTGCCACGGACGCAACCATTCGTGCCTTCAAGGAAGATGTTTTCTCCATCCTCCAAAGCGGCAGACCCGGCCAGCTCGTCGATGTTCGTTCCGTGGACGAATTCACCGGCAAGATCATCGCGCCGCCCGGCATGACCGAAACGGCTCAGCGTGCCGGCCACATCCCTCAGGCGACTCACATCCCCTGGGCGCAGGCCGCCAACGAAGACGGCACTTTCAAGTCTTTCGACGATTTGAAGAGGCTTTACGAGGACAAGGGCATCACCGGAAAGGACGAAGTCATCGCCTACTGCCGCATCGGCGAGCGCAGTTCGCACACCTGGTTCGTACTGAAGTATCTGCTGGGCTACGAAAAAGTCCGTAATTACGACGGCTCATGGACCGAATGGGGCAACCTTGTCGGCGCTCCTATTGTGAACGAAACGCGATCGGCTCAGCCCGAGCTGGCCGCCAGCGCTCGCTAACCGCGTCAGTGCCATCCACGTCGGCATCTCTTCTCGGCTATTGGAGGGGCGCAGGATGCTGCGCCCTCTAGGAGGGAAGCTCGGCAGACTAAGTACCGCAGTTGGTAGTGGCGGGTTTCAGACCCGTTGGTAGATGCGAGCGGCAGAAGTTTGTAGCGCAGAGCAGGGGACTGGGCGGCGAGGGCTTCTTTCTCTCTCCGGCCCCTTCGCTGCTCCCGGCCTCATTCGTTCGGTGGCGCGGTCGCCAAGTGGTAAGGCAATGGTCTGCAAAACCATCATCGGCGGTTCGATTCCGCCTCGCGCCTCCATCTTCCCCTCCTCCGCCCTTCCCTGGGCAGAAGAGCCCTTCCCCGGTTAGCCCACTCCTCGGGCATAAGCCGGTTGATACGTAATTGGCCCTATCAGCCTTGTTTTCTAACGGTTATCCCGACCTGACTCTCTCGTACCTGCTCAGTGGTACCGCAGACCTATTCTGGCTCGCACCTCTGGTTGCTAGTTTATCACCTACATGACTCTCAAAGTGAGACGCATTCTCGGGGTGCTTGACCTTGCTCTCTCGAACCTCCTGCGTTCGCTACGCCCTTGCAACGAAAAGCCCGTGCAGCAACCTGCGCCGGAAGTTGGGGCCGCAAAAATGAGCATAAGCGAACCCGATCGGGTAGCGAGGTTTGTGGCAAAGGCTCGTTCCCAATACCATCCTCTCTCTGTCGAAGAAAAGGAGAGTGGAAATGCGGTTATCTTCTCTCCCGCTGTGACACCAGACCTTTCACCCTACCCTGCTCCTTCTCTGCAAGGAGGGGACAGTGGAAATGGGGATACTTCATCCCGACCTACGCTAAAACCTCTCTCACACTATCTTTCGCTGTATCTCGGCGATAGCATATGGGGCAAGACTAATCTGCAGCTTCGGACCAAACTTCTTCTTTCCTTCGTATTGCTCACCGCCGGGCTTACCTGCGCCACTCTCCTCGTTGTGCGCCACAACGCTCAGGCTCGGGCAGAACAACAAATCGAGCAGGACGCCCGCAAAGCCATATTGACTTTTCAAGTTGTGCATTGGCAGCAGGAGCTGGCGCTGCGTCGCAAGGCAGACCTGCTGGCCTCCCTGGTATCCATGAGGAACGGCGATGCCAAAGCCATCAAGGACGCCAGCGAAGACCCCTGGCAGTCCAACGACTGCAACCTGTTTGTTCTGCTGGACAAGGACGGGGAGATTGTCGATCTGCATTCAACGAGCCCGTCATTTCCTCGTGATGCCGCGCAAGAAATGGTGTCCCGCTCTCTGACCCGGCGGGAGACGTCCGGATGGTGGTTTGGTGGCGGGAATCTGTACCAAGTCGTTCTGCAGCCTTTCTACGATGGCCCGCCCAAGAAAAAGAATCTTCAAGGCTTTGTGGTCGTTGGCCGGTTGATTGATGACCGCGCTGTCAGTGACCTGGGCAGAATCGCATCCAGCGACCTCCTTATCCGTTACGATGGAGAGGTCTCCATTGGGACACTGCCGACTCTTAAGAAGCTGGAATTAGCGCGACAAGTTCAGGAAGGTCCTGCACGCGCGCAGGTGGACCTCGGTGGTGAACGGTATTACCTGAGTTCTGTCAACTTGACTCCAGGCCTGCACCCCGCAGCAAACCTGATTGTTTTGAACTCATACCGCGAGGTCCAGGCATACCTTCAGAGGCTGAACCATCTGCTTCTGGGAATCGGCCTGGTGGCCATCCTTGCTGGAAGCGCCCTCATTTTCGCCATCTCTGACACCGTCACGCGTCCGCTCGCCTCTCTTGTGCAAGGTGTTCAAGCGCTTGAGCAAGGTGACTTTGCCTACTCCCTCCAGGCTGCGGGCCACGATGAATTGTCCAAGCTTACGAGAGCCTTTGATAGCATGCGCGATACCCTACAGCGGAATGAATCGCAGCGGGGACAACTCGAAGGCCAGCTCCGGCAGGCTCAGAAAATGGAGGCGCTGGGCCGCTTGGCAGGGGGGATTGCGCACGATTTTAACAACCTGCTGACTGTAATCCGGGGCCACAGCGAACTGCTTCTTGACCGCGTGCAACCAGACAGCGCGCTTTACAATAACTCTCAGGAGATTCGGAAAACTGCGGACCGGGCTGCTTCCCTCACGCGCCAGCTCCTTGCTTTCAGCAGGATGCAGGTGCTCCAGCCCAAGGTCCTGGACATCAATGAAGTGATCTTCGAGATGGGCAAGCTGCTGCGGCGCGTCATTCGCGAAGACATTGAGTTCAGCCTTCACCTTGGTGATTCTCTGGGGCGAGTAAAAGCGGATCCTGGTCAGCTCGAGCAGGTGCTCCTGAACCTGACGGTAAACGCAAGCGACGCCATGCCTCGCGGTGGCAAGTTGACCATTGGGACGCAAAACATGGCCGTCGACCAGTAATACGCAAAGGTGCGCCCATCCATTGTCCCCGGAAATTATATCCTCGTGACACAGGGCATGGAATGGATGCAGCCACCAAGGCGCGTATCTTCGAGCCTTTTTTCACCACCAAGGAACTTGGGAAAGGAACCGGCCTGGGGCTGGCGACCGTGTACGGCGTTGTAAACCAGAGCGGAGGATTCATCTGGGTGGAATCGGAACCAGGCAAGGGAACTCGATTTGAACTCTATTTCCCACGCACAGAGGAACGAGTCAAAGGAGAACGAGGCGAAACTGCGGGGAAATCGGATGCCTCGGGTCTCCGGCGGAAGACCGTCCTCGTGGTGGAGGACCAACAGGAAGTCCGGCAACTAGCCTGCGAATTTCTGACCGCCGCCGGGTACAGTGTTCTTACTGCCGAGGACGGGACGGAAGCATTGGAGACAGTTGAGCGGCTGGGTCCATCTATTCAGGCTGTGCTAACCGATGTGGTCATGCCCAAGATGCGCGGACCAGAACTCGGTATGCGGCTGAAGACTCTCCTGCCCCATGTAAAGATCGTTTATATGACCGGTTATCTCGAACAAAACGCAGGTGATAACGGATTCATGGAGGATGCCTTCTTCCTGCAGAAGCCATTCTCCCGCGAAGCCGTAGTGCGTCTGGTGGGCCAAGCTCTGAACAGTGAACGCCCCCAAAGACAACCCGCTCAAACCACTATTGTCTAGTGATCCGTTTCAATTTCCGCCGAAGACTGTCGGCGGTGGGGGGAAGACTCTGCCAAAGAAGTCCGAAGTTTTACCTGAGGTCTTAAGTTAGTAGGTTCGATTCCGCCTCGCGTCCCATAATGTCACTCCGTAACTCCTTTAGAATTCGCACTTCTGCAAGTGTTGATTCCGAACAACTTAAAATCCTTTAGAATGAACACTTACAAAAAACATAGGGGGGAGGGAGTATTATGGTCAACCAGGATTCGTATCGTGCGCTAGGGACGAGCTGCGCGACTGAGCGAGCCCTGCCGTAAGGAGCGAGCGTTCCCTGCGCTAAGCGCGCCTGCTTGACCTTCCGTCCTGACGGGGGACGCATCGCCTTTGCCGTCGGCAAGCCGCCCCGCACAGCAGTTTGGCGCTGAAGGATTTCCTCCCAGCGCTAAGGCGCTTAAACAGTAGGAGCAAATGATGAACCGCGCTTTGTTCCTCATGGCCTTGTCGTCCCTGGCGGCGGTTTCAACTGTCTCGGGTCAAAAAGCTGCCAAAGTCGCTCCGAAGCACTACAAAGTACCTGCGGCTCAGGCCCCCACCCATTTCGTTACCCCTGACGGCCGATACCTCCTTTGGAATTTTTTCCGCGAGCGATCCGGAAAAAGGAAAACACCGCGGCGTGATTTATGCCGTTGCGCCTTCGTTCAAAGAGGTAAACACCATCTGGGCAGGCACGGACGACGGACTGATTCACATCACGCAGGACGGCGGAAAATCGTGGCAGAACGTCACGCCGGCGCAACTGAAACCATGGAGCAGGGTTTCGATCATCGAGGCTTCGCATTTCGACGCGGGAACGGCATATGCGGCGATCAATTCCTTCCGTCTGGATGATTTGCGGGCACATATTTACCGGACGCGGGATTTTGGAAAGACGTGGACGGAGATCACCAAGGGCATTGCGGACGGCGGTGCGGGCAACGTGGTACGGGAAGATCCGCTTCGAAAGGGGTTGCTGTTTGCGGGCCAGAGGGCTCGGTTTACGTTTCTTTCAATGACGGCGATGACTGGCAACCGCTGCAGCTCAACCTTCCGCACACGTCCATGCGCGATCTGGCAATTCATGGTGACGACCTGATTGTTGCGACGCACGGACGGTCGTTCTGGATACTGGATGACATCACGCCGTTGCGGCAACTGAATCCTGAGGTTGCCAAACAGGGCGTGCATCTTTTCGCGCCGCAGGAAGCCATTCGCTTTCGCTGGAACCGCAATCCAGACACGCCGCTGCCTCCGGAATTCCCCGCAGGGAAAAATCCGCCGGACGGGGCAATCATTGACTATTACCTGACATCGGCCTCGAACAATCCCGTGACATTGGAAATATTGGATGAGCAGCAACATCTTGTGCGGTACTACGCGAGTACCGATAAACCCGAACCGATGGAAAAAATCGCCGCTCAGCATCCTATCCCCATGTATTGGGTGCGCCCAACACAGAGTCTTTCGGCGGAGCCTGGGATGCACCGCTTTGTCTGGGATATGCATTACGCCCCGCCGGAATCGCTGGAGCACGAATTCCCCATCTCTGCGATTTATCACGACACGCCAAAATATCCGCTAGGGGCCTGGGCCTTGCCAGGGAAATGCGCAGTGAAGCTCACAGTGGATGGCAAGAGCTATACCCAGCCCATCGTGGTGAAGATGGATCCACGCATCACAACTTCTTTAGCGGACTTGCGCAAGCAGTTTGAAATGCAAAGCGGTTCGGTGGACGGAATAAATCAGGGCTTCGAGGCGCTGGCGCAAGTTCGATCCGTGCGCGCACAACTAAAAGCGCGCGCGGCGAAAACTGGCAAGGGCACACTTGCCGATGCAATCGCAGCCCTGGAGAAGCAGGCGGCCGAGTTGGAAGGCGCAACGCAAAGCAATTTCTTTGGATTGCTGGCCAGCGGAAAGCAGCCGGAGATTTTTTCCACGCTGAACCAGCATTTCGGCGGAATCCTGGCAGTCGCAGACAGCGCGGATGCCGTGCCGACAACGCAGGCCGGGGCAGTCTACCAGGAACTGAGAAAAGCGCTCGAAAGGTTGTCTGCGTACTGGACGAAGATTCGTCGGGAAGATATCGCGGCACTGAATGGGGAACTGAAGAAGGTGGGCTTGGTACCGATCAACCCAGACAAGAGTGTCCCTCCATGGTCATCTATTGATGCAGATGGAAACGACGGACCATAAGTGATTGAAAGTAAGTAAATTAGAAACAACATAAGGGGCGTAAGGTGGGAGTACAGCATGACCATAGTCGGACTATAGTTTGACTATAGTCAAATTGAAATGTAGGCTAGGGATAGGAGTAAGTCATGAAAGAAATCGCCATCTCAAAGTTCAAAGCCACTTGTCTTGCCGTCCTCGAACGCGTGCGGAAAACTGGGGAGCCAGTGCTCGTCACGCGTTTCGGGCAGCCCATCGCCGAAATTAATCCCGTGCGTGGATTCAGGCGCATCCCCCGTCTTGGAGGAGGCATCGGTACCGCTGAGATTCTTGGCGACATTGTGGGTCCCATTGGGGATGAGTCGGATTGGGAGGCAGCGCAGGAGCGAGATTCGGCCGAGACAGAAAAATCAAGCAAGACAGACAAATCAGAATGAAACTGCTCTTGGATACTCACATCTGGATCTGGAGTTTCCTCGAACCGTACAAAGTGAGTTCCGAGGTTTCACAGGCATTAACGAATCCGCAGAACGATCGTTTTCTTGCTTCGATAAGCATTTGGGAGGCGATCCTTCTGCTTGAGAAAAAGCGGATTCGGTTTGATCGCGATTTTGGCAAATGGTTCAGTGCTTCGAAAGAAGAACTGAGTCTGATCGAAGTTCCCATGACTTGGCAAGTCGCACATGAGTTGCGATTTACGATGTTGGGTTACAAGGATCCGGGGGATCGATTTTTGGTGGCGACGGCGAAGGTATATGATTTGACGCTCGTAACAGCGGACGAGCGGCTGATGCGCGTTCCTGGGATTCGAGTGCTTCCCAATCGTTGACGCGTTTGGAGTCGGAGGGATTCGTGTTGAAAACGGTCCGTTGGAATGGCGCAGCCTTTTTTCTCGTACAAGCTGTCCTGGTGATTTTTTGCACGAGCAGGCCGGCAAGGGCGCAGGAAATTCCGCCGTCGCTGTATTCGGAGATGAAGTGGCGGATGATCGGGCCTTTTCGCGCGGGAAAGGTGAATGGGGTGGCGGGCGTGCCGGGAAGCCCTGCCATTTATTACCTGGGCGCGGATGGCGGAGGAGTGTGGAAGACGACGGATGGCGGAGTGACGTGGAAACCGATTTTCGACGGAGAGTCCGCGCCATCGATCGGAGCGCTGACGCTGGCGCCGTCCAATCCGGACATCATTTATGTGGGAACGGGCGTGAACACCATCTACGGCGACGTCGCGCATGGAGACGGGCTCTATAAGTCAACCAACGGCGGAGAGACGTGGCAGCACCTGGGCTTGGAAGATACGCGGCACATTGCACGCATCCTGATCGATCCGCGGAATCCGGATATTGTGCTGGTGGCGGCGATGGGGCACACGTACGGGCCAAACGAGGAACGCGGAGTTTTCCGCTCCACGGATGGAGGGAAGAGCTGGAAGAGAGTTTTGTTCAAGGACAACACGACGGGAGCGATCGATCTGTGTTTCGAACCGGGGAATCCGAAAGTCGTGTACGCGACGCTGTGGCACGAGATTTGGAAGCCCGGGCTAAAGGATCAGTCGATTGGGCCGGGGAGCGGGCTCTACAAATCGAAAGACGGGGGGCTCACTTGGACACAAATTCAGGGTGGTGGACTACCGACAGGGGATTGGGGGCGGTCCGGCGTAACCGTGACGCCGGGAATGCGCGGGCAGCGCGTGTATTTGATTGTCGAGGCGAAAGGAAAAAACGGTGGGCTCTACCGTTCGGACGATGGAGGAGCAACGTGGAAAAAGACGACGGAAGACCGGCGGATCACCGGATACTGGTATATGAGCGAGATTCTTGCAGATCCGAAGAATCCGGACGTGGTCTATGTGCCGATGCAAAATTTGTACCGTTCCACGGACGGAGGGAAGAATTTTACGGCGATCAAGGGCGCGCCGGGCGGCGATGACTACCACACAATGTGGATCGATCCCACGAATCCGAAAAGAATGATATTAGGCACGGATCAGGGAGCAACGATCACGATGAACGACGGAGAAACGTGGAGCCCCTGGTACAACCAGCCCACCGGAGAATTTTACAGGGTGTCGACCGATCACCGGTTTCCCTACTGGGTTTACGGGCCGCAGCAGGACAGCGGCACGGCGGGCATCGCGAGCCGCGGAAACAACGGGCAGATCACCGAACGGGACTGGTATCCCGTGGGACCCGGAGAAAGCGGCTACACGATTCCGGATCCACTCGATCCGGACATCGTTTACAACGCGGGTCCGTTCGGCAGTGTAATTCGGCTATCCAAGACGACGGGGCAAGTGCGCGATATCTCTCCCGCTCCCATTTCGATAGGAAGCAAATATCGTTTCAATTGGACGATTCCCATGGTGTTTTCACCCCGGGATCCGCACCTGCTCTATTTGGGCACGCAGTTTCTGATGAAAACGATCAACGCGGGGACAAGCTGGGACGAAATCAGCCCCGACCTGACGCGCGTGAAGCCGGATGAAAAAGATTCGAAGAAACAGCGCGGGACCATTCTGACGATTGCGCCCTCGGCGGTGAAAGAGGGTGTGATCTGGGTAGGAACAGACGACGGAAATATCCAGATCACCAAAGACAGTGGAAAGACATGGAAAAACGTGACGCCCACAGGAGTCACCGAATGGAGCATCGTGAGCATCATCGAAGCGTCCCACTTCGATGCAGGCACGGCATACGCGGCAGTGAATCGAAACAGCCTCGATGATTTGCGGCCACACATTTTCCGCACGCGGGATTATGGGCAGAGCTGGCAGGAAATCGTCAGTGGAATTGGGGAGAAAGATTTCACGCGCTCCGCGCGCGAAGATCCGGTGCGCAAAGGATTGTTGTATGCGGGAACGGAGAAGGGCGTTTACGTCTCGTTTGATGATGGCGACCACTGGCAATCGCTGCGGCTGAACATGCCGATGGTTTCGATTCACGATCTGGCGATTGAGCAGGACGATTTGGTGGCCGCGACGTATGGACGCTCGTTCTGGATTCTGGATGATGTGACGCCACTCCGTCAGGTGGATGCGGGCATGACTTCGGCGGGCGCGCATCTCTTTGCGCCGCGGACGGCCATTCGCGTGCGGCGCGACGAGAATCAAGATACTCCGCTGCCGCCGGAAGTTCCCGCAGGGAAGAATCCGCCGGACGGCGCGATCATCAATTACTTTTTGCCAGCAGATTCTTCCGGCGATATTCAAGTGGAAATCCGCGACGCGGATGGGAATTTGGTGCGCAGCTATTCGAGCGCGCCACTTCCAAAAGAGGAAAGTGAGCCGCCCTTCGTGGCGGAATACTGGATCGCGCATCCGCAGCCGCTTTTGAAAGCTCCGGGGATGCACCGGCTTGTCTGGAACTTGCGTTACACGAATCCACCGGCAGTGCACGTGCAGTCGCCTTACAACTATCCGATTGCGGCGATCGCGGGATCGACCCCGCTGCCGCCCGAAGGCCCGCTGGCGCTGCCGGGGAAGTACGAGGTGCAACTCAAAGCGGGAGGGCAAATCTTGCGGCAGCCGCTGGAAGTGAAAATGGATCCGCGAGTCAACGCCCCGCGAAATGAATTGGAGAGCGCGCTGGAGCTGCAACTGAAAATCTCCGCGGTGCTGGGGCGAAATCATGAAGCGTATCAACAAGTGAAGCATGTGCGGACGCGGCTGGCTGAACTCATGAAGCGTCCGAAGGGAGATCCGGTGGCGACGGCAGCGATGGCATTGAATGCAAAGGCGACGACGCTGGCAGGGGAGTCCGAGCCGATTTCGGATTCGGAGACGTCGAAGACGGAGACAGTCAGTCTGATGGCAGTGAACGAAAGCTTAACGGCGCTGATGGCGCTGGTGGATGGAGCGGACTTCGCGCCGTCGGAAGAATCGTTTGCTGCGTTCCGGCGGGTGTGCAAAGGGTGGAAAGAAGCACTGGGAACGTGGCAGGAGCTGAAGAACAAGGATTTGGAAGCCCTAAACGTGCTGCTCGGCAAGAACAATCTTGGAACGATTCTCAGCGCGCCGGCGGTAGCTGCCGATGCGGCTTGCGGAAACTGAGCGGAAATAAAGAGAATTTTTTGGCCCCCGGATTCTCAGACGAACTGCGCCTAAGTTTGCGGAGATGCCTTCTGAAGTTCAGACAAATCCGCCAGCACTTGTGCGCTGTGCTTTGCGGCGTCCACTTTCAAATAGACCTTTCGAATGACGCCAGAGGGATCGATGAGAAACGTGTGGCGCGCAGAAAGTTTGGCTACGCCGAGATTGACCAGCGAATCGTAGCGGGCGGAAAGTTCGTGATGCGTGTCGGCGAGCAGCTTGAAGCTGAGACCTTCGGCGGCGCAGAACTTCTGATGAGTCCGTTCGTCC
>Ga0209160_1001550_pt1 | contig 19369 bp, 19 predicted proteins | sample GraSoiAngelo_153_FD_186167 | JGI IMG/M metagenome (GOLD analysis project Ga0209160, IMG submission 186167) | Grasslands soil microbial communities from the Angelo Coastal Reserve, California, USA - 14_1009_12_40cm (SPAdes) (version 2) | ecosystem: Environmental > Terrestrial > Soil > Grasslands ... | reverse complement strand
GCCGATCCGGCCTGGGCGGACCGACTCGACCTCGAGGCGACGACGTGAGAGTGCTGATCGTCGATGACGAGCCGATCGTCCGTCGCCTGCACGAGGCCTCGCTGACCGGCTGGGGCTACCAGGTCGTGTCGGCCTCCAGCGGCGAGCAGGCGTGGGAGCTCTTCCAGCAGGACAATTCGCCGGCGCTGGCGATCCTCGACTGGACGATGCCGGGGATGGACGGCCTCGAGCTCTGCACGAAGATCCGCGCGCTGGGCCGCGAGCCGAAGCCCTATCTGATCTTCGTCACCGCGAAGGCGCGGACGCAGGACATCGTCACCGGACTGGGTGCCGGCGCCGACGACTACATCGTGAAGCCCTTCGAGCGAGAAGAGCTTCGCGCGCGGGTGCAGGTGGGCTTCCGCATGCTCGCCCTCCAGTCCGCCCTTGCCGAGCGCGTCCGCGAGCTCGAAGAGGCGCTGATGCGGGTCAAGCAGCTGCAGGGCCTCTTGCCGATCTGCTCGTACTGCAAGAAGGTTCGCGACGACCGAAACTACTGGCAGCAGGTCGAGACCTACATCGAGGGGCACTCCGACGCCCAGTTCACGCACGGGATCTGTCCGGAGTGCCGCGAGAAGTACGTCGAGCCCGAGCTGGAGCGGCTGCGTCGGATCAGGGAAGCTGGCCAGACCGGAACCCAGCTGTGATCACGCGGCGCGCCGCGGCCGACCGCGGCCATTTCGACTTCGGCTGGCTCGACACCTCGCACACGTTTGCGTTCGGCGAATACTACGATCCTCGCCACATGGGGTTCCGCACCCTGCGCGTAATCAACGAGGACCGCGTGCAGCCCGGCCACGGCTTCCCGACCCACGGACATCGGGACATGGAGATCATCAGCTACGTGCTCGAGGGCGCCTTGCAGCACCGGGACAGCCTCGGCACGGGCTCGGTGATCAGGCCCGGCGAGGTGCAGCGGATGAGCGCCGGCACGGGCGTCACGCACAGCGAGTTCAATCCCTCCCAGAGCGAGCTCGTGCATTTTCTTCAGATCTGGATCGTGCCGGACCGTCGCGGCCACGAGCCGAGCTACGAGCAGCGGACGATCGGCGATCCGGACAAGCGCGGCGTGCTTCGCCTGCTCGCCGGTCCGCGCGGCGGCGGCTCGGCGGTCAGCATCCATCAGGACGTGCGCCTCTACTCGGTGCTGCTCGAGCGCGACCAGGAAGTGGTCCACGAGCTCAACGCCGAGCGTCACGCGTGGGTGCAGGTGGCCCGGGGCGCCGTCACCTTGAACGGCCAACCGCTCTGGCAGGGGGACGGTGCAGCGGTCAGCGCCCAGCCCTCGCTCCGGCTCATCGGGCTCGAGCCGGCGGACGTCCTCGTCTTCGATCTGGGTTAGCCGACGCGCGAAGACGCGGCCGCGCGCGTCAGCGCGGCGTGAAGATCGTCTGAGGGGACGGGGGGCTCGGTCGCAGCCATGTCCGCGCGCGCTCCCAACCGGCGCCCACCTTGTGCCGGGCGAGGATGCTCAGGCAGCGCGTGAGGCTCAGCGGGCGGCTGACGACGCTGACGCGGCCCGCCTTGATCGCCGACAGCACCGATTCGACGCCCGGCTCGGCGTCGACCAGCGAGAACGTTGTCCCGAACTGCTCGTCGAGGTGGCTGTCGGAGGTGCCGATCAGGGGTAACCCGACCGCGCGGGCCAGCTTGACCGCCGCCCGGTTGAAGTCCACCCGCGGCGTGTAAAAGTGGCTGAACTCGATCGCGTCGAATAGCTCGATCTCGTGCCAGAGCTTTTCGCGCAGGCTGTAAGAGCTCGGGAAGAACGGGTGCGGCGCGACCACGAGCCACTCGGGCGTCCGATAGTGCCTGAGTCCGGCGAAGGTCGTGATCTTGTCGATTTCGACGTCGGCGTTGTAGATCAGGACGTGCCGCCCCTCGACGGTGACCTCGATGCCCGGGATCAGGACGATGCCGTGATCGCGCGCGAAGGCCGCCAGGTCGGTGGTGAAGGTGAGCGTGTCGTGGTTGGTGATGCTGAGCACCCGGTAGCCCTCGCGGGCCGCTCGCGCGATCACCTCGCGGGCGCTATAGCGGATGAAGGGCTCCGCCTCCCGCGTGTGGATGTGGAGGTCGGCCCGGAGCCCGGCGTTCATCGCGCTCTTTTCCGAGCAAGGCCGATACCAAGCAAGCGGCCAGGCGCAACTTCGCGTCGTTACTCATGTCGGCCTTTCGGCTCGCTCGCGACCCGGCCCTGCAGGTAGCGAAGTTTTTTCCGTGTGGGTGGTTTAGACCTGACCGCCAATCTGAACGTGGTTCGACCAGGTGTCAAAGAACTTGCCGCTTTGGCTGGCGGCCGTGAACACGGTGGCCGGATGGTTCGTCAGTGAAATTAGGAGTTTCCGGATATGGACGGCGCTGGCAACTCGCTTGCTGACAAGGTTGTTACAATTGAGGAAAGCAATGAACATCCTGAGACGCGTGGTCGGGCGCTGGCGGTCGCGACGGCCGCGCTACGCGCTGGCCCTCGCGGGCGGCGGCGTGATCGGCGGCATGTACGAGGTGGGGGTGATCACCGCGTTCGAGGAGCGGCTCAACGGCGGGGGCGACTTCGATATCTACGTGGGCTGCAGCGCCGGCTCCGTCGTGGCGACGTTACTCGCGAACGGTGTCCGCGCCTCCGAGGTCTACAAAATCATCGACCAGGACCTGGAGCACCCGCTGAACTTTCGCCGTGGCGCCGTCTACGCCTCCAACTCGTTCCGCCATGCCGCGGGCCGGTTCGGCCGGCTCCTCTGGGCGGTCGGCAAGAACGCGATGACCGCGGTCCGCGGCTCGGTCCCCGACATGCTGGCTGCCGCGGAACGCGATCTGCCCGCGGGGTTCTTCTCCCTGGTGGCGCTCGAGCGCTACATGCGCGAGACCCTGGCTGCCGTCGGGCTCCAGAACTCGTTCACCGCGCTCGAGCGCGTGCTGCTGATCCCGGCGATCGACCTCGATCGGGCGCAGCGAGTCGTGTTCGGACGGGGCAATCTTCGTGACGTTCCGATCAGCGAGGCGGTGGCGGCATCCTCGGCGATTCCCGGCTTCTTCGAGCCGTACACCCTGCGGGGACGTGACTACGTCGACGGCGGTGTCGGCTTCAGCGGCCACGCCGACCTGGCGGCCGAGGCGGGCGCCGACGTCGTGATCGTCGTCAACCCGCTCGTGCCCAACCCCGATGGGGGCGTCGTTCCGCTCCGCAACCGCGGTCTCTACACGATCATGGAGCAGGCCGGTCGCATCTACAGCCAGAATCTCCTCCAGCTCGGCCTGTCGACCTTGCGGGTCAAGCATCCGCGCACCGAGTTCCATCTGATCCAGCCCGCGCGAGACGAGACCCCGCTCTTCGGCCCGTCGATGGGGTTCGAGGCGAGCCGGGCGGCGCTCCGTTTCGGCTACGAGTCGACGAAGGAATGGCTCACCGACCAGGGCCTTCCGCTGCTGCGTCGCCTCCAGGCGACTCCACAGGTGGTTTAGGCCGCCTTCAGCGCTTCACCGGCGCCCGCCGGCGAGCTTCAGGGCTTCGGGTGCCGAGCGTAGTCTTCCCATCGCAAGAACTCCCAGAGCGGGGCCGATGGCCAGGGTCGCGAAGGCCCAGCGCCAGCCGGCGCGCGCGACGAGCGGTGGGACCAGCCAGATCGAGATCATCGTGAGGGCGAAGCCGACGCACGTCTGTGTCGTGAGGGCGGTGCCCACGTACGCGGGCGGCGAGAGCTCGGTGATCGCGGTCGAGAACTGGGCGGAATCGGCGATGACCGTGACGCCCCACACCACGGCGACGAGCAGGGTCAGGAGCGGCGGGCCGCCGAACGTCAGGCCGATCGTCGCCGCGCACGCCCCCGAGAGCGCCATCGCGAGCATCGTGAGCGTCGTCCGCCCCCACCGATCCGACGCCAATCCACCGACCCAGCAGCCGAGGGCGCCGAGCGCGATCACGAGAAACGTGGCGGAGCTCGGGTTGAGCCCAGCGTAGCTTCCGCCGCCGCGCGCGTCGAGGCTGGCCGCGAGAAACACCGCGATCCACGCCCACATCGCGTAGAGCTCCCACATGTGGCCGAAGTAGCCCAAGCACGCCAGGCGCGGCGCGCGCTCGCTGAAGATCGCGGCGGCCATCCGGACGTCGAACCGCGCCGACGGAAATTGAAACGGACCGTCCGCCACCCAGAGCTGGACGACCACGGCGCCGGCCACGGCGAGCCCCGAGGCGACGAGCAAGGTTTCGCGCCAGGGAAGGGTGGTGAGTCCCGAGACGAGGTGCGGCGCCGCCGAGCCGACGGTGAGGGCTCCGACGAGGATGCCGATCGCCAGCCCGCGGCCTTCGCGGAACCACGTCGCCATGATCTTCATCGCCGGGGGATACGCGCCGGCGAGACACATGCCGGTCGCGAACCGGAGCGCCAGCGCCGGCCACAGACTGTCGACCCACATGGCGAGCGCCGCGTTGGTAGCGGCGCCCACCACGATGCCCACTTGCATGACCAGACGCGCCGAGAAGACGTCGGGCAGGTTGGTGAGGGCGCTCAGGAGCGTACCGACGATGAACCCGGCCTGCACCGCGATCGTGAGGCCGGCGGCGCCGCCGTCGCCCAGACCCCACTCGCGCCGCAGCGCCGGCAGGACGGCGGAGGCGCTGAACCAGAGCGAGAGCGCCAGCAGCTCGGCGAACGAGAGGAGCGCGAGCTGACGCGACGCTCGCGTCACGCGATCGCTACTCGACGACTCGCTTCTTTCGCAGGTCGGCGATCTCGGCGGCTGACATGCCCAGGTCCTTCAGCACGTCCTCGGTATGCTCGTTGGGCGTCGGCGCCGCGCTGCGGATCGTCCCCGGCGTGTCCGAGAGCTTGATCGCGACGCCGATCTGACGCACGCGGCCCTGGGTCGGGTGCTCCACGTCGACGATCATCTTTCGATGATTGATCTGGGGGTCGGCGACCATCTCCGGAATGTCGTAGACCTTCCCGACGCAGACGTCGGCCTTCACGAGGAGCTCGTACCACTCGTCGCGGTCGCGGGTCTTGATCAGCGCCTCGATCTCTTCCCGGGCGGCCTCTTCCTCGGCGTTGGCGGCGCGCACGAGCTGATCAGAGGTCCGGGCGAAGCGCTTGAAGTCGGGGCGTCCGATCGCGTTGCAGAAGTTCTCCCAGAGCCACGGCTCGGTGCAGCCGATCGTGAGGAGCTTGTCGTCCCGGGTCGAGTAGATCGCGTAGTACGGATAGGAGCCGCCCAGGAAGCCCTCGCCGCGGCGCGGCGCCAGGCCGTCGCTGAAGAAGAAGCGCATGTTGGGCGTCGCCGCCAGGAGCGACACCGTCGTATCCAGGTACGAGACGTCGACGTGCTGGCCGCGCCCGGTGCGCTCGCGCGCGAAGAGCGCCAGCACGATGCCGAGGGCGCCGTGCAGGCTCGCCCCCGCGTAGTCGGCGACCAGGTTGAGCGGGATCACCGGCTTTCGATCCTTCTCGCCTATCAGGTTGAGCACGCCGGCGAGCGAGAGGTAGTTCATGTCGTGGGCCGGGCGATCCCGGTACGGGCCGTCCTGGCCGAAGCCGGATAGCGAGCAGTAGATGAGCCGCGGGTTGAGCGCCCGCAGGGACTCGTAGTCGGCCCCCAGGCGTTTCATCACGCCTGGCCGGAAGCCCTCGACGATCACGTCGGCCGTCGCCGCGAGCTTGCGGAAGACGGTCTGGCCCTCTGGAGACTTCATGTTGAGGGTCATCGACCGCTTGTTGCGGTTGACGAAGGTGTGGATCGTGCGGCGGACCCACTCGTCGCTCGTGTCGCGGCCGGGCTCGGGCGTCTCGATCTTGAGGACCTCGGCGCCCATGTCGGCCAGCATCATCGCCGGCAGCTCGGCCGGCGCCACCCGCGCCAGCTCGAGAATCCTGATCCCGTCGAGTACGCCCATGTGCGGCTCCTGTCGAAAGGGACTCTAGACCAGATTTCCTTCGAGACGCGACGTCAGTGCGCGGATGTCCGGGATGTCCTCGAGATGCTCGATCTGCTCGGCCATGCCCTCTGCCTCGTCCGCGACGAGCACGGTACGCGCGCAGCCCAGGAACTTCTCGCGCAGCGCCGCGTCCGACAGCGGCGTGTCGGGGTGACCCCGCGCGCCGCGCGCCTCGGTCAACAAGGTGCGCCCGTCGCGGAGCCGTACGGTCACGCGGCTCCACGCGTGCTGCTCGACGCCTTCGGGTAGGCTCGGATCGACGACCATCGCGACGCGCTCCATCAGCTCGCGGGTCTCCGGGTTGGTGATCTCGCCGTCGGTGAACGAGCCGAAATCCACCCGGCCCTCGGTGAGCGCGGCGGCGGCGCAGAACTGCATCGAGAACTTCCGCTCGAGCGCGGTCGTCGGCCGCGAGTGGGCGAGCACGTCGGGTACGACGCGGTGCACGCCGACCTGAACGGCGGCGACGTCCCGCGAGCTCAGCCGGTGCTCGGCGCGCAGATCGATGAGCGCGTCGATCGCCGAGTGCGTGAGCGCGCACGAAGGATACGGCTTGACGGCGATGCCCGATCCGAGGAGATGCCAGCTGCGGCCGAGGCTCTCGAGCGCCTGGTCGAGGGGCCGAGCGCCGCCGAAGGCCGCGGCATAGCCCTGGCGACCCTCGAGGGCGGTGTCGGACGCGGTCATGCCCTCACGCGCGAGCTGGGCGGCGAGAATCCCGTTCCGCGCCGCGTGGCCGGCGTGATAGGGCTTCGTCATCGAGCCGAAATTCTCCTTGAGCCCGGAGGCGTGGGAGGCGGCGATGGCGAGCGCGTGGCGCGTCTGGACGAGGTCGAGCCCCATGATGCGCGCCGCCGCGGCGGCGCAGCCGAGCGTGCCGATCGAGGAGGTCGCGTGCCAGCCGCGCGTATAGTGGTCCGGGTTCAGCGCCGTGCCGAGGGCCACGTCGATCTCGAAGCCGAGGATGTATCCGAGGACCAGCGCGCGCCCGCCGGCCATCTCGGCCTCCGCCGCGGCCAGAGCCGTCGACAGGAGCGGCACGCTCGGATGACCGAGCAGCGCGAAGTTCGTGTCGTCGAAGTCGTGCGCGTGCCCGGCGGCGCCGTTGGCCAGCGCGGCCCAGCCCGGCGCGGTCTTGAGCGCGGTCCCGACGACGGTCGCGAGCGCGATGCCGCCCTCGGCGCGGACGACCCGCCGCACGATGTGCGCCACGGGCTCGCCGGCGCCCGCGAGCATGACGCCGAGCGTGTCGAGCGCGGCGCGACGGACCCGCGCCACCGCCTCGGAAGGGCAGTCCTCGAGCGACGTCTTGACGACGAACTCGGCGAGGCGGGCGGCGGCGCTCATGAGCGGCACGATATCATGAGTGCGGGGATGAGGTCTTCGTGAAGGTCCGCTTCCTCGGATCGGGCGATGCGTTCGGCAGCGGCGGCCGCTTCCAGACCTGCATCCACCTCCAGTCGGGCGCGAGCCAGATGCTTCTCGATTGCGGCGCCTCGTCGCTGATCGCGATGCGGCGCTTCGGCGTCGAGCCGCAGGCGATCGACACGGTGATCCTGTCCCACCTGCACGGTGACCACTTCGGCGGCGTGCCGTTCCTGATCCTCGATGGCCAGTTCAAGCGCCGGACCCGGCCGCTGATCGTGGCGGGGCCGCCGGGTGTCGAGGCGCGGGTGCGAGCGGCGATGGAGGTGTTCTTTCCGGGCTCGACCGGGATCGAGCGGAAGTTCGACACGCGCTTCGTCGAGCTGGCCGATCGCGTGACGATCGAGGTCGGGCCGGCGCGCGTGACCGGATTCGCGGTGGTCCACGCGAGCGGCGCGACGCCGTTCGCGCTCCGGGTGGTCGCCGAGGACAGGATCGTCGCGTACTCGGGCGACACCGAATGGACGGAAAGTCTCGTCGACGCCGCGCGCGGCGCCGACCTGTTCATCGCCGAGGCGCTGTTCTACGACAAGCGGGTGAAGTACCACCTCGATCTGATGACGTTGCTGCAGCACCGGGCGCGGCTCGATTGCCGGCGGCTCGTCGTGACCCACATGGGCGAGGACATGCAGGCGCGGCTCGAGGGTCTCGCCGTCGAGGCCGCGGAGGATGGCAAGGAGCTGACGGTCTGATGCGGGCGCTCCCGTGGGCCATCCTCTTTCTGGCGACCGTCTGCGCGCTGGCCTTCCTGGCGCTCGGCGTGCTCGCGTTCAACCAGCACTTCTTCGACCTCGACCACAGTGCTCACGACATGGTCCGCGCCGGGATCTACCCGCAGCTCAGACCGCTGATGCAGGCACTGAGCCGCATCGGCTCGGGCTACGTGCTGATGCCACTGACCATCCTCGCGTACTGGCTGCTGAGGCGCCACGGTCATCGCGCGGCGCGCTGGGTGCCGGGAATGCTCGCCGGAGCGTTCGTCGTCTTCGCGCTCGCCAAGTGGATCGTCGCGCGGCCGCGCCCGAAGCTGTCGCCGTATGGTTTTCCGAGCGCGCACACGTTCGGCGCCGTCGTGTTCTTTGGCGGGGTGATCTACGCGCTGTGGACGATCGAGATGCGCCCGCTGTGGCGATGGGTGGGCACGATCGGCATGCTGCTGCTGATCGTGGGCGTCGCGGTGAGCCGACTCTACCTGCGATCGCACTGGCTCAGCGACGTCGTGGGAGGCGTGACCGGCGGAGCCGCCTACTTGCTGTTTTTCTTGATGGCCGCGGATCCGCGGCTTAGGCCTTCGCGGTGAGGCGAGCCGGGGGCGAGGGCCCCCGGCTCGACGCGAGCCTGGATCAGCGCCGGGCGGCGATCTTCGCGGCCGCGGCGTCGGCCTTCTTGAAATGCGCGTCGGTGAAGCCGTAGAGATGCGCCCCGCCGGCCATGATCTGCGCCGCGAGCTCACGCGGAACGTTCTTCAAGAGGTTCGTCGAGACGTGCGGGAAGTTCGAGTCGAAGTGCGGGTAGTCGGTGGAAATGCACATCCGATCGGCCCCGATCAGCCCCGCGGTCGCCTCGATCTCGGGCTCGCTGCCTTCGACGGCCGCCCAGCAGTTGCGCCGGAAGTACTCGCGCGGGGTCAGCGCGAGGTACGGGGCGTGTGAGTCGCGATACTGGGGATAGTCCCACTCGATCCGGGACAGCAGGCCGGGCACCCAGGAATTCTGGGCTTCCAGGTAACCCACCCGCAGCCGCGGATGGAACTCGAACACGCCGCCGATGATCATCGCGATCAGCGCCTGCTGCATCTCGATCCAGTGGCTGGCGACGTGGCGATAGAAGCGGTTCTCGCCGTAGAGCGGAATCATGCGGGAGTAGAGCGCGCTCACGCCCTCGTGGAAGCCCCAGGTGACGTCGAGCTCCTCGTGCACGGCATAGAGCGGATCCCAGTAGTTGGAGTGCCAGTAGTGGCCGTTCACCAGGTTGGGCCGGATGAACGAGCCCGCGGCGCCGAGCTCGCGCACGCACCGGACGAGCTCACGGCAGGCCAGATGCACGTCGTGAACGGGCAGCATCGCGACCCACTTCAGCTGGTCCGGGCTGTACGAGCAGAACTCGTGGATCCAGTTGTTGTACGCCTGGCTGATGGCCAGCGACATCTGCGGATCCATGTTGTCGCGGCCGAGCAGCGCGAGCCCGGCGGTCGGGTAGTTGACCGCGATGTCGACGCCTTCCATCTCCATGCCCATCACCTGGGCGACGGGGTCGTAGTCGCGAGCGACCGCGAAGTCGAGCCGACCGGTGTCGAACAGGCGCGAGCCTGACAAGGGCTGCGTGCTCTGCGGCCCGCTGTTGCGGACGCGCTTTCGGTACTGCTGGAGGTCCATGTCGGAAGTCGGGAGGCCGTCGATGATCGTCAGGCCGGCCGCGCCCCGCTTGGGGCGACCGTCGGCGCCGATCGGGACGCTGATCCGGTCCTTGAACTTCGGATCCAGATAGCGGTCGAAGAGATCCGGCGGCTCCATGATGTGCATGTCGCTGTCCACGAACCTGAGCCCGTCCTTCATGGCACTCTCCTGTTCATAAGCTCGCCTCGGACGGCGGGGGAGCCCCGACGCCCTGCGGCTCGCACTGCCACTACTGCCTCAACGGTAAGCGTCCGGCGCCTGTTTGACGGTTTCCCAGAAGATCGGGTCGTGACCGGGAAAGATCCGACCGCGCACGAGCCGCGCGATCGTCTTGAGCTTCCGGAGCGAGTGCAGCGCCAGGGTCGGATTCCAGACGACGCCGGGCACGCGCTCCTTGTCGGCGTGCTCGTGCCAGTAGCACGCGTCACCCGTGAGAATGACCGGCCCCGACTCGGGTAGCTCGACCAGCAGCGACTGGTGGCCGGGCGTGTGGCCGTCGGATCTCAGGATGGTCACGCCCGGCAGGAGCTCGGTGTCGCCGTCGAGCAGCCGCCAGCGATAGCCCGGCAGCTCGAAGTTCTTGCGGTAGTAGAAGGACTCGAAGAACGAGCTCGGATAGTGTGCGTAGGAGTACTCGTCCTTCTGCGCGATCAGCTCGGACTTGGGGAAGAGGGCCGCGCCGCCGGCGTGATCGTAGTGGAGATGGGAGAGCACCACCATGTCCACGTTGTCGGGCTCGAGGCCGACCAGATCCAGCCGGTGAATGAGCAGATCCTCTTCCGTGAAGCGCGCCAGCGGGTCGTTGCGCAGGAGGCCCGGGACCGCGCGCGGCGAGAGCCCCGTGTCGAACAGGATCATCGTGTCCGAGGTGCGCACGAGCCAGCACGCGATCGGAATCCGCACGCGATCCCCCGAGAACTCGTCGTAAAAGAGCCCCGACCGCTCGAAGCCCATGAACCCGTTTTGCAACGCGTAAAGCCCGAGGACCGCCATCCCGCGCATCATAGCACCGGCCCCGAACGAGTGGCGCGAGGCGGGCCGGGTCCGGGGTGGGGGCGCCCCGAACCGGGCGTTACGCTACAATCCCGCACATGGACTTCCAGCTGACCGAGCAGCAAGAGCTGATCCGCAAGGAAGTCGCTTCGCTTGCGCGGTCCTTTTCGCTCGACTACTGGCTCGAGAAGGACCGGAAGGCGGAATACCCGACTGACTGGATCCGCGCCTTCGCGCAGGCCGGCTGGCTCGGCATGATCATCCCCGAGGAGTATGGGGGGTCGGGCCTGGGCGTGACGGAAGCAGCGCTGATGCTCCACGAGATCTGCGCCGCCGGCGCCGGCACGACGGGCGCCTCGCCGATCCATTTCTACATGTTCCCGCCGATGCCGGTCATCAAGCATGGCTCGGAAGAGCTCAAGCGCCGCTACCTGCCGACCATCGCGACCGGCGAGATCGTCATGTCCTTCGGCGTGACCGAGCCCAACGCCGGCACGGACACGTCGCGGATCCAGACGCGCGCCGAGCGTCACGGCGACCGGTTCGTCGTGAACGGCCGCAAGGTGTGGAACACCAACGCCCAGCACGCGACGCACACGCTGCTGCTCGCCCGCACCTCGCCGCGCGATCCAGCCTCGCCGTTTGCCGGGCTGACGCTGTTCTTCACGCCGTTCGATCGCACGAAGATCACCGTGCGCGAGATCGAGAAGCTCGGCCGCGCGGCCGTCGACTCCAACGAGATCTTCATCGACGGGCTGGAGATTCCGGCGACGGACGTCGTCGGCGAGGTCGGCCGCGGCTTCTACCATCTCCTGGACTCGCTCAACCCCGAGCGCGTCTTCACCGGCATCGAGGCGGTCGGGATCGGCCGCGCCGCGCTCGAGCGCGGCGTGCAGTACGCGAAGGAGCGGGTCGTGTTCGATCGCGCGATCGGCCAGAACCAGGCGATCGCGCACCCGCTCGCGATGGCCTGGGCCAAGCTCGAGTCGGCGGAGCTGATGTGCCTGAAGGCCGCCTGGCTCTTCGACAGCGGGCGGCCGTGCGGGGCCGAGTCGAACGCCGCCAAGCTGATGGCGGCCGAGGCCGGCTTCGAGGCCTGCGACGTCGCGCTGCAGACCCACGGGGGCTACGGCTACGCGAAGGAATTTCACGTCGAGCGGCTCTGGCGCGAGGTCCGGCTCTACAAGATCGCGCCGGTCTCTCAGCAGATGGTGCTCAACTACCTCTCGGAGCACGTGCTCGGTCTTCCCAAGAGCTATTGAGCCTCGACTGAAGAGGAGGAGCGAGATGGCGGTCAGAGTCGATCGGCGTGGGTTCCTGGCCGGTGCCGCGGGCGCGGCAGTCACGGCGTCCTTGCCGTTCCCGGCGATCGCGCAATCCAAGCCGGTTCGCATCGGCCTGCTCACGGTCAAGACGGGCCCGCTCGCTGCTGGCGGGATCCAGATGGAGCAGGGCACCATCCGCTTCTTCAAGGACCGGAACTACACGATGGCCGGCCGCAAGGTCGAGCTCGTCGTGGCCGACACCGGCGGCAATCCCGCCGGCACGAAGACCAAGACCCAAGAGCTGGTGGAGCGCGAGAACGTCGATATGATCTTCGGACCGCTCGCGGCCTTCGAGCTCCTGGCCATCACCGACTACGCCGCCCAGGCGAAGATGCCGATCCTGAGCCTCGCCGCCGCCGAGGACATGACCCAGCGCCGGCCCAACCCGTACTTCGTCCGGGCCTCCGCGACCTCGTCGCAGAACATGCACCCGCTGGCCGACTACGCGGCGAAGGAGCTGAAGTTCAAGCGGGTGATCACCATCGCCGACGACTTCGCGTTCGGCCACGAGCAGATGGCCGGCTTCCAGCGAGTCTTCGAGGACGCGGGCGGCCGGGTCGTGAAGAAGCTGTGGCCTCCCCTGGTGACGCCGGACTACGCGCCGTACCTGGCTCAGATCAGCGGTGTCGATGCGGTGGTCCAGGGATTCGCCGGCTCGAATCCGTTGAAGTTCATGAAGCAGTACCAGGACCAGGGCCTCAAGCTGCCGGTCCTGGGAGGAGGGCCCGCCTGCGACGACGCGCTCCTGAAGTCGTTCGGCGACGAGGCCGTCGGCCTCGTCACGTGCTCGGCCTACACCTCGGACCTGGACACGCCGAGCAACAAGCGACTCATCGACGGGATGGTGCGCGACTACGGCAACATTCCAGGCATCTACTCGGCGGGACTCTACATCAACGGAATGGTCGCCGAGGCGGCACTCGAGAAGACCGGCGGCAAGACCGACGACCGCGAGGCGCTGAACCGCGCCCTGCGCGCGGTTTCGCTGACGGACACGCCCCGCGGGCCGTTCACGTTCGATCACTTCGGCAACGTGGTTGGGACCTTCTACATCCGGCGGTGCGAGAAGAAGGGCGACAAGCTCGTCAACACCACGATCAAGACCTATCCCAAGGTCAGCCAGTTCTGGACGTACGACGAGAAGTGGTTTCTGTCGCAGCCGGTCTACTCGCGCGACTACCCGCCCCTGAAAACGTGAGGGGGCCTCGGCGGCCCCCTCCCGACCTCCCCCAGGAAACGGATTGCGGCGGCAAAGCCGCCGCTCGAATCGAGACGCCATGAACCTGTGGGTGGTGCTCGCGGTCAATAGCGTCACGCTGGGCGGATTGCTCTTCCTGCTGTCGGCAGGTTTCTCGCTGATCTTCGGGCTCATGAAGATCCCGAACCTGACCCACGGCTCGTTCTTCATGTTAGGCGCGTACCTCTCGACGACATTGATCGCGCACGGGCTCGACTTCTGGACGGCCGCGATCGTCGGCGGGCTCCTCGTAGCGGCATTCGGCGGGATCGTCGAGCGCCTCATTCTGCGCCGCCTCATCGGGGCCGAGCTGGCGCAGGTCCTGGTCACCCTGGGCCTCTCGTTCATGATCGCCGACGTCTGCCTGATGGTCTGGACCGGGGACCCGATCCGGATCGCCACGCCGAGCGCCTTGCGCGGGGCGACCACGGTGGCAGGCCTCGGCTTTCCAACATATCGGCTGGCCATCAGCCTGATCGCGGTGGTGTTCGCGGTCGCGCTGTGGGCGCTCCTCGACCGGACACGCCTGGGCGCGATGATCCGCGCCGGGGTGGACGACCCGGCGATGGCGCGAGTGGTCGGCATCCGGGTGTCGCGGCTCTTCACCGTCGTCTTTTGCCTGGGCGCGTGGCTCGCCGGCTTCGCCGGGGTCATCGGCGGACCGATCCTCTCGGTCTACCCGGGCCTCGACCAGGAGATGCTGCCGCTCGCGCTGGTGGTCGTGATCCTCGGCGGCAGCGGCAGCCTGCTCGGGTCCCTCGTCGGGAGCTTCGTCGTGGGCTTCCTCTACAACTTCGGCCAGGCGATGTTGCCCGAGCTCGCCTACGTCGTGCTGTTCCTGCCCATGCTCGTCGTGCTGGTCGTCAGGCCGCAGGGCCTCTTCGGTCGCCAGACCGCGTGAGAGGCCGGGCCGCGTGAGACGATTGGCGCTCGCCGCCGTGCTCGTGATCCTGGCCACGGTGCCGCTGTGGGTCGGCAGCACCTACTACGTCAACATCGCGAGCCAGATCCTCTTCTACGCGATCTTCGCGCTCGGCGTGAACGTGCTGGCGGGCTACGCGGGCCTGGTCAGCCTGGGCCACGCCGGGTTGTTCGGCATCGCGGCCTACGCGGGCGCCAAGATCATGACCGGCGGCCACGGCCACCTCGCGGTCACGGCCGGCGCGCTCGCGCTGACGCTCCTGGCCGCCGCCGTGTTCGCGGTGCTGGCGCTGCGGGGTACGGGCCTGGCCTTCGTCATGATCACGGTGGCGCTCGGCCAGATCGTCTGGGGCGTCGCCTACCGCTGGATCAGCATCACCAACGGCGACAACGGCATCGCGATCCAGGGCCGCCCGAGCCCGCTCGGGCTGACGCTCACCTCGCCGGCGAGCTTTTACTGGGCGACGCTCGTGGTCTTCCTGATCGCTGTGGCCTCGATGACGGTGTTCGTCGCCTCGCCCTTTGGCGCCAGCGTGCGCGGCACGCGTGATCAGCCCCGGCGCATGAACGCGCTCGGCTATCACGTCTGGATGATCCGCTTCCTCGCGTTCCTCTTCTCGGGCTTCTGGAGCGGAGTGGCGGGGCTGCTCTACCTCTACTACAACCAGTTCGTGAGCCCGCAGGCGGTGGCGCTCACCGCCTCGGCCGAGGCGCTCCTGATGGTGATCGCCGGCGGCACCGCGACCCTGCTCGGGCCGATCGCCGGCGCGGCGCTGGTGGTCGTCGTGAAGAACGTGGCGAGCGCCTACATCGAGCGCTGGAACTTCGTCCTCGGCGCGATCTTCGTCGTGATCGTGGTGTTCATGCCCGAGGGGCTGGTGCCGGGAACGGCGCGGCGCTGGCGTCGCGCGATGGCCGCGCTGTGGCCGCGGGCTACCGCGGCGGGCTGACGGGTCGGCGCGGGGCGAGGGGAGCCGCGCGCAGCCCCTCGAGGTCGAGCGTGGGCATGTCGACGGTCGCGGTTTTCAGGACATTGTTGGCGAGCTCGCTGTAGCGGCTGAAATAGCGCCGCAGCCGCCCGCGCCAGGCCGGGATGCCGCCGTTGGCGTGGAGCTCGAACGACGACTCGCGCCCGTCCAGCGCCGAGGCGACGTGATCGCACGCCAGCTGGAGCAGCGCCGAGCGCTGAAGGGCCGTGTAGCCGCCGCCGGCGAACGACTCCTCCAGCCCGGCGCCCACCTCCGGCGCCGCGAGATCCTTGTCGGACGGCGCCACCACGAGGGAGGAGCCCGGCAAGATCCTCAGAAGCTCGGCCATGCGCTGGCGCGCCTTCTGGATCGCGATGGTGCCGGCAGCGACGTGACTCCGATTCGGGATGCAATAGCCCTCGGCGGTGGTCTCGGGGTCGAGCTCGGCCGCGGTCTGGCAGCTCCGCACGGTCTGGACGTCCACGACCAGATCGATGAGGTATTCGATCGTCGGCTCGTGCTCGACCAGGCCCATGGCGTGCGCGCAGGCGAGCGCCAGGCCCAGGGTGAACTCGGCCTTCGAGAGCCAGCAATAGAGCTGATGCCAGAAGAGCCACGAGGCCATCGGCTCGGGGCTCACATCCATCAGGAACACGTGCTCCCAGGGGATGAACACGTCCTCGAGCCACATCTGCCCGTCCAGCTCGTCGAAGCGGCTCGACAGCGGCGACAGGAACGGATTCGGATGCCGCGCGGCGATCTTGCGGCAGAGCACGGTCACGCCCGGCGCGGCGACGGGCACGGTGAAGGTCGCGCGGTGCTGGCCGCGGTCGATGCCGCAGTGCGCGCCGACGTAGACGTCTTCGGCGTAGACCGGGCTCGTGTGCATGCCGACCTTGCCGCTGACGACGATGCCCGCGTCGGTCTCGTGCATGAGCCGGAGCGAGACCCGTTCGGCCGGGTCGGGCCGCATACGATAGCCGATCGTCGCCGCGCCGGCCGAGAACGTCAGGAACCGCCCGGTGCGGGCGATCCGCTCGCGGTGCGCCGCCGCGCTCGCGATCTGCTCGGTCGACACGTTGCGCTGCTGGACCGCGTCGAGGATGCCGAGCGCGATCAGGTTGCCGTACGCGGGCGTGTGCGTGATGTTGCCGGCGCTCAGAAAGGTCGTCGCCGAGAAGCTCTTGCCCATCGCGCGTAGGTCCTGAACGCTCCTCGGCAGCGCGTACGCCCACGGGGCGCGAGCGCCCTGGGCATCGGCCGGCGTCAGGAGAATGTCCCGCCACTCCGGCTCGAAGTGACGGTCGTACCAGGCGACGTACTCGTCGACGGTGGCGCGGGTCGCCGGGTGCACGGTGACGTCCTCGACGAGGCCCTCGCCGATCACCCACACGCGGCGCCCGTCGCGCAGCGCCTCACGATATTCCGCGCCGGTCCTCATGGTTTCCCACGCTCCATGGTCGTGGAATTATAATCCGGCCGGAGGTACCGATCCGTGGCCACGATCCCCAAGGCGCTTCACGAGCACATCAACACCGCGTTTCCCGCCAACGTGTGCCTGGTGGCCACCGTGCTGCCCAACGGCTTCGCGCAGGTGACCCCGCGCGGCAGCACGATGGTCTACGACGACGATCACCTGGCGCTGTGGGAACGCGGCAAGGGCTCCACCAACGCGAACCTGCACGACAAGACCAAGGTGACGGTGTTCCTGCGCAAGCCCCAGCTCCGCGAGTCGGGCCTATTGCCCAAGGGCGGTATCGCACGCTTCTACGGCACGGCCGCCATCCACAAATCGGGCCCGGCGTACGAGGAGGTCTGGCGGCGGCTCGTGCAGCCGGAGAAGGATCGCGATCCGGACAAGAAGGGCTTCGCCGTCTTGATCAAGGTCGAGCGGGCCGAGGATCTCGACGGCCAGCCCCTGGCCCTGGCGTGAGCGGCGCCGGGATGAGCGAGCTCGCCAGCGTTCTCACGGGCGTGCGGGTGCTCGACTTCGGGCGCTACATCGCTGGACCGTACTGCGCGGCGCTGCTGGCCGACCTGGGCGCCGACGTGATCCGGATCGAGCGTCCCGGCGGCGGCGAGGACCGGTGGGTGGCGCCGGTGGCCGACGACGGCGTGGGCGCCATGTACGTGGTGATGAACCGCAACAAGCGCGCGATGACGCTCGATCCCTCCTGTCCCGAGGGCCGGGAGATCGTCAAGAAGCTCGTGGCCACCGCCGACGTCGTGGTGGCGAACCTGCCGCCCGAGGTGCTGCGCTCGCTCTCGCTCGACCTGGAGAGCTTGCGCACGGTGAAGCCCGACATCATCCTGACGACGGTGACGGCCTACGGCGCCGGCGGCCCGTGGAGCGCCAAGCACGGCTTCGACGGCATCGGCCAGGTGATGTGCGGGTCGTCGTATCTGACGGGCACGCCGGAGCAGCCCCTGCGCGCGGCGGTCGCCTGGGTCGACTGCGGCACAGCCTCGCAGGCGGCGCTGGGTACGCTCGCGGCCCTCATGTACCGCCGGCAGACGGGCAAGGGACAGAAGGTCGAAGGTGCGCTCCTCAGGACGGCGATCGCCTTCAACAACCCGACCCTGGTCGAGCAGCAGGCCGCGCAGCCGAACCGGATCGCGACCGTGAACCGCGGTCAGACCTCGGCGCCGTCGGATCTGTTCAAGACCAGGGACGGCTGGATTCTCGCCCTCGCGATCGGCGAGCCGATGTTCCGCCGTTGGGCCAAGCTGATGGGTGAGGACCACTGGCTGACCGACCCGCGCTTCAAGGACGACCTCGCCCGCGGCGACAACGGCGAAGTCATCTCCAAGCGGATGGCGGCCTGGGCGGCCGAGCGCACCAACGCTCAAGCGCTCACGGAGCTGGAAGCGGCCAAGATCGCGTCGGCGCCGCTCTATTCGCCGCAGCAGGCGCTCGAGGACGAGCATGTGCGCAAGGCCGGTCTCCTCAACGACACCGATTACCCGGGCGTGCCGCGGCGGGTGCCGCTCGCGCCCACGCCGGTCGATCTGTCCGAGACTCCCGGTCGCTTCCGCAACCGCGCGCCCACCCTGGGCGAGCACACGGACGAGATCCTGGCCGAGCTCGGGTATCGCCCGGCCGAGATCGCGGAGCTGCGAACCCGGAAGGTGATCTGAGGGCCCCCCGCTGAGCGCGCTCGCCGTTCGTGGCCTCGACAAGTCGTTCGGCGGGCTGCGCGTCACCTCGGGCGTCAATCTGGTCGTCGAGCCCGGCGAGCGCCGGCTCATCATCGGCCCCAACGGCGCCGGGAAGACCACGCTCTTCAACCTGATCACCGGCGAGCTCGCGCCCGACGCCGGCTCGGTCACGCTCTTCGATCGCGACATCACGCGCGTGCCGAGCCGCCGCCGCTTCCATCTGGGCATCGCTCGCACTTACCAGATCATCACGCTCTTCCCGGGTGAGACCTTGCTGCGCAATGTGACCCTGGCGCTCCTGGGCCTGTCGCGACGCCGCTGGAACCCGTTCGTCCGGCTCGACCGGCAGGCGTCGCTGATCGCGAGGGCGCGCGAGACCCTGGCGCGGGTCGCGCTCGATCATATCGCCGACCGGCCGCTCGCCCAGACCTCGTACGGCGAGCGCCGTCGCGTCGAGGTCGCGATGGCGCTCGCCCAGAACCCCAGAGTCCTGCTCCTCGACGAGCCCTTCGCCGGGCTCTCGATCGACGAGCGGCGCGACGTGCTCAGGCTGGTGACCAGCATCCCGCGGGAGGTGACGATCGTGATGATCGAGCACGACATGGACGTCGCGCTCGATTTCGCCGAGCGGATCACGGTGCTGCACTTCGGCGAGGTCGTGGTGGAGGGCACGCGCGGCGAGGTCGTCGCCCATCCGCGCACACGCGAGATCTATCTGGGCGAGTGACGCGCGGCCGCCTGCGTGTCGGCCTGCCTGAGCAGCCACTCCACGTGTTGCTTCAGGTCGTAGAGCTCGCCCATGAGGCCGGGCGGGGGCGGCGGGATCCGCGCGAGTTTCGCCTGCACCTCCCGGAGCCGCTCGGCCGCCGCCTTCGCTTCTTCCGGCGTGCCCGTCGCCAGCACGTGATCGATCTCGTTCACCTCGCGGTACCACCGGGTGACCCGCTTGCGCATCTGCGAGTTGTAGAGCGCGGGCA
>Ga0209160_1001546_pt1 | contig 19399 bp, 13 predicted proteins | sample GraSoiAngelo_153_FD_186167 | JGI IMG/M metagenome (GOLD analysis project Ga0209160, IMG submission 186167) | Grasslands soil microbial communities from the Angelo Coastal Reserve, California, USA - 14_1009_12_40cm (SPAdes) (version 2) | ecosystem: Environmental > Terrestrial > Soil > Grasslands ... | reverse complement strand
GCACATCGTCGCGGCCAGCGTGCCGCTATCGGAGATGTTCGGGTATTCGACCACGCTGCGCTCGATGAGCCAGGGCCGCGCGATCTACAGCATGGAGTTCAGTCATTATCAGGAAGTGCCGAAAGCAAAGGCGGAAGAGATCGTTTCGAAAGTGAAAGGCTAAAGAAATGGCAAAGGCGAAATTCGAGCGGAATAAGCCGCATGTGAACGTGGGCACGATTGGACACGTCGACCACGGCAAGACGACCTTGACGGCGGCGCTGACCAAAGTCTCGGCCGACAAAGGTCTCGGTACCTACGTGAGCTACGATCAGGTGGCGAAGGCGTCCGAGTCTCAGGGGCGGCGCGATGCGACGAAGATTCTCACGATCGCGACCAGCCACGTCGAGTACGCGACGCCCGCGCGCCACTATGCGCACGTCGATTGCCCGGGCCACGCGGACTACGTGAAAAACATGATCACCGGCGCGGCGCAGATGGACGGCGCGATTCTCGTCGTGAGCGCCGTGGACGGACCGATGCCGCAGACGCGCGAACACATTCTGCTCGCCCGTCAGGTGAACGTCCCTTCCATTGTGGTCTTCTTGAACAAGTGCGACCTCGTCGACGATCCGGAGCTCCTGGACCTGGTCGAGCTCGAGGTGCGCGAGCTGCTCTCGAAGTATCAGTTCCCGGGCGATGACGTCCCGGTGATTCGGGGCGCGGCGTTGAAAGCGATCGAGGGCGATAAGCAGTGGTCCGGAAAGGTCGAGGAGCTGCTCGCGGCCCTCGATAAGAGCATCCCGGTCCCGAAGCGCGAAGTCGACAAGCCGTTCCTGATGCCGGTCGAAGACGTCTTCTCGATTACGGGCCGTGGCACGGTCGCGACGGGCCGCATCGATCGCGGCAAGATCAAGGTCGGCGAAGAGGTCGAGATGGTGGGCTTCGGCACCGACAAGAAGACCGTGGTCACGGGCGTCGAGATGTTCCGCAAGCTGTTGGAGGATGGCCAGGCGGGGGACAACGTCGGTTTGCTGTTGCGCGGGATCGAGAAGGATCAGATCGAGCGCGGCATGGTCTTGGCGAAGCCCGGCTCGATCAAGCCGCATACGCAGTTTGAAGCGGAAGTCTACGTCCTCACGAAGGAAGAGGGCGGGCGGCATACGCCGTTCTTCAAGGGGTACCGGCCGCAGTTCTACTTCCGGACGACGGACGTGACGGGGAGTGTGGAGTTGCCGGCGGGGGTGGAGATGGTGATGCCGGGCGACAACACGAAGATGACGATCGAGCTGATCACGCCGATCGCGATGGAAGAGCAGCTGCGGTTCGCGATCCGAGAGGGTGGACGGACGGTCGGCGCCGGGGTAGTCACGAAGATCTTGAAATAAGTCGAAAGCCGAAATGTGGAATGCGAAATTTCGCGCTCCGCATTTCGAATTTCGCATTGGAGTTTAGATGCCGCGCGAAAACATCATCATGGAATGCACGGTGTGCAAAAGCCGGAACTACTTCACGACGAAGAACCGGCGGAAGCACCCCGAGCGGGCCGAGTGGAAGAAGTACTGCCCGCGGTGCAACAAGCAGCAGGCGCATAAGGAATCGAAGTAATGGCAACGGAAGTCCTGACGGGCGGCGACCGCGAGACGCAGCCCGGACGCATCGCGCGCTTCATTGGGTTCCTGCGCGAGGTCCGCAACGAGCTGCGCAAAGTCACGTGGCCGACGTTCGATGAGTTGAAGAAAGCCACGACCGTGATCGTCATCTTCGTCACGATCCTGGGGATTTTGATCGGGCTCATGGACTCGTTCTTCCAGCTCGTGTTCGTGAGGCTGGTGGCGAGGATGTTTTAGTGCCTGATCTGCGCTGGTATGCGATTCAGACAACGGCGGGCCACGAGAACAAAGTGCGCTCGCTGGTCGCGCGCCGGATCGCGGAGGACGCGCGCCCGGATGCGGAGAAGCCCATCCGCCAGGCGCTCGTCCCGACGCAGGAAGTCGTCGAGATCAAGAACGGCAAGAAGGTGAACGTCGAGCGCAAGATCTACCCGGGCTACGTGCTCGTGGAGATGGACCTGAATCAGGAGACCATCCACACGATCAATGGCATTCAGGGCGTGATCAAGTTCGTCGGCACGGGGCGGCTCCCGATGCCCCTGCGGCCGGACGAAGTGAACAGGTTGTTGGGCGTCGAAGAGGCAATAAAGGAAGAAGAGCCCACAGAGACGATTCCGTTCCTCGTAGGTCAGGTGGTGGAGATCACCGAAGGGCCGTTTTCGGACTTCAGTGGGACGGTCCAAGAGGTGCTGCCGGACAAGGGCAAGGTTCGCGTGTCGGTCGCGTTGTTTGGACGACCGACATCGGTGGAGTTGGATTACTTGCAGCTCAAGGCTCACTAGGTCAGGGAAACGATGGCGAAACCAGTTACGGCGATCGTGAAACTCCAGGTGCCTGCTGGACAGGCCACGCCGGCGCCGCCGGTGGGAACCGCGCTCGGCCCCCACGGCGTCAACATCATGGAGTTCGTGAAGCAGTTCAACGCGAAGACCCAGAGCGCCGCCGGCATGATCACGCCGGTCGTGGTCACAATCTACAAGGACCGCACCTTCACGTTCGTGACCAAGACCCCCCCCGCCGCGGTCTTGCTCAAGAAGGAAGCGGGCATCGAGAAGGGCTCCGCGACGTCGAACCGCGAGAAGGTCGGGAAGGTCACGCGCGCGCAGCTGAAGAAGATCGCCGAGCTGAAGATGCAGGACCTGAACGCCACCGATCTCGAGGGCGCGATCAACATGATCGCGGGGACGGCGCGTTCGATGGGCCTGACGGTGGAGGGCTGATGCGCACGCACGGCAAGAAGTATCGGGCCGCGGTGGGCACGCTCGAGCCGCGTAAACTATATGCGCCGGCGGCAGCGGTCGAAAGCGTGAAAAGCACCGCCTATGCGAAGTTCGACGAGTCGGTGGACGTGGCCGTGCGCCTGGGCGTCGATCCCAAGCACGCCGACCAAATCGTGCGCGGCACGGTCTCGCTGCCGCATGGGACGGGGAAGAAGATCCGCGTCCTCGTGATCGCGCAGGGTGAGAAGATCAAGGAAGCCGAAGCAGCGGGCGCGGATTTCGTCGGCGTCGAATACGTCGCGAAGATCAAGGAGGGCTGGCTCGACACCGACGTCATCGTCGCGACGCCCGACGTCATGGGTCAGCTCGGCGCACTCGGCAAGATTCTCGGGCCCCGCGGCTTGATGCCCAATCCGAAGGCGGGGACGGTGACGATGGATGTCGCGAAGGCCGTGAAAGAGCTGAAGGCGGGCAAGATCGAGTTTCGCGTGGACAAGAGCGGCATCGTGCACGCGCCCATTGGCAAGAAGTCGTTCGCGGCGGGGCAGCTCGCGGACAATTTGCAGGCGTTCATGGACGCGATCGTGAAGGCGAAGCCGTCGGCGGCGAAGGGCCACTACATTCGCTCGGTGACGGTGTCCAGCACCATGGGACCGGGAGTGCGGGTCGATCCGGCGGGATACCATCAATGAACCGCACCAAGGCGCAGAAACAGGAACAGGTCGCGGCGCTCTCGCAGCAGCTCGCCGGCTCGCCGACGATTTACGTCACCGACTTCACGGGTCTCGACGTGGCTCACATTACGGACCTGCGCCGGCGCCTGCGGGCAGTCGGCGTCGAGTACGTGGTGGTCAAGAACACGCTGGCGCGCCGCGCGCTGACCGAGCAGCAATTGAAGGATGGCGGGCTCGAATCGTTCCTCGCCGGGCCGACGGCCCTGGTGCTCGCCGGCGCGGATCCGGTGGGCGCCGCGAAGGTGCTGACGGACTTTGCCAAGGAATTCGAAAAACCGTCGATCAAGGTCGGATTGGTCGAGGGGAAGCCGGTCACGCAGGCGCAGGTCAAGCACCTCGCCGCGCTGCCGTCGAAGATGCAGCTCCTCGCGCAGCTGGGCGGCGCGCTGCAGGCGCCGATGGCCGGATTCCTGGGAGTGTTGAACGGGCTGCTGTATTCGCTGGTGGGCGCCCTCGAGGCTCTAAAAACTAAACGGGCAGGAGAACAGTAATGGCGACTCAAACGCTGAGTAAGGACGACATCCTCGAAGCCATCGGGAACATGTCGGTGTTCGAACTGGCAGAGCTGATCGAGGCGTTCAAGGAGAAGTTCGGCGTCACGATCGCGGCTCCGGCAGCGGCGCCCGCGGGTGGGGGGGGGGCGCCCGGCAGCGCCGGCGCCGCCGCGCCGGCGGCCGAGGAAAAGACGGAGTTCACCGTCGTCCTGAAGGCGGGCGGCGAGAAGAAGATTCAGGTCATCAAGGAGATTCGCGCGATCACGAGCCTCGGCCTGAAAGAGGCGAAGGATCTGGTCGAAGGCGCGCCCGGCACCGTAAAGGAAGGCGTGTCCAAGCAGGAAGCGGAAGAAATCAAAAAGAAGCTCGAAGCGCAGGGCGCGGTCGTCGAACTGAAGTAGCCTCGTGGAGGCCCTGGACCATGGTGGTCCTGGGCACTTTCGAGTCTCGCTTCGGTTCTACGACATGCGCGCATTTACTACAACCTGTTGCTCGATCGAGCCCCCAACGTCCGCCGCCGAACCGCCGTATGGTCCGGGGGAGGCGGGGCCTTTTGCATTACTTGAGGATGTGAAATGACCAAGACGACGTTACCGCAGCTTTCGTTCGCAAAACTGGCGACGGGGATGCCGATGCCCCATCTCCTCGACATTCAGACACGGGCGTTCCAATCGCTGCTGCAGCCGGACGGCAAAGACGGCGCGCGCTCTGACGTCGGATTGGAACGGGTCTTCAAGGACCTGTTCCCGATCCAGGACGTCAACGGCAACTACTCGCTCGAGTTTGTGAAGTACGCGCTCGGCGAGCCGAAGTACACGGTGGAAGAGTGCATCGAGCGCGACATGACGTACTCGGTGCCGCTCAAGGCCACGTTGCAGCTCGTGGTCATGGAAGAAGTCGGCGAGACCACGAAGACGAAGCGGCCCAAGAACATCATCGAGAAGGAAGTCTATCTCGGTGAGCTGCCGATTCTCACGCCGCTCGGCACGTTCGTCATCAACGGCGCGGAGCGCGTCATCGTGTCGCAGCTTCATCGCTCGCCCGGCGTCGTGTTCGAGGAGAGCATCCACCCCAACGGGCAGCGCCTCTTCTCGGCGCGGATCATCCCGTTCCGGGGCTCGTGGGTCGAGTTCACGGTCGACATCCACGACGTGATCTACGTCCACATCGACAAGAAGAAGAAATTCCCCGCGACCGCGCTGCTGCGCGCCTTCGGATACGGCGGCAACGCCGACATCCTGAAGCTGTTCTACGCGGTGAAGGAGATCGACATCACCGGCAAGCTCGAGGGCCGCGCGCAGAAACGCGAGGTGCTCGGCACGCTGCTGGCCGCCGACGTGCCCGATCCGGAGAACAAGAAGGGCGAGCCGCTCGCGCGCGTGGGCGACGAACTGGTCCTGGAGCGCTTCAACGCGTTCCGCCGCGCCGGCATCACGGCGGTGAAGGTGTTCGCCGGCTACACGTCGCTCGATCTGCGCGAGGATGCGCAGCCGACGACGACGCAGCAGACGCCGAGCAAGTACGTGCTCGCGTTCGACGTCGCCGATGCCGACGGGGAAGTGGTCGGCGAAGCGGGGCGCGAGCTGTCGGACACGCTGCGCAAGAAGGTGCTCAAGGCCGGCGTGACGAAGGTGGACGTCCTCCTGCCTCCAGGCCGGAGCGAGTCGCCGCTCATCAAGAACACGCTCCTCAAGGATCCGACGCACAACGAAGAGGAGGCGCTGAAGCAGATCTATACACTTCTGCGTCCCGGCGAGGCGCCGAACATCGAGACGGCGCGCGAGGCGCTGAAGCGCCTGTTCTTCCATCCCAAGCGCTACGACCTGGGCAAGGTGGGCCGCTACAAGATCAACCAGCGGCTCAAGGTGGGCGTGGCGAAGGACAACACCGTCCTGACCGAGGCCGACTTCGTCGCGATCATCCGGTACCTGATCGAGCTGTCGGAAGGCCGCGGTTACACGGACGACATCGATCACCTCGGCAATCGCCGGGTGCGGTCGGTCGGCGAGCTGATCGCCAACCAGTTCTCGGTGGGTCTGTCACGCATGGCGCGGCTGATCAAAGAGCGGATGAGCATCAACAACGATCCCGAGCGGATCACGCTCGACGATCTGGTCAACGCACGCACCGTGAGCGCCGTCATTCAGGCGTTCTTCGGCAGCTCGCAGCTGTCGCAGTTCATGGACCAGACGAACCCGCTCGCCGAGCTGACTCACAAGCGCCGGCTGTCGGCGCTCGGGCCGGGCGGCCTGACGCGCGAGCGCGCCGGTTTCGAAGTGCGCGACGTGCACTACAGCCAGTACGGCCGCATGTGCCCGATCGAGACGCCGGAAGGTCCGAACATCGGACTCATCACGAGCCTCTCGTGCTACGCGCGCGTCAACGAGCTCGGCTTCATCGAGACGCCGTATCGGGTCGTGAAGGACGGCAAGGTGACCGACGAGACACGCTGGCTGTCGGCGTCGGAGGAAGAGGATTACGCGGTGGCGCAGGCCAACGCGAAGCTCACGCCCGACGGCCGCTTCGCCGACGAGCTAGTGCTGTGCCGGAAACGAGACGACTACCCGCTCCTGCCGCCGAACCGCATCGACTTCATGGATGTGGCCCCGGAGCAGCTCGTGTCGATCGCTGCGGCGCTGATTCCGTTCCTCGAGCACGACGACGCGAACCGCGCCCTCATGGGTTCGAACATGCAGCGGCAGTCTGTACCCCTCCTCTTCCCGCAGGCCCCGCTGGTGGGCACGGGACTGGAGGATAAGGTAGCCCGGGACTCCGGGGCGGTGGTCATCGCCCGGCGTGGTGGCGTGGTCACGCGCGTCACGGCCGATGAGATCATCATCGATGCCGGCGACGAGGACACAAAGCCCGGCACCAACGGTGATCATCCGCTGGCCCGGCTCAAGCAGCACGACCGCTTCCGCCTCAAGAAGTTCTGGCGAACGAACCAGGACACCGCCACCAACCAGCGGCCGCTGGTGCACATGGGCCAGAAGGTGAAAGCGGGTCAGGTCATCGCGGACGGCGCCGGCACGGAGCGCGGTGATCTCGCGCTGGGTGCCAACGTCACCGTCGCGTTCATGCCGTGGTACGGCCACAACTTCGAGGACGCGATCGTGCTCTCCGAGCGCCTCGTGAAGGACGACGTGTACTCGTCGATCCACATCCAGGAGCTCGAGCTGCACGTCCGCGATACCAAGCGCGGGCGTGAGGAGATCACGCGTGAGATTCCCAACGTCGCCGAAGAGTCCCTCGTGGACCTCGACGAGCGGGGGATCGTCCGCATCGGCGCGCACGTGAAAGCGGGCGACATCCTCGTCGGCAAGATCACGCCCAAGGGCGAGACGGAGCTGTCGCCCGAAGAGAAGCTCCTCACCGCGATCTTCGGCGAGAAGGCGAAGGACGTGAAGGACTCGTCGCTGAAGGTGCCGCCAGGAATGGAGGGCGTCGTCATCGACGTGAAGATCTTCTCACGCATCGAGGACCAGGTCGTGGAGAAGGACCGCGGCGAGCGCATCGGCGAAGTGCGCCGGCTCGAAACGGAAGAGAAGGCGCGGATCTCCGAGGCGATGTTCACCGAGATGGCCGAGCTACTCGCGAATCAGGAAGTCGGCCTGATGCTGAAGGCGGGGACGGTCGAGGAGTTTCTGCCGGCCGGGACCAAGCTCAGCCGGCAGCAGCTCAGTGAGATCAACTTCGTCGACGTCGACCTCAAGACGCTGCGCGTCGCGAACAAGTCGGTGAACGAAAAGGTGCGGGCGGTGCTCGACGCGGCCAGCGCGGAGCGCGCCAAGATCGAGGAGAAGTCGGAAGATCAGATCGACAAGATTCTCCAGCCGGACGAGCTGCCGCCGGGCGTCATCCAGCTGGTGAAGGTGTACGTCGCCGAGAAGCGGAAGATCTCCGTCGGCGACAAGATGGCCGGCCGCCACGGCAACAAGGGCATCATCGCGCGGATCGTACCGGAAGAGGATATGCCGTTCCTGCCGGACGGAACGCCGGTGGACATCGTGCTGAACCCTCTAGGCGTGCCGAGCCGCATGAATGTCGGACAGATCCTGGAGACGCACCTCGGCTGGGCGGCGAGGCTGCTCGGCTTCGATGCCAAGACGCCGGTCTTCCAGGGTGCGGATGAAACGGAGATCGGCGTGCTGCTGCGGCTCGCGGGACTCAGCTGGGCCGCGCAAAGCTTGCAGCTCGACGTGCGGCCGCCGGCGCTCGACGCTGATCAGGTGTTGCAGATCGTATCGGATCTGCGACGCCTGCCCGCGACCAACGGCGGCCGTCCCCATATCGGCACGGCGGGTGTGGAATTGTTGGGCGGCCGCAGTGTGTCGGCCGAGACGCGGGAGGTGCACCACCAGATCGTCGATTTCCTCAAGTTCGCCGGCAAGGCGCTGGCGGAGCGCGAGCTGGCGCAGCGCCGCATCGAGCAGGAAACGCACAATGCGAAGCTCGAAACGACCGAAGAAAAGGGATCGCTCAAGTCCGGGCTCAAGGAGATCGAGAAGTTCCTGAGCAAGGACAAGCCGGCGGAGGTGCTCGAGGCGACGGGACGGCCCGCGCTCGCGGCGCTGTTCGGCGCCAAGTCCGAGGCCGACGTGGACGCCGCGGCGGACGAGCTGCTCGCAGCCGCCGGGTTGTCGCCGGTCGGGAAGTGCCGGCTGCGCGACGGCCGCACCGGCGAGCTGTTCGAGTCCGAGGTGACGGTCGGCTCCATTTACATGATGAAGCTGTCGCACCTCGTGGACGACAAGATTCACGCCCGCTCCATCGGGCCGTACTCGCTGGTCACGCAGCAGCCGCTCGCCGGCAAGGCGCAGTTCGGCGGCCAGCGGTTCGGAGAAATGGAAGTGTGGGCGCTCGAAGCATACGGCGCCGCGCACACGCTGCAGGAAATCCTCACCGTCAAGTCGGACGACGTGAACGGCCGGAGCCGTGTGTACGAGGCGATCGTGAAGGGGCAGAACCTGCCGAAGCCCGGGATCCCGGAGTCCTTCAACGTGCTGGTGAAGGAGCTCCAGGCGCTCGGATTGAAGGTGACGCTCGGCACTACTGAAGACGTGGAGGAATAGTGATCGATTTCCGAAGCGGCCACGAGCCGAAGAGCTCGAGCTTTGACTATATCCAGATCCGGATCGCCTCTCCCGAGGAGATCCGGGGCCCCAAGGACTCCAAGGAGCGCGAGCGCCTGGAGCTCCAGGGCCAGCGCACGTGGTGGTCGTGGGGTGAAGTTACGAAGCCCGAGACCATCAACTACCGGTCCTTCAAACCGGAACGGGATGGCTTGTTCTGCGAGCGCATCTTCGGGCCGGTGAAGGACTGGGAGTGCCACTGCGGGAAGTACAAGCGGATCCGCTATCGCGGCGTGATCTGCGACCGCTGCGGCGTCGAGGTGACGCTGTCCAAGGTGCGGCGCGAGCGCATGGGTCACATCGAGCTGGCGGTTCCGGTGGCGCACATCTGGTTCTTCAAGACGCTGCCGTCGCCGATGGGCAACCTGCTCGACATGACGCTGCGCGACCTCGAGCGCGTGATCTACTACACGAACTACGTCGTCATCGAGCCGGGCGAGCAGGAAGTGCAGGAGCGGGAGCTGCTCGATGAGGATCGCTACCTCGAGCTCCGGACGAAGGCGAAGACCGAAGGCGACACCGCGTTCCGGGCCGACATCGGATCGCCCGCGATTCGTTCGCTGCTCGAGCGGATCAACGTCGATAAGCTCGCGGATGAATTGCGCGAGACCGTCGCCTCCGAGACCAGCCAGCATCGCAAGAAGCAGATGCTGAAGCGGCTGAAGATCGTGGACGCGATGCGCAACTCCGGCAATGCCGGCGAGCAGCGCAACGATCCGCGCTGGATGATTCTCGACGTGGTGCCGGTGATTCCGCCCGACCTGCGGCCGCTGGTGCCGCTCGACGGCGGGCGCTTCGCGACGTCCGACTTGAACGATTTGTACCGGCGGGTGATCAACCGGAACAACCGGCTGCAGAAGCTGATCCTGCACCGGGCGCCGGAGGTCATTCTCCGCAACGAGAAGCGCATGCTGCAGGAAGCGGTGGACGCGCTGTTCGACAACGGTCGCCGCTCCAAGGCGATCCGTGGTCGTGGCAAGCGGCCGCTCAAGTCGCTCTCCGACATGCTCAAGGGCAAGCAGGGCCGGTTCCGTCAGAACCTGCTCGGCAAGCGCGTGGACTATTCCGGCCGCTCGGTGATCGTCGTCGGTCCCGAGCTGCGGCTGCATCAGTGCGGTCTGCCGAAGGCGATGGCGGTCGAATTGTTCAAGCCCTTCATCATTCACAAGCTGGTGGAGAAGGGCATCGCCGAGACGGTGAAGCGGGCGAAGAAGATCGTGGAGAAGGAATCGCCGGAGGTATACGAGATCCTCGAGGAGATCATCGAGGACCATCCGGTGCTCCTGAACCGCGCGCCCACGCTGCACCGCCTGGGGATTCAGGCGTTCGAGCCGGTGCTCGTCGAGGGCAAGGCGATCCGGATTCATCCGCTCGTCTGCGCCGCGTTCAACGCGGACTTCGACGGCGACCAGATGGCCGTGCACGTGCCGCTGTCGTTCGAGGCGCAGCTCGAATCGCGGCTGCTGATGATTTCGTCGAACAACATCCTCAAGCCGTCCGACGGCCGGCCGGTGGCGGAGCCCAGCCAGGACATGGTGCTCGGCTGTCACTTCCTCACCAAGGAGCCGGCGGATTTCGAGGAAGGGCTCAAGCAGGCGCCGCACATCGGCTCGATGGCGGAGCTGGAGATGGGACTCGCGGTCAAGCGCATCGAGTTCCATTCGCCGGTGCACATGTGGCACGAGGCGCCCGGACGCCCAGGACTCTGGATCGCGACGACGGCGGGGCGAGTGATCTTCAACAGCATCGTCCCCGAGGGATTGCTGCGCGACCTCGGCTTCCAGAACAAGGTCATGCGGAAGAAGGACCTCTCCGAGCTGGTGTTCGAGAGCTATCGCCGCGCGGGGCTGTCCCCGACCGTCCAGTTCCTCGATCAGCTGAAGGAGTTCGGCTTCCGCTACGCCACGATCGGCGGCGTCTCGATCGGCGTGGCCGATCTCGAGATTCCGACCGAGAAGTCACCGCTGCTGCACGACGCCGAAGCGCGCGTCGAGCGGTTCCAGCGTGCCTATGCGACGGGCCAAATCACGTTCGGTGAGCGCTACAACAAAGTGATCGACGCCTGGACGCACGCGAACAACGACATCGCCGAGGCCATGGTCTCGACGATGCGGAAGTCGAAGGGCGGCTTCAACCCGGTGTTCATGATGTTCGACTCCGGCAGCCGCGGTTCGCGCGATCAGATCCGGCAGCTCGCCGGCATGCGCGGGCTGATGGCGAAGCCGCAGAAGAAGCTCACGGGCGGTATCGGCGAAATCATCGAGAGCCCGATCAAGTCGAACTTCCGCGAAGGTCTCTCCGTGCTCGAGTACTTCATCTCGACGCACGGCGCGCGGAAGGGTCTCGCCGACACGGCGCTCAAGACGGCCGACGCCGGCTATCTGACGCGGCGCCTGGTCGATGTGGCGCAGGACGTTACCATCACCGAGGAGGACTGCGGCACGATCCTCGGCCTCGAGATGTCGGCGTTGAAGGAAGGCGAAGACATCATCGAGCCGCTGCGCGAGCGCATCGTTGGCTGCGTAGCACTCGAGGAAGTGATGGATCCGCACGAGCTCGATGAGGACGGCCGGCCCAAGGTGCTGGTCGAAGCAGGCAAGCTCGTCATCGAAGAGACCTCGCAGGCCATCGAGGATGCGGGGATCGAGACGGTGAAGATCCGCTCGGTTCTCACCTGCGAGGCGAAGCGCGGCGTATGCCGCATGTGCTACGGCCGCAACCTCGCCACGATGGACATGGTGGACCTCGGCGAAGCGGTGGGCATTCTGGCCGCGCAGTCGATCGGTGAGCCGGGTACGCAGCTGACGCTGCGGACCTTCCACATCGGCGGCACGGCGGCGCGCATCGCCGAGCAGACGGTGCGGAAGACGAAGGTCGAGGGCGTCATCGAGCACGGTGACCGCCTGACCTTCGTCGCGACGCCCGACGGTCAGAGGGTCGTGACCAGCTACGAAGGCGAGCTGATCCTCAAGGCCGCCGCGCACACCGCCAGCGGGCACGTAACGGCGGCGCAGAAACTCGCCGTGCACTCGCGCTTCCAGGTGCCGCTGGGCGCCACGTTGATGGTCGATGACGGCCAGCAGGTGGCGAAGGACTCGGTGCTGTTCACGTGGGATCCCTACACGAACCCGATCATGACGGACGTGGCGGGCCTCGTGCGCTTCGTCGATATCGTCGAAGACGAGACGGTGCGGGAAGAGCTCGACGAAATCACGGGCCGACGCCAGCGCGTGATCATCGAAGACCGGGAGAAGAAGCTCCACCCGCACATCGAAGTCGTCCAGAAGAAGGGCGACAAGGAGAAGCGGCTCCGCGACTTCGTCATTCCCGAAGGCGCGCAGCTCACGGTGGAGGACGGCCAGGAAGTGTACGCGGGCCAGGTGCTCGCCAAGGTGTCGCGAGAGGCGTACAAGACGCGCGACATCACGGGTGGTCTGCCGCGCGTCGCCGAGCTGTTCGAGGCGCGCCGGCCGAAGGATCCGGCGACGATTTCCGAGGTCGACGGCGTCGTCCGGTTCGGCGAGATCAAACGCGGCAAGCGCGAGATCTGGGTGCATCCGGAGGAAGGCGAGGCGCAGCTGTACGAGGTGCCCGCCGGGAAGCACTTGCGCGTGCACGAGGGCGACCGCGTGCGCGCCGGCGACCGTCTCACGGAAGGCCCGGTCAACCCGCACGACATTCTGCGGATCAAGGGGCCGCGCGCCGTACAGGAGTACCTCCTGAACGAAGTGCAGGAGGTGTACCGGCTCCAGGGCGTCAAGATCAACGACAAACACATCGGCGTGATCGTGCGCCAGATGCTGCAGAAGGTGAAAGTCGTCGATCCGGGCGACACCGATTTCCTGGAAGGTGAGAACGTGGACAAGCTCATCTTCACGGAGATCAACGAGCGGACGGTGAAGAAGGGCGGCAAGCCGTCCACCCGCGAGCCGCTGCTGCTCGGCATCACGAAGGCAAGCCTGACGACGCAGTCGTTCATCTCCGCCGCCTCCTTCCAGGAGACGACGCGGGTGTTGACCGACGCGGCGATCCGCGGCGCCAAGGACGATCTCCTGGGGCTCAAGGAGAACATCATCATTGGGCATCTGATCCCGGCGGGGACCGGCATTTACCGGTATCACGACATCGAGATCGAGCCGCCGGAGGGCTTCCAGCCTCCGACGCCGCCCGTCGAGGCCGCGTTGCCGGGGACGGGAGCGGCACCGAGTCCGTTCCCCGAGGAAGTGGAAGCGAATTAGGAGTAGAGTCGGTCTAGTGCAACCAGCGCCCGGGATTCCTCCCGGGCGCTGGTTGTTTCATTCGACGGCAGGTTCACCAGAACGTCGTCGCTCGTAGCGAGTGATGGTGGCCGTCGTTTCGTCATAGCTGAGCAGCTCTCCGAAACGGCCCCAGCCCACGAACGTCGCGAAGACTTTCTCGTAGTCCTCCTGCGGCATGCGCATCACGATGGTCTCCAACACAAAATCGCGATCGATAGAGTGTTTCCGCCGCCGCCGGAGTACGTCAGCGATCTCGCGGAATAGCGAGAGCTTGAGCAGCTGCGCGCGCCAAATTTTCTGTCGCTGCTCGGGCGGCGCTTGGACGAAGCGCCGCCCCTCCGACTCGAGAATCACCGCGCTCTTGGGTGTGTCCACGAAATTCAGCATCTCGGCGGCCTTCACGACCGTGATCAGGTGACCAAACTCCTGGTTCGTTTGCGCGGCAATCCGAAACACGTCGCCCTTGCCGCCGCGCGCGTCGAGGTATTCCAGCAAACCCACGATCTCGCCGGGGGATACATGAGGGAGCGGTTCGATGAACGTCGCGTCGCGCGTGGCCGCGGTGGGTGCGACGTCGGGGAGCTCGCTTCCCGTGATGACCCCATACAGTTGGTTGACGAGCGCGAGGCATTCCGTGGATTGATAGTCGCGCGGCCGCGGCAGCTCGTTGCGCACGACGGTGCGCACGCGGGCGGGATTCGCGCCACCCAGCACGACAATGCGATCCGCCATGAACGCGACTTCCCGAATATCGTGACTGACCATCAGGATCGAAGACGGATTGCGCTCCTTCCTGCTCCAGATGTCGAGCACTTCGGCGCGCAGACTTTCCGCGGTCAGGGCGTCGACCTGGCTGAACGGCTCGTCCATAAAAAGGATTTCGGGGTCGACCACGAGGGCGCGCGCCATGCCCACCCGCTGCTTCATGCCACCGGACAGCTCGCGCGGATAGGCATCCTCAAAGCCGCCCAGGCCCACGCGTCCGATCGCCTGCTCGGCGCGCCCGGCGGCTTCCGATCGCTGCACCGCGCGTGCATCCAGCACGGTTTGGACGTTTTGCCTGACCGTCATCCACGGAAAGAGGGCAAAACTCTGAAACACGATCGCGACACCAGGATTCAAGCCATGCAGCGGCTGGCCGCGATACAGCACGTCACCGTGACTCGGTTTGATCAGGCCGGCGAGGATCCGCAACACCGTCGACTTTCCGGAGCCCGAGGGACCAAGGAGCGCCACAACCTCGTTGCTGGCAACCGCAACGGAAATGTCTTCGAGGACCCGGAGTGGCTTGCCGTTGGGCAGGACGAAGTCGTGCGACACGTGACGCGCCTCGCACAGGATCTCCGGTTCATCCAGACTCGGCGCTTGCTTGCTGGGATTGACGCGCTGCGCGTTCATGTCATTTGCTGAGCGAGAACCGCTCTTCGGCCAGGCGGTAGCACCAGCGCCACACGGTCCGATTGAAGGCCACCACGAGCACCGACATCACGAGAATGGCGGCAGCCAGGTGGGGAAAATCGGCACGGGCAGCCGCGCCGCTGATTTCCGCGCCGAGCCCCGGTGCGCGGAGGGCCTGTCCCTTGAAGGTGACGAATTCTGCGACGATGCTGGCGTTCCATGCGCCTCCCGCCGCCGTTACCCATCCGGTCACGAGATACGGAAATACGCCGGGGAAGTACAGCGTGCGGAAGCGGTGCCAGCCGCTAAGTCGGTAACTCCGCGCCGCTTCCTTCAGATCCGCCGGGATCGCCGTCGCGCCGGCGATCACGTTGAACAGAATGTACCACTGCGTTCCGAGGAGCATGAGCAGAATGCTGCCCCAGCCTAGAGATACGCCGGCCCACTGGAGGACCGCGATGACCAACGGAAACAGCATCGGGGCGGGGAATGCGGCGGCGATCTGCACGACCGGCTGTAACACGCGCGAGAGCCGGTTGGACAAGCCAATCGCGATACCTGCAGGAAGGGCCCACACCGTGCCGATCAGCGTGGAGATGAGTACCCGGCCGAGTGTGATGAATCCTGCCGCGATAGAGGCGCCCCACACCCGGGCCGGCACCTGGTGCAGAAGATGCACGAGTTTCACGCCGCCCCAGGCAAGGACGGCGAGGAGAATTCCCAACGCAAGGAAGGAGAGCCGGCCGGCGCTCCGCTCGGCGACTTGCGGCACGGGGGCGGCGCTCTCGGCGACCGCGACTGGTTGCCGCGTGAATCGGCGACGGATCCGACGGGCCTGCCACCGCAGCGCGCGAATGAGCCGCGATGCGCGGAACCAATTCAGAAACCAGGACGTCATGAGCACCTGCTCTCCGCCTTCTTCCACCCGGAACTTCTGTGCCCACACGACAACCGGACGCCACAGCAGTTGGTCCAGCACCACGATCATCGTCGTCATGGCGACGATTGCCAGCACCATCGCGCTGCCGCGCCCCTGTTCGACCGCGACGCTCATGTAGGAGCCGATGCCCGGCAGCCGGAAGTCTCGCTGGCCCAGTTGGAACGATTCGTTGATCATCAGGAAGAACCAGCCGCCTGCCATGCTCATCATGCTGTTCCACACCAGCCCGATGCTTGCGAATGGCAGCTCGACCTTGCGCAGCCGTTGCCACCAGTTGAAACGGTAGACCGTCGCCGCCTCGCGGAAATCGGAGGGAACGGAGCGCAACGAGTGAACCAGGCTGAACGTCATGTTCCAGGCCTGGCCCGTGAAAATCATGATCACCGCCGCCAGCTCGAGCCCCACGTTGCTGTGGGGAAACAGCGCGACCAAGGCAAGGATGAGACCAGGCATGAATCCGAGGACCGGGATGCTCTGCAGGATGTCGAGGAGCGGAAGCAATAGGCGTCCCGCGACGCGATCTTTGGCGGCCCAATAGCCATATACGAGCGTGAAACCGAGCGACAGGACATAGGCGAGCAGACCACGGATCAAGGAAAACATCGTGTAGCGAGGCAGGGCGCTTGGCGACAGGTCGATGGCGATGCTCGGCCGGTGGACGCCGGTCCACTCACGCCCGAGGTCGATGAACGTGAACAGCAATCCGGCCAGCCCGACGACGAGCAGCAGGTCCACCCACGGGATCCGGCGCGCCCGCCCGAGCTGTTCAAAGGCTTCGCTGAGTAGCCGTTGCACGTGAGAGAAAACCTGCCCTTCAGAGGATTAGTAACAAGAGGCGCCCAGTATTGCTCGCTCGCCAGGTTGTGAGCCCCCTCCTACTCTTATGCGATGGCCCAACACGGGGCGCCCACGTCGATCATGGAGGAGAAGCCACTCACTCCGGCGGCGCGAGCCGCGCTCGTGGTGAATGCGGCCATCACGATTCTCCTGTTTTATCTCACCGCGATCTTGTTTATGGCGGGTTTTGGCGCGCTCGCGCTCCTTCTACTGGGAGCAGCCGTGTTGGCGGCGCGGTTCGGCATGGCCGCGTTCGTCGGGCGCTTGATGCGGGTCCCGGTTCGCCTGCTTGGCATCCTCGGGCGGCGGCTCTGGTTGTCGTCCGGCACAACGTACCGTATCGCGCTCATGCCGAACGATGCGCCGGGCCTGTTCGAGATGTCCCGTGGGCTGTCTCGGCGATCGGCGGTGGCGCCTCCCGAATCGATCTCCATCGAAATGCACATGAATGCCTGGGTCCATTTGCGCGGCTACCGGCGTGGCAGCGGTCGCACGAGCCTCGGCATCGGCTTCGACTTGCTGGCGGGGCTCACCGTGAGCGAAGTCGAGGCGGTTCTGGCGCATGAGCTGGCCCACGCGCGTCTCGTCCAGCGCGGATTCAGCCGCTGGCTGAAGCGGGGCCTCGCCCGACTGGGTCAGGTTACGACTGAACTATCGGCCTGCGCGGCAGCGTACCGGCAGGCCAACGCGACGTCCGACCTTGCGGAGACGACCGTGCGCGTGTTCGACGGGCTCACGCGTCGCGCGGCGCGGCTGGTAGCGACCTACTCCCGGCAGGACGAGTTCGCGGCGGACCGCGGCGCCGTCGAGCTATGCGGTCCCGCCGCCATCAGGTCGGCGCTCGCGCGACTCGAGGTCTTGGGCGACGTCATCACGGGGCTTCCTTGGAGTGAACGACTGGCCCGGCTCCAGCCGGGCGAACCCTTCACGGCGTGGCTCGTGAGCGAGCTCGCCGGTCCGGATCGTGGGGGCGGTCAAGAATCGCTGCGTCACGCCGTCGATCCGTATTCGAGCCACCCCGCCTTGCGCGATCGCGTCGCCGCGATGCCGGCCGACGACGCGCCGCTGCGCGACACGCGACCGGGCATCGCGCTGCTCGCCGATCCCGATCGCGTCGCCGGCCGCCTGGTCTCGGAGATTCAACGCGTCATCGCCCTTCAGGAGGAGAAGGACACCAAACAGCTTATTCGCGACACACGCAAGTTGTGCCGCCCCGAGGGCATCGGCCTGGTGTCGTTCCTCGGCGCCATCGCGATCCTGGTGGGGCTCGTCGTCGGCGTGATCGGGGCCACCGATGGATTCCCGCTCGATACGATGGGGGCAGCAGCCGCTACGCTGGCCGCCGGCGTGGTGCTCGTCCGCTACCCGCGCCACCGCGATCGCCGGCTACTACCGGTTCCGGCATATGGAACGTTGTCGCACCCGCGTCCGGCTGAGACGCAAGAGCAGCTGCGCGCCGCGGAGGAAGCAGTTGTCGCGGAGCTGCGGGCGTCCGCCGCGCGCGAAGGGACGCGGCGCGCCCGCCTCGCGATGCTGGTGGGCACGAGCTACTCGGCCCTGCAGGATCGCGATTACCTACGCGCGCACGTCGCGGCGCGGCTGGCGCTCGAGCTCAAGGCAACGTCGATCGAGGCGAGGCTGGCGTACGCCATCGCCGCGGCCGGTCTCGGGAACGTCCAGCAGGCGCAGAACAGCCTCGGGATAATCAAGCGGAAGGTGGGCTTCCAAACGCTCGCGACCAAGTGGGGCGCCGCTGCAGGATCACCAGCCCCACGTCGCCACCTACGCGTCTCTGCTGGCGCTCGCCCAATTCAACCGCCACAAGCTGCAGAGCGGCATCAGAAACGCGGAACGAGGTGTGGTGCTCGAGCCGGCGAACCGGGCGTCCGTTTTTCTCCTTGCCCACCTGCTGCTGCTCGCCGGCCGAACGACTGACGCCGCGGCGCGACTCGACCCTCTGCAGGAGTATGCACGGACCGACACCAACACGGCGTTCTTGATGGTGCAACTGCGCTTGATGCAGCGAGACACGCCTGGGGCGGTGCAGTGGGCCGACGTGGTTCGTGGCCTCGATCATGATGGGGCCTATTTGATCGGCCTGGGGCAGGCATTCGGGGTCGCCAGGCTGGCGGAACCCGCGGCCACTTTTCTTGGAGCGGCGGCCGAGGCGCGGTTCACGCCGGAAGCGAACATCGGCTTAGCAATCCTTGCTTCACTGCGCGGCGATCGGACGGAGGCAAGGCGCCACCTCCTGACCGCGCTGAAATTCGAAGGGGCCAGATTCACGAGGGGACACACCATGGGCGGTGTGTTTCACGAAATCCTCGGCCGGCTCAATGGTCTCACCGAGCTGCGGCTCGACTGTACCGCCTGGATCGCGACGCTCCCAGCGGGGTCGCTGGCGTTGTCCGGGCGATCGATCCTGGTGTGCGCGCCTAGCGAGTCAACCGCGCGAACCTATCTCGAGACGATCGTGACGGCGATGCAGGGCAGTGAATCGGCCGGTGATTTGTCGGGTGTGACCTGGCGAGCGGCACCGAAAGACCAACAGCCCGACCGGCCGGTTCCACCGGGCGTCCATTCGGTGCTCGGATAGCGCGGCGCCCGGGTTCCGAGGCCACACGCGATTCTGACCCTTGACCTAAGTCGAACTACCTGCTTAGTTTCGCGGGCTTCGGAACAACGTTTTGGATTTATTACGAGGGGTATCTGCCGACTATCAATCAGCTCGTCCGTCACGGCCGGCGCGACGTGGAGAAGAAGGAAAAGGCCCCGCATCTGCGTGGCAACCCG
>Ga0209160_1001543_pt1 | contig 19420 bp, 20 predicted proteins | sample GraSoiAngelo_153_FD_186167 | JGI IMG/M metagenome (GOLD analysis project Ga0209160, IMG submission 186167) | Grasslands soil microbial communities from the Angelo Coastal Reserve, California, USA - 14_1009_12_40cm (SPAdes) (version 2) | ecosystem: Environmental > Terrestrial > Soil > Grasslands ... | reverse complement strand
ACCGCGACGGGGCAGCCTTCCCGGGCCAGCGCCAGCGCGATCTCACGGCCGATGCCGCGTCCGGCGCCGGTGACGAGCGCGACCGGCTGACCGGGCGGATTCGTCACGGACTCTCCGCGCAGAACAGAAAGAAGAGTGGACGGCTGGTCGACGCGCTGTCGCGCCCCGAGTCCGTCAGACAGCGCACGCGCGGGGGACCGCTGCTCGACGGCCGGCTTGCGCTCGACGACGGGCTCGACGACGAGGACGCGCAACCGGCGAGCGCGAGGAACAGCAACAGCAGCACGAGCGAGCGCGGGCGCCGATTCATGCGGCCATTCTATCGCGGGATCAGGTATATATAGCGTCGCGATTCATGCCGCGCGCGTTCGCCCGTTGCTCGCTCGCTGACGCCGTCGCCCGGCTCGGGCCGGCGATGAAGGTGTTGCTGCCGCCGGCATGCGGTGAGCCTGTGGCGCTCGTCGCCGAGATCTGCCGCCAGTCCGCGCGCCTGCGCGACCTCACGTTGCTCGGCGGGATCCATCTCGGCGACTATCCGTGGGCGCGTCCGGAGCACGCGGCCCTCCGCTTCGCGACGTGGCACATGTCGCCGCGGCTCGAGGAAGCGCGGCGCCGCGGACGCGTCGAGTTCGTCCCGATCCGCTATTTCGATCTCGTCACGCAGTTCGCCGCCGGCGGCACGTGGGCGCCGGACTGCGTCCTGGTCCACTGTGCGCCACCCGACGCGCGGGGCTACCTGAGCCTGGGCGTCTCGGTCAGCGTGGCGCTGCCGGCGGCGCGACGCGCTCCGCTCGTGATCGCCCAGGTCAATCCGTCGATGCCGCGCACGCGCGGAAACGCGTGCCTGCACCGAAGCCAGATCGACTGCTGGGTGGAAGTGGACGAGCCGCTCACGCCCTATCCGCCGACGCCCATCGGCGACGTCGAGCGTGCGATCGGGCGCCACGTCGCGGGGCTCGTGCCCGACGGCGCGACGGTGCAGGTGGGCGTCGGTGCGATCCCGCAGGCCGTCCTCGAGGCGCTCGGCGACCATCGCGATCTGTCGCTGCACTCGCTCCTGGTCGACGCGTCGGTCTCGCTGGTCGAACGGGGTGTCGTCACCAGCGCGCTCAAGCGCGTGCACCGCGGGCGCATGGACGTCGGCGAGGGGATGGGGACGCGCCGGCTCTTCGATTTCCTTCACGAGAACCCCGTCGTCAACATGGAGCCCTCGAGCTTCGTTCACGACCCGGAGACGGTGGCGCAGCTCGACCGATTCGTGGCGATCAACTCCGCGCTCGAGATCGACCTGACGGGACAGGTCACGGCCGAGAGCCTCGGGCCACGCCAGGTGGCCGGGATCGGCGGCCAGTTCGATTTCGTCCTCGGCGCCTCGCGCTCACACGGGGGCGCCGCGGTCATCGCGCTGCCGTCGACAGGTCGCGACGGCGCGGTGTCGCGGATCGTCCCGTCCCTGCAACCAGGAGCGGCGGTGACGAGCCCGCGCGCGCTGGCGGACTGGGTGGTGACCGAGCACGGTGCGGCGGCGCTGCGCGGGAAAGGAGAACGGGGACGGGCGGAAGCGCTCATCGCCGTCGCCCATCCCCGATTTCGAGAGGAGCTACTTCAGCGTGCTATTTCTTAGCGGCGTCGATCTTCTCGAAGATTTCATCATCCGTCGGAAACCGGTATGTCGTCTCGTTCGTGTAGACGACGTCGTCGTTGATCGACACTTCGAAGATCCCGCTGTGCCCTTCCTTGAGAACCGCGGTGAGTCCGTACTTGGTCTTGATGGCGGCCTGCAAACTGGAGGCCTGGGGCAGGTAGTTTCACTCGCCGCAGTATCTGATCTGGATGTTCATCCGCGCCTCCTCCCTGAAAGTGACTCTCATTCTAATATGATGGGGGACATCGATGAGGAGATTCCGTGGCGCCGATCCTGATCGACACCGATCCCGGCATTGACGATGCGCTGGCCCTGCTCTTCGCCTGGAACTCGCCCGAGATCCAGGTGGAGGCGATCACGACGGTCGCCGGGAACGTGCCGGTGGACATCGCGACCACGAACCTGCAGCGCCTCCTAGCGCTCCGGAAACCGGTCCCGCGGCCTCTCGTTGCCGTCGGTGCTTCGGGCCCACTCGCCCGGGCGCTGACGACTGCGACCCGCTACCACGGGGAAGACGGGCTCGGCGACCTGCCCGATTGGCCGGACGTCGCACCCTTGCCGGGGTCGCCGGACGCCGTGAGCGTCATCATCGACCTTGCGCGGCGCCACGAGCGGGCCCTCACGATCGTGGCGCTAGGCCCGCTCACCAACCTGGCGCTCGCGCTCAAGGAAGACGCGGCCGCGCTCGGAAGGGTTGGACGAGTGGTGGCGATGGGGGGCGCCGTGGACGTGCCCGGCAACGTCACCCCGACCGCCGAGTTCAACATGTCCGTCGACCCCGAGGCCGCGCATCGGGTCTTCGCCTCCGGGTTGCCGCTCGAGCTGGTCCCGCTTGACGCGACGCGCCAGGCGATGCTGCCCCGCGCCTGGATGCGCGCCACGCTCGCGCGCTCGCCGGGTCTGCTGGCGTCGCGAATCCAGGGGTTCAGCGAGCGCGGCTTCCGGATTGCCCACGGCGACGGCGAGCCGGGCATGGCGCTGCACGACCCGCTCGCCGTCGGGCTCGCGATCGATCCGTCGCTCGGCAAGTGGGAGGCGGCGCGCCTGGCCATCGGGCCCGAGGGTGAGACGCTCCGTACCGGCGGAGCTCCGAACTGCCGGGTCGCGAAGGGTGTCGACAGCGACCGGTTCATCCGTTGGTTTCTGGACCGCCTGTGCCCGGGCCCAGCACCGCGCGACGCGTCCTCGTAGTCGGCTCGGCCAACGTCGACTTCACCGTCGCGGCCCCGCGTCTGCCGGGCGCGGGCGAGACGGTCAGCGGCGGCACCTTGCTCGTCAATCACGGGGGCAAGGGCGCGAATCAGGCCGTCGCCGCTCGCCGGCTCGGCGCGGAAGTCCGCCTCGTCGCCTGCGTCGGCGATGATGCCTCGGGCCGCGACATCCGCGCGGCGCTGCAGGGCGAGGGCATCGGTGTCGACGGCATGATGGTCACGCGCGACGCGGCGACGGGCACGGCGCTCATCGTCGTCGACGGCCAGGGCCGCAATCAGATCGTGGTCGCGCCCGGCGCGAACTGGAGACTTTCCGTCGAGCACGTCCGTTCGCGCTCGGACGATTTCGCGTGGGCGCAGGTCGTCCTCTGTCAGCTCGAGACGCCGCTCGAGACCCTCGAGCTCGCGCTGGAGGAAGCCCGACGGCGCGGCCTCGTCACGGTGCTCAATCCGGCGCCGGTGCGCGAGGGTATTTCCGACGACGTCTGGCGGCGTGTCGACTATCTGACGCCGAACGACGGTGAGGCGGCGCGCCTCAGCGGGATTCCAGTCCAGGACGTGCGCTCCGCGGGCGTCGCGGGACACGCGCTGCGCGCGCGCGGCGTCGGCACCGTGATCGTGACGCTCGGCGCTCAGGGCTCCGTCGCGTGCACGGCGCAGGACGACATTCGAACTGCCGCCTACCCGGTCGAGGCGATCGATACGACCGCCGCCGGCGACTCGTTCAGCGGCGCCCTCGGAGCCGCGCTCGGCGGCGGAGACACGCTCCCGGACGCACTGCGATTCGCCAGCGCGGCCGCCGCGCTGGCCTGCACGCGCCGCGGCGCCCAGCCGTCGTTGCCGACTCGCGCGGAGGTCGATCGGCTCCTGCGCGCCACCTAACGCACCCGCGCCCGGAACGCGCGGACGCGGTCGACGGCCGCCTCGACTCGCGCCGGGTCGAGCGAACCCTTGGCGAGCGCCTCGCGGATGGCGGCCAGCGCCAGCTGCGTCGCCGAGCTTCCGTCGGGCAGACGGTCCTCGACGATGAGCAGCACGTCCACGCCGGCGTCGAGCGCCAGCACCGCCGCCTCGCCGATCCCGTACTGCTTCTCGATCGCGCCCATTCGCAGATCGTCGCTGACGACGACACCCTTGAAGCCGAGCACGCCGCGGAGCAGCCCGTCGATCGTCGGGCGCGACAACGTCGCCGGGTATCGATCGTCGAGCCGCCGGTTGAAGACGTGCGCGGTCATCACGCTGTCGGCCAGTCCGTCCGCGATCAGCGCGCGATACGGCGCCAACTCGAGCTCGGGCACCGCCGTGTCCGTCACGTCGGTGAAGCCGCGGTGCGTGTCGCCGAAGCTCGAGCCGTGCCCCGGAAAATGCTTCAGCGCGGTCAGCGCGCCCTCGGCGCGCAGACCCTGCACGAAAGCCCGGGCGTGCTCGGTGACCTGCTGCGGATTCGCGCCGAAGCTGCGCGCGGCGCCGACGATGACCGGATTCGCCGGGTTGTAGCCGACGTCCACCACCGGCGCCAGGTCCCAGTTGATTCCCACCGCCCGGAGCATCGCGCCGATGCGGCGCGCCTCCAGCTCGGTCAGGACGAAGTCGTTCGACTCGCCGAGCTCTTGCGCGGAGAACGTGGCTGGCCAGCCGAAGCGCGGGGCGAGGCGCATGACGTTCCCGCCCTCGGCGTCCACCGCGACGAGGAGCTTCCGGCCGGTGCACGTCGAGGCTTGCGCCGTGAGCGCGCCGGTGAGCCGGCTCAGCTGGTCGGAATCGACGATGTTGCGGCCGAGGAGGAGAACGCCGCCGACCCGGAGGTCGCACAGAAGCCTCGACAGCTCCGGGTTGTCGGCCGCGTCGGTGCCGTGGAAGCCCACGAGGACGAGCGAGCCGAGCTCGCGCTCGAGCACGGTCAGGCGCGCGCCGTCGGGCGCGAGCGCGACCCCGCAGCCGGCCGTGAGGAGAACGCCGAGGAGGCTAGCGGCGGCGAGCCGCCGCAACGAGCCGCTCCACACGCGCGCGCTCGACGGCGAGCCGGACGTCGCCGTCGCGCTTGACCGAGGTGCCGACGATCAGCCCGTCGGCGACCGACAGGAGCTCCGCGGCGGTCTCGGCGGTGACCCCGCTGCCGACGAGGAGCGGCACGTCGGCGACGGCGCTCCGCACGCGCTTGACGTCGCCGAGCGGCGTCACCTGGCCCGTCGCGGGGCCCGAGACGACGAGCGCGTCGGCCAGACCGCGGTGCACGAGGTCCCGCGCGGTCTGCTCGAGATCGGTCGGCGCCAGCGGCACCGCGTGCTTGCCGCCGACGTCGGCGAAGATCGCGACGTCGACGCCGAGCAGGCGCCGGTCGCGGAGCGTGCCGTACGCGTCGGACTGGACGATGCCCTGGTCGGCCAGCACCGCGCCCGCGTGGACGTTGACGCGGATGAACTCGGCGCCGACCGCGGCGGCCACGGCCAGCGCCGCGCGCGCGTCGTTCTTCAGCACGTTCACGCCCAGGTGCGTTCGCGGCAGCGCCTTCCTCAGCTCGGCGGCCACGACGCTCATCGCCGCCACCGTGGCGGGCTCGACCCGACCCGGGGTGAACGGCGCATCGCCGAAATTCTCGACGAGGACGGCGTCGACGCCGCCCTCGACCAGCGCGCGCGCGTCCGCGAGCGCGGATTCCACGACGCGGGCCATCGACCCGTCCCAGCGTGGACTGCCGGGCAGCGGCGGGAGGTGGACCATGCCGATGATCGTGCGCGCGAGCCGCATCAGCGGTAGCCTAGCATGACGCCGATGAAGATCGAGCTTCGACAAGCGCGGTCCTCGGATTTTTCGGTATTGAGACGGCTCATGCAGCTCTACCTCTACGACTTCGCCGCCATCGACGACTGGTCGATCAGCGACGACGGCCTCTACGGCAACGCCGCGACGATCGAGGGATTCTGGACGGATCCCCGGATGACGTCCTACCTCGTGCGTGCCGACGGCGTGCTGGCGGGCTTCGTCCTCTCGCGCGACGGCGCCTACTTCGCCGGGGACGGCACGCGCGACATCAGCGAGTTCTTCATCCTGCGGCGCCACCGCCGTCGGGGTATCGGCGGCGAGGTCGCCCGGCGCATGTTCGACACGTTTCCCGGCAAGTGGGAGGTCACGCAGCTCACGAGCAACGTCGAGGCCCAGAAGTTCTGGCGACGCGTCATCGGCGAGTACACCGGAGGGCGCTACGAGGAGACGCCGCGCCCGGACGGCCGCGGCGTCATGCAGCGTTTCGATACGTCCCGCCCGCCCAAGTGCTCGGGCGCGTAGCGTGCGACGAGCGAGGCCCGCCTACGGCGTCGCGGGCGACTTCGCGGGCGGCGGCGGGGGTGGCAGGCGGTAGCCGGGCGGCGGGTCGGTCGCCGGCTGGCGCGGGGCGCGCCGCAGCGCTTCGTCCAGCTCGGGCGTGGCCTTACGCATCTCGTTGGTGATCTTGGCCGCGTCGACCGCGGTGCCGATCACGCGCGGCGTGATCAAGAGCAGCAGCTCGGTCTTCTCGACCAGTCGCTCGGTGAACCGGAACAGATAACCGACCAGCGGGATGTCCTTGAGGAGCGGGATCCCGCGGTCGGTGGTCGTCAGCTTGTCCTGGATGAGCCCACCCAGCACGAGCGTCTGACGACTCAGCAGCACGACCGAGGTCTCCGCCTCGCGCTTGATGAACGAGGGCGAGTTCGTCGGCGCCACCGCCGGTCCGATCGAGTTCACTTCCTGCTTCACGTCGAGCGCGACCGTGCCCTGCTCGCCGATGCGCGGCGTCACCGTGAGGATCACACCCGCGTCGCGATACTCGACGGTCTGGTTGAGCCCGGCGGTCGTCGTCGTAGTCGACGTGGTCGTGGTGGCGGCGGCGACCTGTCCGGTGGTCTGGCTGGTGACGACGGGGACCGACGTCGACACGTTGATGACCGCCTTCTTGTTCTCCGAGGTCATGACGTGCGGGTTCGAGACGATGTTGACCTTGTTGTCGCTCGCCAGCGCATTGAGCATCGCGATGAAATGGTCCGTCGCGAACGTGAAGGCCGTGAGTCCCTGGCCGAAGGGTCCCAGAAGCGCCGCCGGGCCCCTGACGCCGGCCGGAAACGACATCGTGCCGCCGTCGGATGACGGCGTCGTCGGGAGCCCAGGCGGCCCCGTGTTGGTGTTGACGAAGTTGAAGCGGCCCTGCCGCACCGCCCAGTCGATGCCCAGCCGCGTATCATCGGTCAGCGTGATCTCGGCCACCAGCACCTCGATCAGCACCTGGCGCGACATCCGGTCGAGCTGCTTGATGGTGTTCTCGATCTCGGTCCAGCTCCGCGGGAAGGTCGTGACGATCACCGCATTGGTGACTTCGTCGGCGATGAAGCGCACCTGGCCCTCGGCCAGGACGTCGGGCGCGTTCGCGCCGCCCGCCAGCCCCGCGCCACCCGCCGGCGGGACGTAGATCGGCGGCGGGGGTGGTGGAGGCGTCGGTGCACCCGTCCGCCCGGGCGTGGTCGACGGCGTCGGGGGCAAGCCCGCCGACGTGGTCGCCCCGGTGTCGCGCGCGCCGTAGATGGCGTTCAGCGTCGCGGCGAGGTCCTTCGCCTTGGCATTCTCCGCGTAGTAAATGAAGACCCGCCGCCCGCCGTAGATATTGACGTCGAGCTGCGTGACCAGGCGCTTGATCGTCTCGACCTCGTGCTTCTTGGCGTGGACGATCAGCGAGTTCGAGCGGCGCTCGGGGAGGATCAGCGGCGCGCGCTCGGCGCTGCCGCTCGGCTGCCCCGGCGCCGTGGGCTGCGGCACGCCGGGCGTGGGCGGCGCCACCGGCGCGGGGGCGGGTGGCGTCCCCGGCGCCGCGAAGCGCACGCGGCCGCTGGCGAAGAGCTGGGTCAGGATCGCCGCGAGCTCGCCGGCGTCGGCGTACGAGATCGGGATGATCTGGAGCTCTTCCTGCGCCACCTGCACGTCGACGAGGCGGATGATGTCGAGCAGCCGGGTGACGTTCGACGCCGCGTCGGTGATGATGAGCACGTTCGTCTCGCGATGCGCGATCAGGGTGCCCCGGGTCGAGATGAGCGGACGCAGCAGCGCGCTGAGATCCGCGACCGACGAGTACTTGATCGGCACGATCTGCGTGATGATCTCGTCGGTCGTGCGGTTGGGATCGGCCGTCGGGCCGACGATCGTCGGCACGGCGCGCTCGCGCGCGCCCTCGATGCGGACGATCTTGTAGAGGTTCCCCGATTTCACCGCCGTGAAGCCCTGCACCTCGAGGATCGCCAGCAGCACACCGAACACTTCTTCCTGGGCGATGCGGCCGGAGGTCTGCACGGTGACCTTGCCGCGCACGTCGGGTGCCAGCACGTAGTTGAAGCCGACGATCTCGCTGGCCGCCTGGATGACGGTCTCGATGTCGGCGTTGTCGAAATTGAGGACCACGAAGCGCCCTCGCTGCGCCGGCGGAACCGGCGGAGCGGTCGGGGGCGGTGGCGGCGGTGGAGTCGGCGCGGCTTCGGGCGGCACCGGCGCCGGCACCGAGGGCGCCGTGCGTGGCCCGACGGACGCCGGTGGCAGCGCCGGGAGCGTCTGGCCGGTCGTCGGCGGCGCCGCCTCGGGCGCCGGGGGCGTGATCAGCGTCGGCCGCGGCCGCGGGCGCTGCGAGGCGCAGCCGGCGGCAACGACGATCAGCATGAGCGTGGCGACGAGGCGCTTCATTCTATTGCGTCGGCGCCGGCAGCGGCTGGCCCGACGGGTCCTGAGGAATCGGGGGAATGCGGCGCCCGAGGCTCGGCGACGGCCGACCGAACGGAACCGGTTGTCCCGGTGCGGGCTGCTGTACCGTCGGCGGGGGCATGGGCTGTCCGGGCGTCACCGGCTGCGGCACCGGAACCCCCGGCGGCGTGAAGGCGCGCGGAGACGGCTGGGCCGGGCCGGGCGCGGGCATCAGGCCTTGATTCGGGAGCTGGCCTGCGCCCCCCGGGCCCGGCAGGTTTTGCTGACCGGGCACCGGTTGCTGGACACCGGGCTGCGGTGGCGCCGGCCTCGGCTTCGAGGGGTCTCGCAGGCGCACGTCGACCATGCCGTCCGGACGAGCGATCACGACCGCATCCGCTGAAATCGTTTGCACAGTGCCGCCGGCGATCGGATCGCCGAGGCGATAGCCGGCGATCCGCTTCGTGAGCGGATCTTCTAGATACGCGATCGGGGAGCCTTCGCGCAAGACCACCCCGTGCAGGGCCGGCTTGGCGACCATGACCGGCGCACCGCCGGCGATGGCCGGCCCCGCCGTCTCGCTTCGCGTCGGGCTGAACAGATTGCGCGAGGCGATCACGTTGTAGGCCTGTGGGGGCAAGCGCGGGTCGCCGGCCGGCGCGGTCGCGGCCGATGAGCCGACTGCCGGCCGACCGCGCGGCGCGGCCGGCGGACGCGCGGTCAACAGCTGTTTCACGATGAGCACGATACAGAGGACGGACACGGCCGCGAGCACGACATTGATGAGGAGGAGCCGCCGCGGCATTCAGCTTCTGGCCTTGCCCTGCGCGTTGGGCAGGATGAACCCCGAGATCGTGAGCGTGACGAGGAGCTCCTTGGGCTGGCTCAGGTTGACGACGCGGACCTTGAGGTCCTGGACCGGCAGGAGCTTGGTGGCGCCGTCGAGCCGCGCGAGCAGATCGACGAGCTGCCGGATCTCGCAGGACACGGCGATCTCGACCGGGATCTCCAGGAGCTCGCCGCGGTCCGCCGGCGGCAGGATCCGCTCGCTACGGACCTCGGTCTTCGCCTGTGCGGCCATGTCCTTGACGATCTTCTGCAGCTCCGAGGCGGCGACCGCGGGCGTGGCCGACGTGAGGAAGCCCTCCGCGAGCTTGTCGAACCGCGTCGCCGTCGACTCGAGCTCGGCTTTGATCGCGGCGCGTCGCGCGATCAGCTCGCGCTTCTGCAGCAACACCTGCTCGCGCGCCGGCACCAGCTCACCGGCGGACCGATTGTGCTCGAGGATCGGCTCGATCACCAGCAGCCAGCCGCCCAGGATGGCTCCGACGGCGACGGCCAGGCCGATCACGATCCGCTCGCGGCGAGAGAGATTGCCGATCACTGCCGTGGCGCTCCGGGCTGAGGGGCCGGGAGTCCCTGGCGCCCGGGGGTCTCGACCTGCGGTGGCTCGTTGCCGCGCGGCTGCCTGACGCTCGGCGCGGCGGGCGGCCTGGCCGCCGGCGGCTGGGGCGCGGCGGCCGGCGCGGGAGGCGCCGGCGCCTCCCACGCAGCGCGGATCCTGAACTGCTCGCGATCCCGCCCGCGCGTGACCGGCGACGCGAACTCGACGCGCTCGAGCCGCGGCGAGTTCTCCAAGAGCGGGATCAAGTTGCTGGCCGCGCCCGCCTGTCCCGTCATCTCGACGCCCTTGGCGTCGAGCGCGAGATAGGTGACCCACGCATCGCTCGGCAGGATCTCGGTCAGCTCGAGGAGCACCGCCAGCGGCTGGAGCGCACTCGTGTTGATCTTCTGCACGGTGTCGAGCAGCTGGCGCTTCTGATCGAGCTCGCGCGCGACGCGCTCGACCGCCCGCACGTCCGGATCGATACGGGCGATCTCGCCGTTCAGGCGCGCGAGACGTCGGCTCTCGACGAAGCCCGGCACCAGCAAGGCCGCCAGCGCCAGCAGCACGGTCGCCACCAGCGCTCCGGCGGTCCTCAGTTCCTGCCGCGTGAACCGGCGCGGCTTGATGGCCGAGGGGATCAGGTCGAGCGAGCGAATGTGGCGGTTCGAGGCCGTCGCTACGGCGAGCTCCAGCGCCCCGCGAGGCTCGCCGATCTGAGCCAGGTGGTGCTCGGCCCGCGGCGACCAGGGCGGATCGGAAATCGGAACGCCGAGGTCGAGCAGCGGCGCCGCGGAGGCGCCGTCGCCCGAGACCCAGATCGCGTTGCAGGTACGCCAGCGCGCGCCGGCGAAGCTTCGCCGCGTCTCGGCGTTGAGCGTCGCGTCGTCGGTGGCGGTGAAGCTGCGGCTGAACACGACCATCGGGCCGTGGAGCAGGAGCAGATCGGCCGTGTCGCCGCTGCGGTGCAGCCACGCGACGCGCTGCTGGCGATCGGCCTCGACCAGCGCGACCAGGTCGTGCGCGGCCACCGTGATCGACACCGGGCGCAGCTTCGCTTCTTCGGCGAGGCGCAGCGCGGCGTCGATCAGCCGGCGGTCGGCCGCGGCGATCAGGACGCGCTTGCCCTCGCTCGCCCCCTCGACGTCGGCGTCGGCCGGCAGCGCGACGAAGTCGAACGCGGCGTCGTCGGCCGGGATCGGCAGGTGACGCTCGAGCTCGAACCTCACCATGTCCTGCGGTCCGCCGGCGACGGCCGGCAGCTCGATCGGCTTCACGGTGACGGCCGAGCGCATGAGCCCGATCGCCACCGTGCGCGCGCGCAGCGCTCGCGCGTCGAGCTCCGCGCGCAGCGCGGCGCCGGGATTTTCCGCGTCGATGGTGAACGTCTCCACCCGATCGCGCTGGATCGCCGCGACGCCGAGCCGGTCACCGAGCATCACGACGGCGAGCCGGAGCGACGAGAGTTTCGGGACCGCTAATTTCATCAACGTAGCGTAACACCCCTAACCGATCGTACGGAAAGTGTCAACGGGCCCCCGACATCTCGAGAATGACGACTGAAGGCGGGTCGACGTCGGTGCGCTTCTGGACGATCGCGGTCAACCGGGCGGCCACGCGGTCGTCCACGACGCCCTCTGCCTCGACACGGAACGTCCGCGTGGTGACCCCCAGGTTGCGGCCGCCGAATTTGCCGGGCACGTTCGGGAAGGGCCCGCTGTTGTGCCGTGACTGTAGAACTTCCGTGATCTCGGCGGTCGAGAGCCCGAGCGCGGTGAGCACCGCGGAGCCGGCGGTGTTCATGTTCACGGTGCCGGCGCTGCGCGCGGTGACGAGGCTGGCGAGCCCCAGGCGATCCTTGGAGCCGTTGTAGATCGCCGGGGTGATGCCCCTGATCTGCAGGAGCTCCGTGATCGACTCGATGTTCGCGTTGCGGGCGCGGTACGGGACCGGAAGCTTCAGATAGTAGTCGTCGCTCTCGGCGCCGTTGGCCCGGTGCTCCTCGTTGGGGTCGCGCCAGTCCTGGAGCGAGTCGACGATGATGTCGCGGTTCTCCTTTTCGATCCCGAGCGTCAGCAGGAGACGATCGATGCGATTGGGCGGAGAGGTGTTGAGGTTGAGCCGGGCTTCCTCGTCGGTGATGCGATACGAATACTGGCCGCCGACGAGCTCGGCCTTCGCGCGGCGGAGCCTCGGCAGCGGACGCCGGTCGGCGGTGTAGAAGGTGAGGAGGCCGTCGTCCTCCTCGACGACGAGGGGGGCGTCGGCGACGATCTCGCGAATCGCCTGCTCGAGCCCGGTCTCGGCGAGATGATTGCCGATGATTCCGTTCTTGTACGCGCGCACGGCCGAGGCCTCGAGCCGCATCGAGTACGCGAACTCGGCGCCGACGACGGCCACCAGCGCCACCACCAGCAGCACGACCAGCAGCGCGAACCCGCGTTCGTCTTCGATCGGTAGCCGCCCCTCGGCCGGCGGGGCCCCAGCTCCGCGACGCGGCGTCATTGCTGTTGCTCGACGCCCACGCGGAGGGGCACGGTCAAGGGGAGGAGCGCCTGGGCCCGGCCGTTGAGCGTCCCGCCCACGCTGATGCGGATGGCGCGCGGAAGGCGCTTCTGGGTCTCGACGTCCCACGAATCCTGCCAGGCGCCGCTCTCGTCGAGATAGCTGAACGAGACCTCGGTCAGGGTCGGGTCGTTGAACACGACCACGGCGTCGGTGAACGGATTCCGGTTCGGCAGCACGCGCTGCCGGATGACGAGGCCCCGCTGCTCACCGGTGGCGCCGAGCTCGATCACGACGGCCGTGAACGCGACGGGAATCGACGGAGGATACGGGGCGGTCTGCGTCACGAATTCGAGGCTCGACCCGCTGCCGCCGAAGAGCAGCACCGCGGTCGGAGTGTCCCCGCGGGGCGCGTTGTACGGATAGGCGGAGCCGACCGACCGGGCCAGGGTCAGCGCGACCCCGCGAAGGTGCTGATACGCTTCGGCGCGATCCTCGCCCTGGCGCCAGGACGCGAGCGCGATCCTCACGCCGCTGAACGCGATCACGACGAGGGCGCCGACCATGGCGAGCGCCAGCAAGAGCTCGAGCAGGGTGAAGCCACGCTGATCGCGCCTCACCGCGTCATCCTCGGTGTCTGCGGCCCGGGTGTCCGCGGCAACACCCCCGGTGTCTGCGGTAGTCCCGATGTCGCCGGCACGACCGATGACCTCGGCAGCCCCGTGTTCGGGGTCTCGGCCGACGTCCGGAGGCTCACGATCTCGACGCCGCGCTTGTCGCCCCAGCTCACCTTCACGTCGATCTGATAGACGCGCCACTTCGCGGTCGCCGCCGTGCGCGTGAGATCGGGCGCCGCCACGACGGTGACGACGCGCTCCCAGTCGAAGTTGCCCTCCTTGCCCTGGTCGCGTCCCTCGACCGGAATCACCAGCTCGCGCGTCTTTTGATCGGCGAGGAGCACGGCCTGCTGATGATCGCCGGCCACCTTCAGGAGCCGCAGGCCCTGGGCGAAGCCCTGGATGACGGCGACCACCGCGACGCTCAGGATCGCGAACGCGATCAGGACCTCGAGGAGCGTGAAGCCTGCCTCCGGCCCGGCCGAACGTCGGCGCGACTGCACATTGAGGCCGGGACTCATTCGCGTTGGTTCCGAACGCGGCCGGTGACCGCGTCGACGCTGACGCGATAGCTGATATTCCCCGAGGTCAGACGGAACTGGCCGCCGCTGGAGCTGCCTTGCGGCTCGAAGCGAACGGTCAGGGCGCTCGGCGTCTCGGGCGAGATCGCGATCTTGGTCGAGAGCGCGCGCGTCCAGCGGACCTCGTCCTCGCCGGTCGTGACCGTCAGCAGGTGATTCGTCGGGTTGATCACCACGGCGTACGGCTGCCGGGTGGTGATCGCCTGCTCGCGCGCGTGACGGAAGGTCGCCGAGAATCCAGCGACCTCGGCGCGGACGCGCAGGGCCTCGGTGCTCCGCCCGATCGTGGGCGCGACGAGGCCCACCGCGATCGCGACGACCAGCAGGGTGACGATCAGCTCGAGGAGGGTGAAGCCCCGAGCATCTACTTCTGGCTGCTGTCCCATGAGGTGATGTCCGCGTTCTCGCCTTCGCCACCCGGCGCTCCATCGGCGCCCTCGGACCAGAGGTCGTATTCGCCGTTCTGGCCCGGGCAGCAGCGGTACTTGTACTGATTGCCCCACGGATCCTTGGGCACGGCCTTCTTGAGATAGGGGCCGTTCCAGTTGTTGACGTTCGGATTCCGCTGGAGCGCGTCGAGGCCCTGGCCCGCGTTCGGATACGAGCCGATGTCGAGACGATACTGGTCGAGCGCCGCGCCGAGCAGCTCGATCTGGGCGCGCGCGGCCGCCTGCTTTGACTGGCCGACCCGGCCGAACAGACGCGGCCCTACGAGCCCGACCAGCAACCCAAGCACAATGATGACGACCAACAGCTCGATCAGGGTGAACCCCCGCTGATCGAAGAGACTACGCCCCACGAGTGAGCGCCGTCGTCCCCGTAGATCGCGATATTCGTCACGAGAATCGGTGGATCGGGCGACGCGGTCGGAGCGGGGGTGGGGGAGCCCCTGCGCGCCGCGTGTAGTCAGCGCGCGGACGCCGGAGCGTAGCCTATTAGACGCCCGGTGCATGAGAGCAGTCGTCGGCGCGCAGGGGCTCCCCCACCCCCGCTTCGACCGCGTCGCCCGCCTCAAAGCGGTATCTCGTTGATGGAGAAAATGGCGAGCATCATAGCGACGACGATGAAAGCCACGAGTACCCCCATACCGAAGATGATCACGGGCTCGAGGAGTCGCAGGACGCGCTTGAGATCAGTCCCGACGTCGGCCTCGAACGTCTCGGCGACCTTGATCAGCATGTCCTCGAGCCGGCCCGTCTCCTCGCCGACCCGTACCATGTGGATCGCCAGGACCGGGAACGGCGCCTGCTCCTGCATGCCGGCCGCGATGGTACCACCGCGCTTCACGCCGTCCGAGAGCCGCGCCACGGCCTGCCCGATCAACTGATTCGTCATCGTGTCGCCGACGACCGCGAGCGCGCTCATGACCGGGACGCCGCTCTTGAGCATGGTCCCGAGCGTCCGGGCGAAGCGCGCGGTCTCGATCTTCATGACGAGCGGCCCGATCAGCGGAATGCCGAGGAGGGTCTGGTCCCACTGCAGCCGTCCCTGCGGGCTGCCGGTCCACATACGCCAGGCGAGCATCGCCGCGAAGACGAGGAGGACCCCGACCCACCAGTAGGACGAAAAGATCGCGCTCACCGTCAATAAGATTTGCGTCGGGAGCGGGATCGCCTGGCCGAGGTCGGCGAAGATCGTCGCGAACCGCGGGATCACGAACGTCATGAGGAAGATGATGGCGCCGATTCCGAACGTGAAGACGACCGCCGGGTAGGCGACCGCCGTGATGACGGCCTCGCTGAATGCGGCGCGCGCCTCGAGGAACTCGGCGAGCCGACGCAGCGTGATCTCGAGCACGCCGCCCCGCTCGCCGGCGCGGATCATGTTGATGTAGAGCCGGGAGAACGGCCGGGGATGGTGCTTGGCGAGCGCCTCGCTCAGCGAGGCGCCTCCCCGGACGCTCACCAGCAGATCGGCGACGATCGCCTTGACGCGGGCGTTCGGCGCCAGCTCTTCGAGGATGGCCAGCGAGCGGTCGAGCGGCAATGTCGACTCGAAGAGCGTCGCGAGCTGCTGGGTGAACGCCAGGACGTCGCCCTGGCTGATGCGCCCCGAGCCGCCGAGCGAAAGCCAACTCTGGCGGTCGGCGTGGGGCGCGACGCGGATCGGGAAGTACGAGTCGCGCTGGAGCCGCTCGACGACGGCGCGCGCGTCGGGCGCCTCCATCACGCCGTCGATCGTCTGGCCGCGCCGGTCCGCCGCCCGATAGACGAAAACGGGCATGGCGGACTAGGCGTCTTCCTGCGTGACTCGGAGAATTTCCTCGACGGTGGTGACGCCCGCGCACGCCTTGGCCCAGCCGTCGAGCCGCAACGTGACCATGCCGGCCTCCAGCGCGACGCGACGGATCTCGCGGGTGGGCGCTCTCCTCAGAATCAGACTGCGGGCGTCCTCCGTGATGGGGAACAGCTCGTAGATGCCCGTCCGCCCGCGGTAACCGGTGCCGCGACACTCGTCGCAGCCGGCACCCCGGTAGAGACGCGTGCCGTCCGCGCCGGCGATGCCGAGCGCGCCGAGGTCAGCCTGCGACGGGGTGTCGGCGACGCGGCACGTCGCGCAGATCCGCCGGACCAGCCGCTGGGCGAGGACGCCTTCCAGCACCGAGGCCACCAGATAGGGCTCGACGCCCATGTCTTGCAGCCGCGTGATCGCGCCCGGCGCGTCGTTGGTGTGCAGGGTCGAGAAGACCAGGTGGCCGGTGAGCGAGGCCTGGATCGCGATCTCGGCCGTCTCGAGGTCACGGATCTCGCCGATCAGGATCACATCGGGATCCTGGCGGACGATGTGCCGGAGCCCGGTGGCGAAGGTCAGGCCGATCTTCGGCTTGACGGCGATCTGGTTGACGCCCTTCAGCTGGTACTCGACCGGATCCTCGACCGTGATGATCTTGCGGTCCGGCGAGTTGATCTTGTCGAGCGCGCCGTAGAGCGTCGTCGTCTTGCCGGACCCGGTCGGTCCGGTGACGAGGAGAATGCCGTGAGGCCGCCGGATCAGCCCTTCGAAGCGCGGAAGCATCCCCGGCGAGAAGCCGAGCTTCTCGAGCGGCAGGAACACGCTCTGGCGATCGAGGAGACGCATCACGATCGACTCGCCGTGCACCGTCGGGATCGTGGAGGTGCGGATGTCCACACGGCGGTTGTGGAGCGTGACGCGGATCCGGCCGTCCTGGGGCAGCCGTCGCTCCGCGATGTTCATCTCGGCCATCAGCTTCACGCGCGAGGTCACCGCCGCCTGCAACCGGCGGGGCGGCGCTTCCTGGTCGAAGAGCACGCCGTCGATGCGGTAGCGGATCCGGAGCGTGTCCTCGAAGGGCTCGATGTGGATGTCGGAGGCCTCGGAGGTGATGGCATTCTCGATCAATAGATTCACGAGCCGGACCACCGGCGCCTCGAACGCCATGTCGCGCAGCTGGTTGACGTCCTCGTCGCCCTCGCCGCCGCGATCGTCATCCATGCCCTCGACGATGCGTTGCAGCGGCGTCGCCACGCCGTCGTAGGTCCGGTCGATCGCCTCGACGATCGCGTCGGCCTGGCACACGACGACCCTGACGCTGAGGCCGGTCGACTGCGCGAGGTCGTCGATGATGATCGGATTCAGCGGATCCGCCGTGGCGACCGTCAACACGCTGCCCTCGACGCTTACGGGGCAGACCGCGTACTGGCGCAGATACTTCGGCGAGAGATTTTTGACGATCGGCAAGGGCGCCGGCAGCTCGTCGCGGGTGAGATAGGCGAGGTTCTGCTGCTGCGCGAGCGCCCGGAGCACGTCGTCGTCCTTGACGGCGCCGAGCGAGACGAGGGCCTCGCCGACCCGCTCGCCCGTGGTCCGGGCGCGCACCAGCGCCTGCTCCACGACGTCGGGGGTGGTCAGCCGTTCACGAACCAGGATCTCGCCGAGCCGGCGGAAAAGCCCTGTGATGCCCATGCTATGCTCCCGAGCATGTTAGCATACCTGGCCTTTGTGGCCGTCGCGGCTGTCGCCGATTTCGCCGGCGCCCTGCTCGTGACCACCGTGCACCAGAAAGGTCTGGCGCCGTTACGATATTTCGTCGCCGGCGGCGCGGGATTCATGCTCGCGGCCGCGTTCGTGCGCATGCTTCCCGAGAGCGTGCGGGTCCCGCACGCGTTCCTGTTCGTCCTGATCGGCTACTTCGGTGTGCACCTCTTCGAGCACACGGTGGCGCCGCACTTCCACTTCGGCGAGGAGAGCCACCCGGAGGCGCTGCTCCGTCCCTCGGCCGGATACCTGGCGCTGCTCGGTCTCGGCGTCCACACGCTCTTCGACGGCGTCGCGATCGCGGCGGGGTTCATGATCGGACCCGCCCTCGGCGTGCTGCTGTCCGTCGCGGTGTGCCTGCACAAGGTGCCCGAAGGCGTCACGATCGCGTCGATCATGCTGGCCAGCGGTCAGTCGCGCGCGACGGCGATCGGCGCGGGTGCGCTCCTGGGCGCGCTGACCATCGCGGGCGCGGTGGCCACGCGCTTCGTGGCCGAGCATCACGTCGGTTACGCGCTCGCACTGTCGGCCGGCGTCACCATCTACGTGGCCGCGTCCGATCTCATCCCGGAGGTGAACCGCGAAGGCGGGCCCGCGCTCGGCTGGACGGTGTTCGCGGGGCTCCTGCTCTTCGCGGTCGCCGACTGGCTCGTGTCTCCGCTCGGCGCGCACTGATGCTAAGCTCCGACTCGTCATGAAGGTCCTGGTACTGCATGGGCCGAATCTCAATCTGCTCGGCACCCGCGAGCCCGGCGTGTACGGCCGCACGACGCTCGCGCAGGTCGATACCATGCTCCGCGATCACGCGCGCCGCCGCGGTCACACGGTCGAGTGCCGCCAGTCCAATCACGAGGGCCAGCTCGTCGACTGGCTCCAGGCCGCGCGGCGCGAGGGCTTCGCCGGCGTCGTCTTCAATCCCGGCGCGTTCACGCACTACTCGTTCGCGCTCCGCGACGCCGTCGCGGCGATCGCGCTGCCGGTCGTCGAGGTCCACCTGTCGAACGTGCACGGGCGCGAGGAGTTCCGGCGCCACTCCGTGATCGCCGCGGTCGCGCGGGGACAGATCTCGGGGTTCGGCCCGCAGAGCTATCTGCTCGGCTTCGACGCCCTCACGGCGGATTCGCGCCGACCGACTCGGAGGCGGTGAATCGCCATCGCTACCCCGGCGTCTAACGACGACGGGAGGGCGAGCGAGTGAATCCCGGTGGACACGGACGAAACGGCCCTCATCGAGCGGTGCCGTGCCGGCGACCTGGCGGCGTTCGAGCCGCTGGTCGAGAAGTATCGCCAGCGCGTCTATCGCCTCGCCTACAACGTCCTGCGCGACCCCGAAGAAGCCTGGGACGTTGCCCAGGACGCCTTCATCCGCGCCTTCCAGGCGCTGCCGTCGTTCCGCGGCGACTCCGCCTTCTACACCTGGCTCTTTCGGATCGTGATGAACGTCGCGCGCGACCGCGCCCGACAGCACGCGGCGCGCGGCCGGGCCTTCGGCACCGAGCGCGTCGACGAGAAGGACTGGGACCGGATCCTGGTCGATCAGGGGACCGCGCCCGACAGTCACGCGACGCAGATCGAGGAGCGCGAGCGGATCGGGCGCGCGCTGGCCACTTTGTCGGAGCCGCACCGGGCCATTATCATGTTGAGTGATCTCGAAGGGCTGTCGTACCGCGAGATCGCGGAGGTACTGAACATACCGATGGGGACCGTGATGTCGCGGCTGCACAACGCCCGCCGGCGTCTGCGGGACGCCCTCGGGCCTCTCCTGGTCCTGGTCCTGGCGCTGCTGC
>Ga0209160_1001542_pt1 | contig 19425 bp, 19 predicted proteins | sample GraSoiAngelo_153_FD_186167 | JGI IMG/M metagenome (GOLD analysis project Ga0209160, IMG submission 186167) | Grasslands soil microbial communities from the Angelo Coastal Reserve, California, USA - 14_1009_12_40cm (SPAdes) (version 2) | ecosystem: Environmental > Terrestrial > Soil > Grasslands ... | reverse complement strand
CCGACGGATTCAGGGCGTAGAAGGATCCGGCGAAGTTCTCGACGAAGGCCTGCTTCTCCGGATCGAACGGGATGTAACGCGCCAGCCCGATCGCCTGCGCCACGAGCTCTTTGCCGGTGCCGGAAGGCCCCGAGATCAATGTGGCGACGTCGCCCATGCGCTGATAGAGCGAGCGGCGATAGCGACGCATGTCGCGGGTGAAGATCGACTGCCAGACCGTGGCCCGCAGACGGACGATCGGCGCGGAGTTACCGATGATGTTGTGGAAGATGTAGTGAAATGCGCGCCGGACCTGGAAGAACGCGGCGAAGAGATGCGGCACGTCGCGGTCGGCCACGAGCCTGGCGCGCGAGATCTGGAGCAGGCGCTCGACGTCGTGGCGGAACCTGCGATAGAAGCCCACGGCAGCGGTGGCCGCACGCTCGTCGATCAGCCCGTAGAAGTCGTCGTCGTAGCGGGCGAACAACATGTAGATGACGACGTCCTCGTAACGCTGCAGGTCCTCCGCACCCGGCCTGGCCTGCTCGGCCAACCGGGCGGCGAGCCGCTCGCTGAGCGCCCCGGCGCGCTCGCGCAGCGCGAACACGTTGGGCGGAGGCTCGGGGTCCCCGGTGGCGTGCCAGAGCGTGCCACCGGGCACGAACGCGTCGCCCAGCGCCTGCCGCTCGCACTCGATCCGCTCGGGCAGGAACGGGTTGCAGTATGCGAGGCGCGAGATCGCTTCGGCCAGCGTCCGGTCGGAGCCCGTCAAGAAAGCCATTAGCCTAGGCACAGAATGTATAGCCCATGATCATCCAATGTCTATACCGCGCTTCGGCCGACCCGGCACCGCGAGGTAAGTCTGTGAAATGACGACATGAGCTCGAGCGCACTCCCGTGGCACGTCCCGTGACCCTCCCCGAGCCGGGAGGACGATATGAACGACGGTCACGAGACGCTGCGATCGACCATCGAGACCCTCTTCGCCCAGCAGGTCGAGAGCCTCACCGCCTCCGCCGAATTCCAGGCCCTGGAAGACGGGAGCGCGGGGCCCGACCGGTACGACGCATTCGTCGAGAACGTTGCGCGCGCGCATCTTCGGTCGCCGCAGCTGCTCGCGTTTCTCTATGCACTGGCACCGCCGGCCGCGGAAGCCGATCTTCGTCGCAACCTCCTCGAGGAGCTGGGGCTCGACGAGGACTCGGGACGGCCGCATCCCGATTTGCTGCGGCAACTGTTGGTGGGCGCGGGGCGCGGCTGCCGGCTCGCGACCCTCGAAGCCCAGGCCGACGCGGACCTTCGCCGCCTCATCGTCGACCCGCTCCTCTACGGATCACTCCGCGAAGTCGGCCTCGCCGCCCTCACCGAGATCGTCGCGTTCGAGTACATGCTCTCGCGCGTCGCCGGCCGCATCGCGCGGGCGCTGGCGAACCACCGCGGACTGCTCGCGCCGGCGCTCGAATGGTTCACGCACCACTCGGAGGTGGACATGCGCCACGCCGAGCAGGGCCTGGCCGATCTCGAGGCCTACGTCCGCTACTACGAGTTCCCTGACGGCGAGGCGCTGACATTCGTCGAGATGACTCTGCGCGAGAACGTCTTCGCGCGGCGCTACTTCCGCGATTTCGTGGCGGCGGGCGCGGGTGGCGCCCGGCGATGAAGCTGGTGGCGGCCACGCTGTACGCGCTGCGGATCCCGTTCGTGGAGTCGTTCAGTCATAGCGCCGGCGAACGGCGCTGGTCCGATTCGGTGGTGGTGCGGGTGCGCGACGATGTCGGGACGGAGGGGTACGGTGAGGGAACGCCCCGCCCCTACGTCACCGGCGAGACGGTCGAGACCATGCTCGACCATCTTGCGAAAGAGCTGTGGCCGCGGGTCGCCGACCGCGAGGTGCCGTCGGCCGACGATCTGGAGGCATTCGCCGCCTTCCTGCCCGAGACCCATCTTGCCGGCGCGATCGCGCCACACGCGAGCCGCGCCGCGCTCGAGCTCGCGGTGCTCGATTGCGCGCTGCGACGGACCATGCGTCCGCTCGCTGCGTTGCTGCCGCCCCGGCGGAATCGCGTGACCTACAGCGGCGTGATCACGGCCGGCCCGGTCGCGCGGGCCGTGAAGCACGCACGACAGATGCGGGCGATCGGCCTGCACGACATCAAGGTGAAGGTCGGGTTCGAGGACGACGTTGCCCGGGTGGCAGCCGTGCGCGAAGCACTCGGGCCCGAGGCGTCGCTCCGGCTCGACGCCAACGGCGCCTGGCGCTTCGACCGCGCCGGCGAGGTCTTGAACGCGGTGGCACATCTCGGGATCGCCGCCGTCGAGCAGCCCCTGCCGCGCGGCCCGGTCGAAGAGCTTGCGCGGCTCCGACAAGCGACTCCGGTCCCGATCATGGTCGACGAGTCACTCGTGACCCAGGCGGACGCCGATGCGCTGATCGCGGCCAGGGCGGCCGATTTCTTCAACGTGAGGATCTCGAAGTGTGGAGGGCTCGCCAGTTCGCTGGCGGTCTCCTTCGCGGCTCTCCACGCCGGCCTCGGCGTTCAGGTCGGAAGCCAGGTCGGCGAGACGGCGATCCTGTCCGCCGCCGGCCGCCATCTCGCCGCCGCGCTGCCCGCGGTCGCGTTCGTCGAGGGATCGTTCGGCACGCTGCTGCTCTCCGAGGACGTCAGCGTCGAGAGCGTGCGGTTCGGTCACCGCGGCGAAGCTCCAATCCTGACCGGACCCGGTCTCGGCATCCGCGTCGTCGAGGAGCGCCTACGTCGGCGCGCCGTCGCCGTGCGCGAGCTCACCGCGGAGGGATGACATGGGACGGGACCGGCCCCGGCGTGACGAAGATACGGAAATGACCCGCTGGCTCGCCCCGGCTCTCATGGCCGCGGTCATCGTTGTTGCCCTCGGCGCTTGCATCCCGGGAACCTACCTCGACCCGCTGGACAACTACGCACGCGGCCTTCGCCTCTTCGACCGCGGTCAGCCTGAGAACGCCATTCTGTTCTGGAAGCCGCTTGCCGAGAAAGGCGACTGCGACGCCCAGTATCGCTATGGAACTCTCTTCTTCCTGGGTGCAGGTGTCCCGCAGAGTTTCGATCTGGCGCGGGATTGGTGGTCCAAGGCTGCGAACCAGGGGCAGTATCGCGCCCAGTTGATGCTCGCCACGGCCCATGGACACAGGTCGGTGACAACGGGCAGCTTCGTTCGAGCCTTCAGAGTCGATTGTCGGCAGGGCTGCGGAGTGCCGCGAGATCTTCAGCGAGCGTACGAGTGGCTTCGTCTGGCCCGGGATCTCGTGCCACGCAATCTCGAAGCGTTTCGCCAGCAGGCCAACTTGGAAATCGTGGATCTCGAAGCCGAGCTGACACCGGCTCAGAGGGCGGATGCCGAACATCGTATCAGCGGCTGGATACCGAGTCCGGCTCGATGTGTGCCACGTGAACTGTGAAGGGCGAGCTCGCCGCGGAGGGATGACATGGGACGGTTGCTCGGGCACGCGCTCACGGCCCAGCAGTGGCTCCATCACCGCGCCTACGAGGCAGCGACCCGCGACCCGGAACAGGCCCAGGCCCGAGTCCTGCGCGCTCTGCTCCGCGACAATGCCGACACGGTGTTCGGCCGTGAGCACGGCTTCGCGACGATCGGGTCGGCAGCCGAGTACGCGCGGCAGGTGCCGATCCGCGATTACGAAGCTCTGCGACCGTATATCGACCGGATCATGGCCGGCGAGGCAGCGGTGCTGACCGCGGAAGCGCCGTTCATGTTCGCGACGACGAGCGGCACGACCGGCGAGCCGAAGTTCATCCCGGTGACGGCCGGCTGGGCACGGGCGATGGCCACGCTGATGCGCCTCTGGACCTCTTACGCGCTGCGAGACCATCCCGGGATGCTGGACGCCCGCGTGCTAACGATCGTCGGCCCGGCCACCGAGGGCGTTGCGCCCGGCGGCCTGCCATACGGCGCGATGACCGGATTGATGTATCAGCGCCTGCCGTGGCTCGTCCGGCGGCAGCACGCGCTGCCCTATGCCGCCGCACTGATCCGCGATCACGAGAGCCGCTATTTCGTGACGCTCCGCCTGGCGCTCGGCCGCTCGATCTCTTCGATAGCCACGCCGAACCCCAGCACGCTGCTCAGGCTCGCGGCGATCGTGGCGCGCCGCGGCGACGAGCTCCTGCGCGCAATCCACGATGGCACGCTGGGGGCGGCCCAGCTCGAGCCGATTGCCGGGGCGGGCGTGACCGGTCGCGATGTCCGCGCCGCGCTCACGGCCAGGCTGCGCCCCGACCCTCGGCGGGCAGCGTTCATCGAGGCCGTCGCCAGGCGCCGAGACGGGCTGATCCTCGGTGACTGCTGGCCCGAGCTTGTCCTCGTCGCGTGCTGGCTCGGGGGGAGCGCGGGAATTCAGGCGCGCCATCTCGACGCGCACTTCGGCCAGCAGGTCGCCCGGCGCGACCTCGGGCTCGTCGCCAGCGAGGGGCGCTTCACCATCCCGGTTGATGACGACTCCGCGGCGGGCGTCCTCGCGATCCACACCAGTTTCTACGAGTTCATCGCCGAAGAGGACATCGACGACCCGACACCTCGCGCGCTTCTGTGCCACGAGCTCACCGAGGGGAGTCGCTACTACGTCATCGTGACCGGGGCGAACGGACTCTACCGCTACGACATGAACGACGTCGTCGAGGTCCGCGGCTTTCATGGGCACACCCCCAAGGTGGCGTTCCTCCGCAAGGGTCGGGACATGCTGAACATCACCGGCGAGAAGCTTCACCTGAACCACGTCCTGCACGCAGTGCGCGCGGCCGAGCGCGCCACCGGGCTCCCGGTCTGGCAGTTCCGTCTGATTCCGGACGTCGAGGCCGCGCGTTACGATCTTCTGGTCGAGCTGTCGGCGCGCGTTGAGCGTGGGAGTGGGCTTGCGCGCTTCGCCGCCGCGTTCGATCGAGGTCTGGCCGAGGTCAACGTCGAGTACGGATCCAAGCGTGCCTCCGCGCGGCTGGCGCCGCCGCGGCTCTGCGTCATGCGGGAGGGCTGGGCCGAACGGCGCTGCCGGGAGGAATTCGCGCGAGGCCGGCGAGAGATCCAGCACAAGTGGTGCGTCATGCGCCCGGAGTGGGACGACCCGAGCCGGAACGAGGTGCTGGAGCTCGTTGATGGGCTCGAGCGAAAGGAGATCCCGTCGTGAGCCGCCCTCCGTCGCGTTCGGCGATCGGGCTCTGTGCGCTCACCGTCCTGTTCGGTATCCGGGTCGTAGGCCAGGCGCTGGTCGCGTTGTTCGACGTCGCCTGGCTGCCCTCGATGGACGCGTGGTTTTCGGGATTGCTGCCGTATCCGATGCTCTTGCCGATTCAGCTCGTCATCTTGCTCGTTCAGGCGGTGATCGATCGCGACGTCGGGCGCGGCCGCGGCTTCTTCACTCTTCCTCGGCCGCGCGCCGGCCGTGCGCTACAGTGGTTCGCCAGCGTCTACGCTCTGTCCATGGTCGTCCGCTACGTGGTCACGCGCTCGCACCCGATCCCGATCGTCTTTCACTGGGTACTGGCCGCTTACCTCTTCACGCTCGGTCGGGTCATGCGGCCGCCTCGTCACGACGCGAGTGCTTCGTCTTCCCTCAGGGGCCGAACGCCCGGAGGAGAAGGAACAGGTGACCGGCTTCGCCTCGACGACTCCGGCGCGGTAAACTCCCCTTCATGACGCGCCGCTCGCCCATCCGGGCTCTCGTCTTCGACGCCGGGCACACGCTGCTCGAGATGGACTACGCGCGACTCACCGAGTACCTGGTATCGCGAGGCTGGGATCTCGGCGAGGCGACCGTGATGGAGGCCGAGCGTCGCGCGCGGATGCGTCTCGACGTCGAGCGAGCGGCGCAAGCGACTCGCGAGCGCACGGGCGAGGGACGCTACGTCCGCTACCTGGTGGAGTACCTCGGAATCACCGACGAAGCGGAGCGGAGCGCGATCGCGGAATGGCGGCGTAGCTTCAACGTCCCGATCGGGCTGTGTCATCGAGCGGACGGCGAAGCCGCGAAGGCTCTCCAGCGCGCGCGTGACATGGGGTTTGTGGTCGGAGTCATCTCGAACTCCAACGGCTCGGCGCAGCGAGCGCTCGACGAGGCCGGGCTCGCCCCGCATCTCGAGTTCGTCATCGATTCCAGCGTGGTCGGTGTCGCGAAACCCGATCCGCGGATCTTCGAGCTGGGCCTGCGGGCGGCGCGCACCAAGCCGGCAGAGACCGTCTACATCGGCGATTCATATTTCGTCGATGTGGTCGGCGCCCGGCGGGCTGGCCTCGGAGCGGTGCTGTTCGATCCGGCTCGACTGTGGGGCGAGCGCGACTGCGCGATCGCCACCGGTCTGGGCGCTGCGGTCGAGCATGCGCTGAGCTGGGGGTGATCTGGATGTGGAGGCCAAGATCGGGACACGAAGGGCTTTCAGCCGCGCGATTCTGAGTGGCGTATCCCTGGTCGCGAGCTTGTGGGTCGGAGTACCCTCCGCTCTGACGCAGGCGCCGGCCAGTGATGCCGACGACGAACGCGAGCGGTCGTTCGTCGAGGTGTTGCGGCGCGAGGATCCGGGCAGCGCCGATCACTACGTGGTGCTCCGTGATGCGCGGCGCCAGGCGATCGCCGCGCTCCAGAAAGCCCAGGCTCAGTACAGCGGGGCCGGACCAGAGCTGCGTCCGCTCGTGATCCGCCAGCTGCGGGACGCGCAGCTCCAGTACGCGAAGAGCTCGCTCGCCTTCCTGGATTTCCTCGACGCGCGTGATCGGCGCACCTTGGCCCGCTACCAGGACGAGATCGGCCGGATCACCAAGGTCCTCGAGGACAACGCCCGGGTGCGCGCGGAGCTGGAAAGGCAGCTCCGCCACGAGTAACGTGCGCATTTTGCCCCGCGATTCTCAGCCGCGTAGACTAGCGCCCGGATGAGCGCCGACCGATGAGCGAGACTGGCGAACACGCCACGCGGCTGCTCCGCGCGTATCAGGCGCAGGAGAAGCGTTTCGTCGAGCGACGATTTCCGCTCGAATTCGCCACGGAAGTGCCGGCGCTCCGCGAGCTCTACAGCCAGAGCAAGGGGTTGCACTGGAATCCCGAGACCGACATCGCGTGGGACCGTTTCGACCCCTCCCGCTACGACAAGACAACGCGGCAGGCGGCGAGCCGGACGTGGAGCCGGCGTGCGTGGAGTGTCTATCCCGGACTGACCGAGAGCACCGCGCTGCTGATCCGTTTTTGTCTGGAGTCCGGCTCCCTGGGCATGGACGCGAAGCTGTTCCTGTCGTTCCGGCCGGCGGAGGAAGCCAAACATCTCGAGGTTTGTCACATGCTGGCCGAGCGGCTGGGCGGGTACGAGGCCGACCCCGGCGAGGCCGGTCTGGCGCGCATCAGCAATCATCCGTTCGGGCAGGCTGCGCTCGATGGTGACCTGCCGGTCGAGGCGTACATCGCGGCGCTGGGAGCGCTCGACGACCAGCTCGACTTCAACTTGTATGTGTGCCATCTCCAGCAGGCGAAGGACGAGGTGGTGCGCGCCGCGCTCCGCCTCATCGCCGGCGATCGCGCGCGCCACGTGGCCTTCGCGTGGGCGTTTCTGGGCAGCCGCGTGCCGACGCTCGACGCGCATAGCCGCGCCGCGGTGATCGCTGCCGTGAGCGATATGCTCGGCAACGTCATCCTCGCCGGCTACCGCAACGCGTGGCTGCTGCCCGAGAAGAGCCGCGAGCCGTGGCTGGCCGCCGAGGCGGAGACGGCGCGTCACGGGCTCGGCGCTTCGACTCCCGCGCAAGAGCGGGGAGTCCTGCGCGCCACGATCACGCAGGTGCGCGAGCGGCTCGCGGCGTGGAAGCTCGACCTGCCACGCGTCGAGCACGCCGAGCTCGGCACCGTATAGAGGGGAGACTCGTCATGCTGATCGACAAGGAGCGCGCCGGAGCCTACGTCCTCGAGCAGCGCTATCCGCTGCCGCTCTCCTCGGCGATGCCCGACGTATGGGAGCTGTGGCGGCGCGCGAAGACGCTCGAGTGGGATCCGCAGACCGACATCCCCTGGGAAGAGCTCCACCCCGAGTGCTACCGCGCCGAGCAGCTGCTGGCCGCCCAGATGTACTGGAGCCGGCGGACGTGGGGCGAATACGGCGCGATCTCCGAGAGCCCGGCGCTGCTCCTGCGCTTCTGCCTCGAGCGCCAGCTGCCGGACCTTCAATTCTTCTTCACGATGCGCACGATGGAGGAAGGCCGCCACGCCGAGGCTTCCTGGCTGATGGCCGAGCGGCTCGGGCGCTACTTTCCGCAGCCGCAGAATCCGCCGACGGCCGGCGCCGTCGGCACGCACGGTGTCCGCCGCATGGCGTTCGATCCCGAGACCTCGCTCGAGGGCATCTTCGCGAGCCTCGTCTGCGCGGCCGAAGAGATCCTCATCGACGTGTTCAAGGCCACCGTGCACAAGGCGACTAACCCGGCCGTACGCCGGCTGATGGAGCTGATCCTGCGCGACGAGGTCCGCCACATCGCGTTCGGCTGGCAGTGCCTGGACGCGTGGGCCCCGTCGTTCACACCCGCGACCGTGCGCAACATCGAGGCCGCCGTCATCACGATGATCGAGAACGTCGAGTTCCGCGGCTACCGCAACCTCTGGCTGGCGATCGAGGGCGGCAGCGCCACGCCGGCGGAGATCGACGCCGATCGCATCTCGTGCGAGGCGGGCCTGGGGGGCAACACGCCCGAGGACGAGATGCGGGTCTTTCCCGACTTCTTGAAGAAGATCCGCACTCGGATGGCGCCGTGGGGCGTCAGCATTCCTGTGTTCGACCATCCGCGCCTGGGCAAGGTCTAGCGACCCGGTGAAGTTCATCGGCGACCGGCTCCTCCGCAAGGAGGATCCGCGTCTCGTGCAGGGCCGGGGGCGCTACGTCGGCGACATCGCGCTGCCGGGCATGCTCCACGCCGCCATCCTCCGTAGCCCACACGCCCATGCCCGCATCGGCGCGATCGACGCCCAACGCGCGTCGAAGGCTCTCGGCGTGGTGGGCGTGGTGACGTTCGCCGATCTGAACGACGCCGCGCGCCCACTACCGATCGTGCCGCCTCACGCGGAGCTCTCGGGCAAGAACTTCTCTCTCCTCGCCGGTGACCGCGCGCGCTTCGTCGGCGAAGCGGTCGCGGTCGTGGTAGCCGAGAGCCGCGACGCCGCGGAGGATGCGCGCGCGCTGATCGACGTCGCCTGGGAGCCGCTGCCTTCGGTGCAGGAGCCGACGGCCCCGGGGGCGGCGCGCGTGCACGACGACATCCCGGACAACCTCGCGGGCCGCGTGAGCCTCTCGCGCGGCGACGTCACGGCCGCGCTGAAGGCTGCGCCGCGCCGGGCGAGCCTGACCTTGAGCATCGGCCGCGCCGGCGGCCAGCCGATGGAGACGCGAGGGCTCGTCGCCGAGTACAACGCGATGGCAGGGCTCCTGACGGTGTGGGCGTCGTCCCAGGTCCCCCACCAGGTGCGCCAGTTCATCTGCGATCTGCTCGCGCTCGAGCCGCATCGCGTGCGCGTGCTGGCGCCCGACGTCGGCGGCGGCTTCGGCGCCAAGCTGATCGTCTATCCCGAAGACGTGCTGATCCCGTTGCTGGCGCGACGTCTCGGCCGCCCGGTGCGGTGGCTCGAGGATCGCCTCGAGCACATGCTGACAGCCACGCAGGAGCGCACCCAGGTCCACACGGTGGAGGTCGGCTTCGACGATGAGGGCCGCCTGCTCGCGCTGCGTGACCGCTTCGTGCACGACACCGGCGCCTACACGCCACGCGGTCTGGTGGTGCCGCTCCTGAGCGCCTCGATGCTGGCTGGTCCGTACCGGATCGCCGCCATGGACGTCACCTTCGACAGCGTCTACACCAATCGCGTGCCGGTGACGCCGTACCGCGGCGCCGGCCAGCCGCAGGCCGTATTCGTCATCGAGCGGGTCATGGACTTGATCGCCCGCGAGACTGGTCGCGATCGCGCGGCCGTGCGCTTCACCAACCTCGTGCAGCCGTCCGACATGCCGCACGACGTCGGCCTGCCGAACTATCGCGGCTCCGGCAACGTCGTCTACGACAGCGGCGACTATCCGGCCGTGCTCCGCCACGCGCTCGAGATGGCGGACTACGCGCGACTCTCGAAGGAGTGTCTGCGCGCCCGCGAGGACGGTCGGCTGCTCGGCCTCGGCGTCGCGTGCTACGTCGAGTTGACCGGCGTGGGCCCTTTCGAGGGCGCGACGGTTCGCGCCGACGCGGCCGGTCGTATCACCGTCTTCACCGGCGTGCCCTCACAAGGGCAGGGGCTGGAGACGACGCTCGCCCAGGTCGCCGCGGGCGAGCTCGGCGTCACGCCCGAGGATGTCTCGGTGGTCGGCGGTGACACCCTGGGGATCAGCCAGGGCATCGGCACGTTCGCCAGCCGCGCGGCGGTCGTGGGCGGCAGCGCCGTTGCGCTGGCAGCGCGCGAGCTGCACGCGAAGGCGGTGCGTCTTGCCGCGCAGGCGCTCGGCGTCGCAGAGGACGAGATCCAGCAGCACGGCAAGATGTTCGCCGAGCGCGCCCGCCCCGAGCGCCGGATCGAGCTCGGACGGCTCGCGTCGCTGGCGGCGATGGCCTCGGCGGCGCAAGGGGTCGCGCCAGGGCTCGAGGCGACGCACTTCTTTCAGCCGCCGGACATCGCCTACTCGAGCGGCGCCCACGTCGCGCTGGTCGAGGTCGATCGAGAAGCGCCGCGCGTGCGCGTGCTCGGCTACTGGGTGGGCCACGATAGCGGCCGGTTGATCAACCCCACCATCGTGGAGGGTCAGATCCATGGCGCGGTCGCGCTCGGCATCGGGAGCGCGCTGTTCGAGGAGATCCAGTACGACGCCGCCGGCCAGCCGCTCAGCGCCACCTTCATGGACTACGCGCTGCCGCGAAGCGACGATATCCCGCCGCTCGAGATCGACCACCTCGAGACGCCGTCGCCCCTGAACCCTCTCGGCGTCAAAGGGGTCGGCGAATCCGGCTCGCTTCCGGTCGCGGCGGTCATCGCGTCGGCGGTCGAGGACGCGCTGACCGGGTCGCGAGTCAGAGTCGAGAGAATGCCTCTCACGCCCGGAGCGCTCCGGCGACTGCTCTGGCCGTGAGCCGTGGCGGCAAAGTCTTCAGCTTGACGGCGCGGAGGGCGGCGCGGACACTCGTCTTGTCGGCGTCGTCACGCGAAACGACCGTGGCGACGTTGCCGGTATGCTGAGCCGCCATGAGGCGGCACGGGAGAAAGGAGTTCGAGATGGCAAAGGTGCTTCGGTGCGGTGACTTGATGCCTGGCTGTAATGCGGTGATCGAAGGCAAGGACGAGGCCGAGGTGATGGCCAAAGGCGCGGAGCACGCCAAGACGGCCCACAAGATGACGTCGATTCCACCTGACATCGCGGCCAAGGTCAAAGCGGCGATCAAGGACAAGAAGTAGCCCTCCGACCCGAGCACGCACGAGCGTCGAGCCTTCTCGACGCTCGTCGCGTCTTCAGCGCTTGACGTCTCGGCGACTTGCCTGATAGACAAGCGCCAGATGCTTCGACGCCCGCTCCCCGATCGACTGCTCGCGCACCTTCAATTCTTCCTCGGCGACGGGCGGGTCCCGCCGGGCCCCGGGGAGGTCGGGGTGGGCGACACGGCACTCTTCCAGCGGCGGGACGCGAGCCGACATTTCGCCGCCGAGCCCGCGCCGGTGGTGGTCACCCTCTGCAGTCCACGTATCGAGCGCGTGGACCTCGACGCAAACCAGAGCTCGAGCCCGCGCGCAAACGCCGGGGTGAACCAGACGCCGAACCGGCGCGAGTCGAAGTTCGATATTTTCTGAGGAGGGAGCGATGAAGCGCAGTACGGAGCGGATCCTGAGCACTCACGTCGGCAGCCTGGCGCGGCCGGAGGCCCTCATCCCGATCCTTCGATCGATGGAACGCGGCCAGCCGTACGACCGGGAGACTTACACAAAGCTGGTCCGCGACGCCGTGACGGACGTCGTTCGCAAGCAGGTCGAGGCGGGCGTCGACATCGTCACCGACGGGGAGCAGGGCAAGGCGAGCTTCTTCGGCTACATTGTCGAGCGCTTCGACGGTTTCGCCCGCAAGCCGGCGCCGGCGGGACAGGAAGGCAACCCGCGGAACGCGAGCCGCGACTATCGGGCGTTCCCCGACTACTATGCGTGGTCCGAGCGGATCGCGGAGTGGGCGGGCGGCCGAGGGGGCGGCCGCCAGTTCGGCGTCGACGTCTGCGTCGGACCCGTCCGCTACAAGGGACACGCGGCGGTTCAGGCTGACATCGAGCGCATCAAGACCGCGCTGAAGGGCTTGCCGCACGAAGAAGTGTTCGTGCCGGCCATCGCGCCCTCCTACATCTTCGCCACCCTCAAGAACGAGCACTACCGAACCGAGGAAGAGTACGAGCAGGCCCTTGCCGACGCGCTTCGCGAAGAGTACCGGGCCATCGTCGATGCAGGCTTCGTGCTGCAGATCGACGACCCGCGCCTCGTCACCCAGTACATGATGAACCCCGACCTCAGCATCGCGGACTGCCGGAAGTGGGCCGCTCGGCGCGTGGAGGCGATCAACTACTCGCTGCGCGACATTCCGCCCGAGAAGGTTCGCTTCCACACCTGCTACAGCATCGACGTCGGCCCGCGGATCTACGACATGGAATTGAAGGACCTCGTCGACATCATCTACCGGATCAACACGGGCGCCTATTCCTTCGAGGCGGCCAACCCGCGGCACGAGCACGAGTACCACGTCTTCGAGGAGTTCCGGCCGGCCGACGGCAAGATCCTCATTCCCGGCGTCATCAGCCACACGACCAACCTGATCGAGCACCCCGCGCTGATCGCCGAGCGGATTGTCCGGTACGCGAGAATCGTCGGGCGTGAGAACGTGATCGCCGGCGCCGATTGTGGATTTGCCGCCTCCGCGGCGCGGTTCAACGACACCCATGCCAGCGTGGCGTGGCTGAAGTTCGCCGCGATGGCCGAGGGCGCCCGACTCGCCACCCGGCAGCTCTGGGGCCGCGCCTGACCGCGACCTGACGCGCGCGGTGGAGGAGCGAAGTGATCTACGCCAAGACGTTCTTCGAGATCCGACGCGCAGAGCAGTGAGTCCGGCTCCCGGTCATTGACTCGACTCCCCAGCAGGGCTATGGTCCGGCCAACCGGCCCGACCGAGTCGCCCTCTGGATGTGGAGACGACGATGACTCTGACACGGAGACTCCCGCGATGGTCCGTGGTGGTGGTAGCGGTCCTGTGCGCTCTGCTCACGATTCTTCCCTTCGGAGAGGCGGGCGCTCAACCCAGGTCGGCTTCTCAGTCAAAGCCGGAAGGGGAGATGCGCTGGGCGCTGTACGTGACCTTGTCCCCCGTGTGGTTCGATCCCGGCGAGTTCCAGGGGCTCACGGCGTTCTGGGTGCTCTACGCGATCCACGATGCGCTGGTGAAGCCGATGCCGGGCAACCTCATGACCCCGAGTCTCGCCGAAAGCTGGACGGTGAGCGCGGACCAGAAAGTCTACGAGTTCAAGCTGCGTGAGGGGCTCAAGTTCCACAACGGTGATCCGTTCACCGCGGAGGACGTGAAGTTCAGCTTCCATCGCGCCAAGGGCTCGAAGATCCTGCACGACAAGGTGCGAGAAGTCGCGGTCGTGGATCCGTATCGGGTGCGCTTTCACCTGCACGAAGCCTGGCCCGACTTCATGACGTTCTATGGGACGCTCGTCAGCGGCGCGAGCTGGGTGGTGCCGAAGAAGTACGTCGAGCGAGTGGGCGACGACGGCTTCAAGAAGCAGCCGATCGGTCTCGGGCCCTACCGGTTCGTGAGCCACGCGCCCGGCGTCGAGCTGGTCATGGAAGCGTTCGAGGGGTACTGGCGCAAGGTGCCCTCGGTGAAGCGGCTCGTGTTCAAGAGTGTCCCGGATTCGATCACGCGGGCGGCGATGCTGAAGCGGGGCGAGGTCGACGTGGCGTATTTGCTCGACGCGCCGCAAGCCCAGGAAGTGAAGCGCGATCCCACGCTGAAGCTCGCCTTCTCCGGAGGGATCGCGGCGTTCTTCCTGGATTTCCTCGATCAGTGGGATCCGAAGTCTCCGTGGGCCGACCGGCGGGTGCGGCTCGCCGCGAACTACGCCATCGATCGCCGGGCGCTAAGCGAGGCCGAGACCCTCGGGGCGTCGAAGCCGGCGGGGAGCATCGTTCCGCGCAACTTCGAGTTCGCGCTGCCCATCGAGCCGTACCCCCACGACCCTGGGAAGGCCAGACAGCTGCTGGCCGAGGCCGGCTATCCCAAGGGCTTCGACGGCGGGGAGCTCCACCAGCTTCCACCGTATTTCTCGATGGGCGAATCGATCGTGGGATATCTCGGCGCGGTCGGGATCAAGCTGAAGATGCGGCCGATGGAGCGCGCCGCATACACCTCGGCGCTACAGGCCAAGAAGCTGCGCGGGCTCTGTGTCTGCGCCACTGCGGCCTACGGCAACGCCGCCTCTCGGATGTCGGAGCACGTCCCGAGCTACGGGACGTATGCCTACGGCGGCTACCCCGACATCGACGCCCTGTACAAGGAACAGGCCCTCGTGAGCGATCGCCGCAAGCGCGAGGCGTTGCTCCATCAGATCCAGCAGCTCCTGCACGAGCGGGTGAGGTTCGGGCCGATCTGGGACTACGTCTGGCCGAGCGGCGTGGGCCCACGGGTCGAGGAGCCGGCGCTGATGTTGATCAATCCCTACCCGTGGTCGGCGCCGCTCGAAGAGGTGCAGCTCAGGCGGAACTGAGGTCGAGATGAGCTCACTCGGTGAATACGCGAACAAGTACACGAGCGCGCGGATGGAGCGTCGAAACGGAGTGCTCCAGGTCACGCTGCACACCGACGGCCAGTCGCTTCGCTGGGGGTTCTTGCCGCACGGCGAATTGCCCGAGGCGTTTCACGACATCGGCGCGGACCGCGAGAACCGGGTCGTCATCCTGACCGGGACGGGCCAGGAGTTCTCTGGACCTCGGGCGACCCCGGGGACGTCATCCTTTCCCGCGCGCCCGTCGATCGAGCGCATCGATCGCATCCACTGGGAGGGCCGTCATCTCCTGATGAACCTCCTGAACATCGAGGTTCCGGTGATCAGCGCGATCAACGGTCCGGCGTGGCGGCACTCCGAGATTCCCTTGCTGTGCGACATCGTGCTCGCCGCCGAGACCGCGCAGTTTCAGGATTCGGCGCATTTCACGTCGGACGTCGTGCCGGGCGACGGGATGCACATCGTCTATCCGCTTCTCCTGGGCATGAACCGCGGGCGCTACTTCCTGCTGACCGGGCAGACGCTCGACGCCGCCGAGGCGTTACGACTCGGACTCGTCGCGGAAGTGCTGCCGGCCGACAAGCTCCTGGCGCGAGCGTGGGAGCTCGCCGAGGATCTCGTTCGGAAGCCGACCCTGCTGCTCCGCTACACGCGACTGCTCTTCACCGAGTACTTGCGCCGGCAGATGCACGACCTTCTCGGCTACGGGCTCGCGATGGAGAGCCTGGCGCTCTTCGAGAAGCCGGAGGCGCCGTCGACGTAGAGGTCTACCGCGACGGGCCGCCGGCGCTCGACACGCGTGAGGCGACGTCGGTCGCGATCTTGGCCGCCGCCTGCTTCACGACAACCGTCAGCGAAGCGCATCCGTTCGACCGCCATCCCGCGAGCGATAGTCCGATGAGCGCCTCGAGAAAATTGGTCTCGCTCGTAGTCCTCGGCTACAGTGGGTACAGCGATAGTTTGTCTATCGGCATGCCTCCTGGAGTCCGCCATGAAGGGTCTCGTCGTGCTTCTCCTGCTCAGCGTCGCGCCGGTCGTCTCCTCTGACGCCTTCGGAGCTGGCGCCACCCCGGCTGTCGGCCCGCGTGTCGCCCTGGGCGTCGATGCCAAGGGGAGCCGACGCTACGTCCAGCTGACGGACCGCGGCGGGCCCGTCTATCCGACCGCAGACGTCACGTGCGACGGCAACCGACGGACGATCACACTGACTCGTACGGACAACGTCGGGGGCAAGACCATCACGACGTACGCGGTTTCGCCGAAGGTCTCCGAGGGAATGCTCAAGGCCGTGGAATGTCGGTTGCTCATTCCAGGTCGGGAGATCCCGGTCGCCCGGCAGCAGATCCGCGCGGCGTGGTCGGGCGCCGCCAACGCATCGAAGCACTGACGACGTCGTCGCTCCCCCGGCGTAACCGGTTGACCAGCCTCCTCGCGAGGCGCTAAGGTTGGCGCGCTCTTCGACCTATGGACCTGCCGACGCGGGGAGGCGCCGTATGGGTTGTCCTCAGTGCCAACACGATAACCGCCCCGGCGCCAAGTTCTGCGATGAATGTTGCCTCCTGCCTCGGCTCTGGCCTCAGCCCGCCATCGGCTCTGCTCGGAGCGTCGGTCGCCCCCGACGCAAGAGTCCGCCCGCGAGGCGACGCGAGATCGCGGCCGCGGTCGGCGCCGTCGCGACCGGACTCGGCGTGATCTCCGGGATCGTCATTGCGAGCCCGGGCTGGCAGCGGATCATCGCCTCCTGGCGGGAGACCTCTGCGGCCCGGGCGGCGATGGCGCTGCCGGCGGGCGCGACCGCGACAGAGCAAGCGACGCCGCCGAGCATGTTTGGTGTCGCGGTCGGCAGCGGGCTCGTCGCGGATCCGCTCGGGCTCCAGCGCGCCGCAACCGTCCTTCCGGGAATTCCGTCACATCTCGCGCCGGACTCGGTGTCGCCGCCATCGGCGCCGATGACGCCGACACAGGCACCGGACGCGCAGCGGCCGACTGACAGAACGCCAACCGGCGCCCAGGCTGACGCGGCACAAGTGATGGCGAGCCTGCTCATCGCGCAGCTCGGCCAGGACCCGGCCTGGCGGACCGCCCTGGCGAATGCCGATGCGCACGCCCCCGACAGTCCCGAGCACGCGTACTGGCGCAGCGTGGCGACCGCGATCCGAGACGGGGGCCATCGCTCGCGCCCGTAGCTCGCGTTGCGCGAAGCGACGCGCGAGAGACCGCGATCAGTCGAGCAGCTTCGCCTCGAAGGGGTACGTGCAGATGAGCCGCGCGCCGTCCGCGGTGACCAGCACCTGGTCCTCGAGCTTGACGCCGAAGGGCGCGCCCGGCTTGCCCGCATAGCACTCCAGGCACAGCACCATGTTCTCCTTGAGCTCGCGCTCGGGCATGATGCGGCGCGGACCGCGATCGTCGTCGGGGTAGGGGATGCCCGGCCCCTCGTCCTCGAGCCCCGCCTGATGAACCATCGTCGGGTAGCGCTGCGCCGCGTACGCCGCCGGCAAACGCGGCGCCTTGTCCGCGAACTCCTGGAACGTCATGCCGGGCCGTACGAGATCGAACATGCCCATGACGCAGTCGTACGCGACCCGGTACGCCTCCTTCTGCTCGGGAGACGGCGTGTCGCCGCACAGGAACGTGCGCGACACATCGATGACGTACCCCTCGTAGCCGTTCGCGTCGGTGTCGACGCCCACGAGGTCGCCCGGCATGACGACCTTGTCGTGCGCCTCGGTCAGCCACGGGTTGGTGTTGGTCCCCGACGCCACCAGCCGCGTGAACAGTCCCTCGCCGTGGCGGCGCAGCAGCGCGTCGCTCAGCACGGCCCAGAGCTCGTATTCCCGGATGCCCGGGCGGATGGCCGCCTCGAACGCCGCGAGCATGGCATCGCCGATCCCGCCGTTGATCGCGAACAGCGCGACCTCTTCCGGAGTCTTGACCTCGCGCGCGTCGACCGTGGCGGCGCCGACGTCGGTGATCGCGATTCCTTCCTCCTGCAGCGCCAGGAATCCCGCCGCGTCGACCTTGTCGACCGCCAGGCACTCGCACTCGAGCCCGAGCTCGCGCAGGGCTGACCTGATCGAGCGCGCCCATTCGCGGGCCATGTCGCGGGCGGCGGCGCCGCCGTACTGCCAGGTGTAGGCGGGGCGCACGTCGCGCACGACCTTCTGGGAGACGTGGATCGAGCCCTTGTACTCGAACAGGATCGGCGCGCCCTCGGCCGGCACGAGGCAATAACGCGCGAAGGTCCCCGCCGTCCACACGGCCATGACGTCCACGCCGGTCGCGTAGCGGATGTTGGCCGTGTTATAGAGGAGCGCGACCGGAAAATCGTGTCGCTTCAGCATCGTCTGCAGCCGCGTGAGCCGGCCGGCGCGGAGCTTGCCGAAGTCGATCTCGCTCAGGTTGGGCACGGAGAGCTGGTGGACGCGGGGCCGCGGCGGCATGGACGGCAGCATAGCGCATCCGGATCCCCGAGTCGGCGTGGAGCGCCCGGGCCGACGCACTCGTGTATAGTCCCGGTCATGCCGGCCAGGAACGCGTCCAAGAAGGCATCTCGGAAATCCCTCGGACTGCTGGAGCGGCTCGCCGCCGGCCCGGTCATCTGCGCGGAAGGCTATCTGTTCGAGTTCGAGCGTCGGGGCTATCTGCAGGCCGGCGCGTACGTTCCCGAGGTCGTCCTCGAGCATCCGCAGCTCGTCGAGGGTCTCCACCGCGACTTCGTCCACGCCGGCTCCGACGTCGTCGAAGCGTTCACCTACTACGCGCATCGCGCCAAGCTCAAGATCGTCGGGCGCGAGAAGGACCTCGCGAAGATCAACCGGGTGGCGCTGGCGATCGCGAAGAAGGTCGCGCGCTCGACCGGCACCTTGCTGGCCGGCGACATCTGCAACACCAGCATCTACGCGACCGACGACGCGCAGTCCCACAAGCAGGCGCGGCGCATCTTCGACGAGCAGATCGGCTGGGCGGTCGACGCCGGCGTCGATTTCATCGTCGGCGAGACGTACTCCTTCGCTGGCGAGGCGTTGCTGGCGCTGGAGGCGATCAAGCGCGCGGGCAAGCCTGCGGTGATCACGTTGTCGGTCCCGCGAGAGGGCCACATGCGCGAGGGATGGACGGCGGCCGACACGTGCCGCCGGCTTCAGGACGCCGGCGCCGACGTGGTCGGGATGAACTGCGCCCGAGGGCCGGCCACGACCCTGCCGCTGCTCCGCGAGATCCGCGCGGCGGTCACCTGCCACGTCGCCGCGTTGCCGGTGCCGTATCGAACGACGCCAGCCGAGCCGACGTTTCAGAGCCTGACCGATCCGACCGGCGCCTCAGGCCCGGACGGCCGGCCGTTCCCGACCGCGCTCGACCCGTTCCTGTGCAACCGTTACGAGATCGGCGAGTTCGGCAAGGAGGCGCTCGCGCTCGGTGCACGATACCTCGGCGTGTGCTGCGGCGCCGGGCCGCATCACGTGCGGAGCCTGGCCGAGGCGCTCGGGCGCCGGCCGGCCGCCAGCCGGTACTCGCCTGACATGTCCAAGCACATCCTCTTCGGCAACGACAAGCGCCTGCGCCAGGACTATCTGGAGTACGCCCGCCGCAACTATCGATCGCCCGCCGCCTCCGGCTAAATCGCCGGCGGCGTCATGAAGCGAT
>Ga0209160_1001540_pt1 | contig 19440 bp, 17 predicted proteins | sample GraSoiAngelo_153_FD_186167 | JGI IMG/M metagenome (GOLD analysis project Ga0209160, IMG submission 186167) | Grasslands soil microbial communities from the Angelo Coastal Reserve, California, USA - 14_1009_12_40cm (SPAdes) (version 2) | ecosystem: Environmental > Terrestrial > Soil > Grasslands ... | reverse complement strand
GGCCTGCACGGTTCCGATGTCCGTTTCCGCGATGAAGAACTTGAACGCCTCGAAGACCAGGGGCGTGCCCAGCCACATGTAGCGTGCGTGCCGCACGTCGAGCGACGGCTCGAATACCTCGGCGCACGCGTTTCGGGTCAAGCTGTTGACGCCGTCGGCCGCGACGACGAGGTCACATGTGGTGCGCAGCCGCTCGAGTGGCGGAGCCGGTTGGCGGTAGTGGATGGTCACGCCCGCCTCTTCGCATCTCTCGCGCAGGATTGCGAGCAGCCTCTGCCGGCTGATTGCCGCAAACGCGTGCCCTCCCGAGGTGAGGACCCGGCCGCGGTAGTGAATGTCGATGTCGTCCCAGATCGCAAAGTCTTTGGAGAGCCGCTCGTAGAAAGCCGCGTCCGCGTTTTCGATTCCTCCGAGCGTCTCGTCCGAGAACACGACCCCGAACCCGAACGTGTCGTCTGCTGCATTCCTTTCCCAGACCTCGATCCTGTGGCTCGGGTTCAGAAGCTTGACCAGAGTCGCCAGGTAGAGCCCTGCCGGCCCCCCGCCGATGATCGCGATGTCCAGCGGACGCCTCGCGGCCGTCAGCTCCCCTCACGCAGCCGGAAGCGCTGCAATTTGCCAGTCGCCGTGCGCGGCAGCTCACTGGCGAACTCGATCGCGCGCGGATATTTGTACGGAGCGATCTGGCTTTTGACGAAATCCTGCAGCGTCTTCGCCGGCTCCGGGCCGAGCTCTGCGCCTTCCCGGAGCACCACCACCGCCTTGACGATCATGCCGCGCTCCTCGTCCGGCGCGCCGACGACCGCAGCCTCGGCGACGGCGGGATGCCGAAGGAGCGCTTCCTCGACCTCCGGACCGGCGATGTTGTATCCGGCGCTGATGATCATGTCGTCGGCGCGGGCCTGGTAGTGGAAGTAGCCATCGCCATCGCGTACGTAGACGTCGCCCGTGATGTTCCAGCCGTCTTGAACGTACGTCCCCTGGCGGTCGCCGCGAAGGTAGCGGCACCCCGTTGGCCCCTTGACGGCAAGCCGTCCGAGCTCTCCATCGTGCACAGGCCTTCCGTCCGCATCCTGGACCTCGGCCACGTAACCCGGCACGGCGCGCCCGGTGCTGCCCGGTCGGATGTCATCGCCGGCCGCGGAGATGAAGATGTGAAGCATCTCGGTTGAGCCGATGCCGTCGATGATGCGAATTCCGCACGCGTCGTGGACCGCCTCCCAGGTCGCCTGCGGCAGCGTCTCGCCGGCGGACACGCACGCGCGCAGCGAGGTCAGTCGGGCCGCGCCAAGGTCAGGCACCATCGCCCGATACGCGGTGGGGGCTGTCGCGAGCACGGTGATGCCGTGGCGTTCGATCGCCTCCAGCAGGCGCGGCGGTGCAGGCTGCTCTAGCAGGTACACGGCGGCGCCGGCCCGCAACGGAAAGACGAGGCTCTGGCCAAGCCCGAATGTGAAGGCAAGGGGCGGGCTCGCAGCGAACAGATCCTGCTGAGTCGGCTGGAGCACGTGGCGCGAGAACGTGTCTGCGATTGCGAGCACGTCCCGGTGAAAGTGCATGGTCGCTTTGGGTTTCCCTGTGGTGCCCGAGGTGAAGGCGAGCATGCACACGTCGTCGGCGGCGGTCGCGACGTTTTTGAAGTTCGAGTGCTTGGTCGCAGCAACGGTGGTCAGGTCGTCCTCGTCGGAGCCCCCATAAGCAAAGATCTGAAAACCGTCGGGGGCCGCGGCGGACAGGTCTTCCATGAATCGGTGGTCGCAGATCGCCATGGTCACGTTGGCGATATCGACCATCGTCTCGAGCTCACCCGACCTCAGCAACGGCATCGTGGTCACCGCGACTCCACCCGCCTTGATGACGCCGAACCAGCTCGCGACCAGCCAGGGGTTGTTGGGGCCGCGGAGGAGCACGCGGTTGCCGGGCACCAGTCCCATCTCGTCGACGAGCGCCCGAGCCACCTGGTTCGACCTTGCGAGCAGGTCGCTGTACGTCCAGGTCTCGCTGTCGGTGACGATGCATCGCCTGTCTCCGTTGCCGGCCTGGACGTGGCGGTCGAGCAGCTCCGCGGCGCAGTTCAGCACCGGTGTGTACTGCAGCTCGGGGAGGCTGAACAGGAACTCAGGCCACTGCCGTCGGGGAGGAAGGTTCTCCCGAGTGAAGGTGTCGACATGAGCCGATGGTGCTATCTGCGTCGATGTCACTATGCGCCCTGCGCGCGCCCGGCGTGCCCTGCCTCGACATACTACCCACATGGAGCCGGCCGGCCCGCCCCGGAACATCAACCCGGAACAGCTCGCCCCGGCGCGTGGTTTCTCGCACGCCACCGCGGCCGGCGACACGGTATGGATTGGCGGTCAGGTCGGGTCGGACGCCACCGGCAAGATCGTCGAACCTGGCGACATGGTGGCCCAATACGCCCGCGCAATTCTCAATGTGGCAATCGCCTTGCAAGCGGCCGGCTGCGCGCCCGAGGACACCGTGAAGCTCACGTACTACGTGACCGATATGAAGGCTTACCGAGACAATCGACGCGCACTCGGGGCTGCGTATCGCGAGTTTTTCCGCAGCGATTACCCCGCGTCAACGCTGATTGAGGTCCGTTCCCTCGTCGACCCCGCCGCATTGATTGAGATCGACGCGGTGGCTGTGCGACCGAAGTGAAGCGGTGGGACCACTTCGATTACGAAGAGCGACAGGGGGTCGCCACCGTTACGTTCTCGCGTCCAGAGCGGCTCAACTCCCTGACCTTTGACGTTTACGCCGATATCCGTGACCTGACCGATTCGCTGCGCAAGCGCGAGGACGTCCGCGTGCTCGTCATCCGCGGCCAGGGTCGCGGTTTCTGTTCGGGCGGGGATGTCGACGAGATCATCTCCGAGCTGCTCAAGATGGGGACAAGAGACGTCTTCGAATTCGCCAGGACGACCGGCGCCTGTGTGCGCAATCTGCGCGAAATGCCTCAGCCGGTGATCGCAGCGGTCAACGGCATCGCCGCCGGCGCCGGTGCTGTCCTGGCGGCCGCGGCCGACATCCGCGTGCTGGCGGAATCGGCGAGCTTTCGGTTTCTGTTCACGAGCGTCGGGCTCTCGGGCGGAGACATGGGGATCTGCTGGCTGCTCCCGCGGATCGTTGGCCTGGGCCGGGCTACCGAGGCCCTGTTGCTTGGAGGCAAGATCACGAGCCAGCAGGCTCTCGCGTGGGGCCTTGCCTCGACGGTGGTCTCGGACGATCAGCTGGACGCGGCCGTAGGGAAACACGTCAGCCGGCTGAAGGAGCTTGCTCCCTGGGGCCTGGCCATGACGAAGGAAATGCTCAACCGGGCGGCGTCAACCGACTACTCCAGTGCCATCGAGATGGAGGCGTTCACCCAGACGTTGCTCATGACCGCCGAGGACTTCCGCGAGTTCCACGCAGGCTTCACCGGGAAGCGCAGGCCCGAATATCGCGGCAGCTGAGATCGCCATGAGCATCGACACACGCTCGGGAGAGCACGTCGTCGGTTACGGAAAGGCCGAGTTCCTCGCGGCCGAGCCCGGCGAGGCGCTCAACGTGATGGCTGCGCCCAAGAAGACGCTGGGTCCGCAGGGGATCATGAATCCCGGCAAGATGACAGAGGTGGCGCTCGAGCTGGCGCGCAAACGAGCGGCGCTGGGCACGCCCTAAGCCTGCTTCTCGACCGACTCCTTGAGCCCGTTGAGAACAGGTCCCCAGTTGTCGTTGGCCATCTTGTCGGCCTCCTCCTGGGTGGGGTTGTTGTCCTGAGTGAGCGTCAGGGTCGTCTTGCCATCTTCGCCGGCCAGCTCATATGTGACCGTGTGGTAGTTGTCGGGCTTGTCCTCGCTGCCGCCCATCGGGCTCCAGTGCGTATACCTCAGGAGCCTTTCGGGCTCAACGGCCAGGACGGTGCCTTTGTCCTCATATGACTGGCCCTTCCACTCACCCTTCCACGAGATCGGGCTGCCCTCCTTCCAGTCCGTCGACATTTCGGTTCCGTGCAGGTACTGCTTGACCTGCGCGGGGTTGGTCAGAGCATTCCACACCTCCCGCTGCGTTGCGTGGATCGTCACTGTCTTGACGGCCTCGAATCCTCTGGACATATTGCTTCTCCCTGGCCGGCGATCTGGTTCCAGTCCGCAGAGCCAACTGCGACGCACTCCGACGCGCGGCGGCCTAGACCTGCTACAGGCCGCAATCACTATAGAAACGAAGCTCGAGCCGGAAGTTCCCGAGGACCACAAAGGCCGACCGCCTATTTAGGTAATGCGCCGCGCTGACCGCGTTTTCTCTGTAAGCGAATTGCCTGAGTAGCGCGCGGCGGGGGCCTCTTCCGAAGTAATGCGGGAAGCGCCGTGATGTCGAGGAGGGGCGGCGAGGCATTCGCTCATTTCCCAATGGAGGTGGGCACTATGGACTCATTCGTCGATTTCGTACCGAGTCGGACAACACTCATACGCCGGCTCATCATCAACGCGTCGGTACTGCTCGCAGCAGGCTTTCTGATCCTTTCGCGTACATCGCCCGCGCTGGCTGCGGACAACGGGCACGGCCAGGGCAAGGCACATGACCACACCAGTGCTTCCGCGGTTGCGAACCGCCATGACACCGCCAAGGCGTCAAACCAGGAGCACATAGGCGGAGGCGCGGGAGGTGAGGGCGGCAAGGGGCCAAACGGTAAGGGCGCGGCAAAGGGTGGCTCTTCGGCGTCAGCCGGCGCACATGTGGGCGCGACGACCGGAAACAGCGACCACAAGAGTGCCGGCCACGGCCATCAGGAGAAAGCGATGGCCAGCACCGGCACCGTCGGAGCCTCGACCGGTGACTCTGCCGCCGCCATGGCGAGCACCGGCAGCGTCGGGTCGTCTACTGGCAGCGGCAATGCATCGACCGGCAGCGTCAGCGGGTCGACAGGCAGCGCTAATGCATCGACCGGCAGCGGCAACGCATCGACCGGCAGCGGCAACGCATCGACCGGCAGCGGCAATGCATCGACCGGCATGGTCAGCGGCTCGACCGGCAGCGGCAACGCATCGACCAGCAGCGTCACTGGGTCGGCCGGCAGCGTCAGCGGCTCGACCGGCAGCGTCAGCGGCTCGACCGGCGGCGTCAGCGGGTCGACCGGCAGTGTCAGCGGCTCGACCGGCGGTGTCAGCGGGTCGACCGGCAGTGTCAGCGGGTCGACCGGCAGTGTCAGCGGGTCGACCGGCAGTGTCAGCGGCTCGACCGGCGGTCAGGTTGTCGGTCAAACCGGCGGTCAAGCAGGCGCTCAAGCAGGCGGGCAAACCACCGGCCAGACCGGTCAAACCGCCTCGGGCGGCGCAACGTCAGGCAGCGGCGTCTCGGGCGCGACGACCACGTCAGGCAGCGCCGGCGCGTCGGGCGCAGTGTCTGGCGCGACCGCAACATCGGGCGGGACGGCGCTAGCCAACACCGGCCTTCCAGTCGCAGGTGGAGTTTTGGGCGGCGTCCTCTTCCTTCTCGGGGCAATCGGCATCAGGTCGAAGCCTCGGCGTTAGTCCGAAGAGCAGGAAGCGGGCTCGCAAGCGCGGGCCCGCTTTTTTTCCGCTCACCGACGCGTAGCGCAGGCTTTGAGTCGAGCGCGCGTTGACACTCTTGCCGAACGTTTGTTAGTGTGACGCGGGTCTTCAGGGTCTGCGGGCGCGCAAGAAGGAGACCAGGGGTAGGTACACGGTGCGCATCAATCGCTACATGACCCATGGCGTGGTGCTCGCGATAGCGTTCGCCATGTCTGGTTACACCGCCGTCGACAGAAGCTTCTTTCCTGCCTTCCGTGCAGCGGCAGTCACCGCCGCCGCCGCTGACGAATCACATGCCGTCGGGGACGTCTCGCTGGGTCGTGACAGCGTCATCATCAAACCGCTTTCCGTCCCCACGTCCGCGCTTGCGAGCCGCGCACCCATCGTGCACATCGTCGCTGACGGAGACACACTGGAAAGCATCGGCCGGCAGTTCAAGCTCCCGTGGAGGGACGTCGTCTGGTCGAATCCGGGCCTGCGTATGCCGCTCAAAGTCGGACGATCCCTACTGCTGCCGCCCGCGCCGGGCGTCGTGGTCGTCGTCAGGAAGGGAGACACACCCGCGAGCCTCGCCGCCACTTATGGCGTGGATGTAAGCACCTTGCTCGGTTTCAATCGGACTCGTGGCCCGCAGCTGATGCCCGGCACAGTGCTCGTCATTCCTGTCGATCCCGCGCAGGGTCCGAACCTGAGCACCGGTGTGCCGGCCGACCCGGTAGACCCCGGCCAGTTCCTGTGTCCGATCGCCGGCGCCAAGATCATCCAGCAGTTCGGACCGACGTCGTTCGCGATAGAACCGCCCTTCGACGGTTATCTGCATTTCCATACCGGCGTCGATTTGCTGGCGGGCTACGGCACGTCAATCGTCGCGTCCGCGGGTGGAAGAGTTACAGCAGCAGGTCCTGCGGATTACTTCGGGATTCGGGTCGAGGTCACTGACGCTTTCGGTCTCGTCGAGGTGTACGCCCACATGTCGCAGGTGGCCGTGGCTGTTGGGCAGGAAGTTCAGCAGGGCGATAAGGTCGGTTACGTCGGCAGCACAGGTCTCTCAATCGGCGCGCATCTGCATTTCCAGCTCGAAGTCGGTCGTGTGCCGGCTGCTCCAGGGCCGTTGATCGGCTGCTGAAGAACCGCTCGACAAGCTGTCGCGCGCGCGTCTTCTATCAGTGGGAGTCAGGGCCGCCACGAAACGTGGGACCGATGCCCCACGCCGGTCCGGCTTGACCCATTGGCGGGCCTGATGGCCATACCTACCATGCAGGCAGGGAGCGGCAGACCGGGTACGGTTCGGTGCCGTCCAGGCGGGAAGCACGGCCCGTGTGGGTCAGCGAAGAGCCTGTCGCTCCCGCCAGAACCTTGCCCGGCATCGTGGGCCGGGTCCTTCCAGAGGGCAGATCACAGAAGGCAGGTAATCCAATTCGCGCGGTAGTCACCGGAGCGGCGGGATTCATCGGCTCGCACCTTTGCGACCGGCTGCTGGCAGACGGCCACGACGTCGTCGGCCTCGATTGCTTCAGGGACTCCTACTCCAGAGGGCTGAAAGAGCAGAACCTCGCGGCTGCACGTGGCTCGCGTGGCTTTTCCTTTTGCCACCTCGACCTGGTTGAGGACGACTTGAGCTCGGTCCTCGACGGGGCCGAGGTCGTCTACCACCTTGCCAGTCGTTCCGGGCTCGGCGTCTCGACCGGTCGTGAGTTCGACCAGTACATCTTCGACAACGTGCTCGCGACCCAGCGGCTCCTCGAGGCGCTCGCAGGCAGGCCGATCACGCGTCTGGTCTACGCAGGCAGCTCCTCTGTTTACGGCGAAGCCGAAATGCTTCCGACCAAAGAATCGTCTGTGCCACGCCCGTTGTCCACGTACGGAGCGACGAAGCTCGCGGCGGAAAACCTCGTCCAGCTCTATGGGCGGAATTTCGGGCTGCCGGTAACGGTGCTCCGCTACTTCACCGTCTACGGACCTAGACAGCGCCCGGACATGGCGATCTCACGATTCATGCGAGCGCTCATTCAGGGCGACGAGATCGAGGTCAACGGCGATGGCGAGCAGACTCGCGACTTCACGTTTGTCGCTGACGCCGTCGAAGCAACTGTCCGAAGCGCCACCGCCCACGTTGACGGCGACGTGCTCAACATCGGGGGCGGAAGCCGGTCCACCATCAACGACGTCCTGGCCACGCTGGCGGACATCTCGGGGACCACGATCCGCCCCCGTCATTTGCCGGCCGCCGCCGCCGACCAGAGGCACGCCGCAGCCTCGATCAACCTCGCCCGATGGCGCCTCAGCTGGGAACCCCGGGTCACCCTGCGGAACGGCCTGGCCAGCCAGTGGGACTGGTTCCAGCAGCTGTTGGCGCGAGAGCTGCCTGTAAGCCGCGATCCTTTGACTGTCTGACGACTAGCAGCCGCTGAAGGGGCACCGCCTTATGCTGTCGGCGCCTTGTCCGATCGCAGGCGCTATCCGCGGGTCCAGGCCGACATCATGTGCAGGCCCGCCGGCAACGAACTGTTTCACCACAGGCGCAATGCGCAAGACATCAGCTTGGGCGGGATGCGCGTCTACTCGGACGAGGATTACGAGGTCGGCAGCCGCCTCGACCTCGACGTGCTGATTCCGTCCCAGGCGCCGGTCCGGTGCTGGGCCACGGTGGTCTGGCGGACCGAGCTTGGCGTTGGCGCCCCGGCGAAGTTCGATGTCGGTCTCATGTTCACCGACATGGCGCCGTCGGACATACAGCGGTTGGCGGGCGTGCTCGTTCCGGTCCGCTGAGCCGCCTGCACCATGTGGCAGTTTGTGGTGGGGCTTCTGGTCGGAATCACACTCGGCGTCCTCATCATGGCGGCGCTGGTTGCCGCGAGTCGCAGACCCTAACCGTCCTAGAAGGACCGGGACAATTGACTTCATTACGGCCAAGGGCCGCGCCGTGACACGTATGGAAATGCCCATTCAAATCGTGACCGCCAACCGCTTACTTTTCATTACACAAGAAGGTGCAGCGGGCAGAGCGAATCAATCAAGCAGAGTCAACGTTTGGGTTGACTCGTGCAGCAAACGGGCCGTTTCCGTACGAAGCCACGCTCAAACGCTTGCTCGACATACTGCTTGCTGGCCTCGGGCTGCTGGCGACGCTCCCGCTGTGGCTCGCGATCGTCATCGCGATCCGGTTTGACTCTCCCGGGCCGGCGATCTTCGTCCAGACGCGCGTAGGCCTCCACGGCCGCCACTTCCGCTTTTACAAATTCCGCTCGATGTACGCCGATGCCGAGCATCGAGTCGCGGAACTTCAGTCCAGCAATGAGGTGTCCGGGCCGGTTTTCAAGATGCGCAGCGACCCTCGTGTGACCGGGGTCGGCAACCTTCTCCGCCGCACGAGCCTCGACGAGCTGCCGCAGCTGCTCAACGTGCTGAAGGGGGAGATGAGCCTCGTCGGGCCAAGGCCGCCGCTTCCCAAAGAAGTCGAGCAGTACCGACCCGGCGATGCGATCCGGCTCAGCGTGAAGCCGGGCCTGACCTGTCTCTGGCAGATCAGCGGCCGTTCGACGGTCGGCTTTGACCAGTGGATGGAGTTCGACCGCGAATACATCCGAAAAATGTCGCTGCAGCTCGACCTGAGCATCCTCGTGCGCACGGTGTGGGCCGTCCTCAGCTGCAGGGGAGCATATTGACCGGAGTTCTCGGTGCGCTGCTGGCGCTGCCGGGCGTGGTGTTCGCGGGCTTCGGCCTGTACCTTCTGATTCTTGCGCTCGCGAGCGCGTCCGGGCGCCGCGAACAACCCGTGGTGGCCGCACCCGCAAATCGGCTCGTAGTCATCGTTCCGGCGCACAACGAGGAGCAGCTCGTCGCGCGCTGCGTGACTTCGCTCCTTGCCCAGAGCTACCCGCGGGCGCTCTATCGGGTGGTTGTAATCGCCGACAACTGCTCGGACGGCACGGGCTCGATCGCGGCCGCCGCCGGCGCGGAAGTCATGGTCCGCTCCGAGGCGGATGCCCTGGGCAAGGGCCGGGCCCTGCGCTGGGCCACAGACCAGCTCCTGGCGGCGCCGGACCGGCCCGATGCCGTGGTCGTCGTCGACGCGGATTCAGTGGCGGATCCAAATCTGTTGAGCGCCCTCGAGGCTGAGCTCGGCCGCGGTCACTCCGTCGTCCAGGCCGACTACAGCGTGCTGACCGACGAGCTCAGTTCACCCCGGACCCAGCTCGTGGCGGCCGGCTTCCTGCTCTTCCATCGAGTCCGCTTCTCGGGTCGCGCCAGGCTGGGCATGTCCGCCAACCTGGTCGGGAACGGGATGCTGTTCAGCCGAGCCGCGCTCGAGGCGCACCCGTGGAGCGCGTTCAGCGGCGTCGAGGATCTCCAGTACTCGATCGAGCTTCGTCTGGCCGGGGTCGGCTTGCGTTTCGCGCCGCAAGCGTTCGTGTCCGGTCCGGGGCCGGCGACGCGCGCGGGCGAAGTTCGGCAGCGTCTGCGCTGGGAGGGTGGCCGGTTCCATGTCGTCAAAACCCGACTGTGGGTGATTGTCCGGACGGCGATTGCAAGACGTGATCCGCAGCTGCTCGACGCCGCCCTCGACCTGGCAACCCCGCCGCTCGGACTGCTCTCGATGGCGACGGGCGCGGGCCTCGTCGTCGTCGCCGCCGCGGCTGCGCTGGGCCTCGCGCCGATCTGGGCGCTGATCCCCTGGCTGGTCGCCCTGACGGCGATACCGGCCTTCGTCTTGATCGGCCTGCGTGCCGCACGTGCCCCGCGCAGCATGTGGACCGCGGTCGCCAGGGCGCCGTTCTACCTCGCCTGGAAACTTGCCCGGTACGCATCGCTGGTGAGTGGATTCGATCCCAACCGTTGGGATCGTTCGGACCGATCGAATACCTCCGCCTCAAGGCGGGTCGAGATCGCGGGAGTGCCCATCGACGCCGTTGACATGCGGGCGGCCATCGCGCGAGTTCGAGGCGCAATTGGGGCGGGTCGGCTCTTCCAGGTCTCGACGATCAACCTCGATTTTGTCGTCCGCGCGCAGACGGATCCCGACGTGATGCGCATCTTCCGGCGCACTGGCATGAACCTCGCGGACGGCTCTCCGGTGGTCTGGCTGGGCAGGCTGCTCGGTGTCGAGATGCCCGGCCGAGTCGCCGGTGCTGACTTCGTGCCGGCGATGATCCGGGACCTGGCGGGCTCAGGCGCTCGGCTGTTTCTTCTGGGAGGCGAAGGCGGCGTGGCGGCCGCGGCCGGGGAACGCCTCGGTCAGCTGTATCCGGGGATCGTGATCGCAGGAACGTACGAGCCGCCCCGCGCTGCAGTCGAAGACATGAACAACGCCGAGATACTGGCGCGGATCGCCGAGGCGAAGGCCGATGTATTGCTCGTGGCACTTGGACATCCGAAACAGGAGCGCTGGATCGACAGGCATCGCGACCAGCTTTCGGTGTCCGTTGCGATCGGTGTCGGCTGCGTGCTCGACCTCATCGCCGGCCGCAGCCGGCGGGCCCCGCGCTGGATGCAGATCGCCGGCCTCGAGTGGCTCTACCGGTTGGCGCAGGAACCGCACAGGCTGGTTCGGCGCTACCTGACCGACGCGGTATGGCTGGTCCCCATCGCCGCCGGCGTGGTTCGCTCACGGCTGGCTGCGCCGCGCGCAGTCGACACGGCCTGACGTTTCTAGACGCTGACTGAAAGTTTCTGCGCCGAGGACGCGCGCTCGAGAAGCCGGTCGGCGCGCGCACACACCTCCCCGGCTGTGATGCGCCGGAACGAGCTGTTTTCAAGACAGTTGGCCGTGTGGCACTGGCTCTGGCCGAAAAGACAGTGTGGGTTGGGAGCCGGAGCGCGACCCGGGCCCTCCCAGTACTGAACTGACTCCATCAAGACGCCGGCCTCCTCGGAGAGCGGCCCGTTTCTCACCTGGGGCTCGATTCCGAACAGGATCACGGCGGGGATCCGCTGCGCGATGGCGATCTGCGTGAGGGCGCTGTCGGCCGCGACCACGAGAGCAGCGCGGGAAACGACGTGAAAGAGCATCGGCAAGGAGGTCAATCCCTGGATCGACGCAGGCACGGTGCTTTGGCGCGACAGGTCGGCGAACTTCCGTAGCTCGAAGTCCTCCTCCGTGCCAACTACGACCACCTTCAAGTCGTGGCGCGATGCGAGGTGATCGGCGAGCGCGCCCCATTTCTCGCTGCTCCATTCGTAGCAGCCCCAATGTGCGGCGATCTGAAAGACCGCAAACCGCGTGCGGGTGGTGATGCCTCGCCCGGCGAGAATCTCATCGGCCCGCACCTGGTCCGCCTCGGGCACCCAGCTGAGACGGGGGAGGACGAGACTGGCCTCCAGGCCCAGAGCTCGGACCAGGGCCGCGTTGGTCAGCCGGTTCGACTGGACCCTCGGCTCAGGTCCGAGGTCGTGCGTGAGCAGCCGGCCGGCCAGGCCGGGCTGGTGATAGCCGGCGCGCACCCGTGCGCCGCTCGCCAGGCCAAGCACGGCGCTGGAGCGGGGGCTGGACCGAAGCGATAAGACGATGTCGAACCGACCGGCCGTGCGGGTCAGCAGACTGAGGCGCCGGGCCTCGGTCGCCAGCGCGGAACGGTGGCGATAGCCAAACCCGTAGAGGATCTCGTCAACGAACGGGCACCCTTCGAGCGCCCCGCGCACATATTCGTTGGCGACCAGAGCGATGTGCGCGTCCGGATAGCCGGCGCGGAGGTCGCGGAGAGCCGGGAGCGCTGTCACGATGTCGCCAAGGTGGCCCCGCGCGATCACCATGATGCGCGGCCTGCCGGGCCGATTCACGGGCTCCATTTGACATCGCAAACGGTCGCCGCCGCGTAGGCAAGTTGCGAACTGCGTAGGCCTCTGTCCCGGCCGAGCGGGAATCGCGGAGCCCCAAGGCCGGCTCCTGGCTTCAGGTGCGACCTGTCCCAAGCGACGACAGGACTGGCGCCTCATGTGTGGTCGCGGATCGAGCCATAGCATGGGGTGGTCGATCGTTTCCCCCGTGCGTGGCTCGGCCGGGAGACTTTGAATCCCACACTCGAATTTCCTGACAACAGTCAAATGGAACTATGGCCAGATACGTAGACATCCTGTTTCGCCACTGGACCCGCTTCGCGGTGATCCTGTTCCTTCTCCCTACGCCCATCAGCATCGCGACGCTCATCTACTTCCGAACGTATCAGGCGGCGACGGACATCTGGGTTGAGAATCCGACGTACTTTGGCTCGAGCACCAACCTCGTAGGCTCCAGCGGGATCTCGGGTTGGAACCAGTACCTGACCCCGGCGCAGAACGAGGCAGACGAGCTCAACCAGTACCTCCAGACGACGTCGTTCCTTTACGCGGTGGGGGATCGGATGGCCGCCGACGGCATGTCGGACGCGAAGGAACGCAACAAGCTCATCACGTCGATCCCCAAGAACCTGAAGGTCACGCCGAACGGCTCCCACCTGGTGGCCATCACGTTCTCCTGCAGTCTCGCCTCCGAGTGCACCGAGACCCTGAAGGCGACGATCGTGGTGTTTCAGGATCGTCTAACGGAGGCCCTCAAGGCACAGGAGCAGCTCTCGACCACATTCCTTCAGAGCCAGGTCGCGGCGGCTCAGCAGCGATCCAATGACTCCGAAGTCGCTCTCCAGAAATACATCTCCGAGCACCCTGGTCTTCCTCTCACCCTGACCAGCGGCCAGACCGGTATTCCGCAGCTCGATCAGCTGGTGACGCGGGCGCAGCAAGACCGGGACACGCTGACTCAGCTCCAGAGCCAGCTCGGCCAGGCTCAGTACACGTTCGCCGCGGCGGATCAGTTCATCCGCACGAGCACCAAGGTCATTGACAATCCCGGTATCACCGCGGGCGGCTTCCTCGGCGACGGCAGCAGCCTGAAGCGAGCGGCGGTGGTGTGGCTGGCCGCCGTTGGAGTCGCTGCCGTCTACCTCGCGCTCCTCGTGTGGATGGACAAGACGGCGCGCGACGTCCGGGAGCTGGCTGGTCGCCTTTCGGTGCCGGTCCTGGCGACGGTGCCGCTGCTCAGCGCGAAGGAGAGATTCTGATGCGGGCTTATCCAGAGGCAGGCCCGACCAAAGCGTTGCCCGATCCATCGGAGTCGCTGGACACCGCGCTGAGCCCACGGCCGGCCATGCCCGGATACGTCGCGCGCAACGAAGACGTGCTCCTCGGCTTCACCCTCCCGCCGCAATTCATCGATCGATGCCGCCAGGCCTATCTGCGTATCCCACATGATCCGGATGACGGCCCACGCCAGATTGGCGTTACGAGCGCGAGCCACGGCGAGGGCAAGACTTCAATCGCGCTCGGCCTCGCCACCGCGATCGCAGCCGACACCCTGGAGCCGACCCTCCTCCTCGAATGCGATCTCGAACGCGGATCGCTCGACCGCCGCCTGGGATTCAAGCGCACGCCCGGTCTGAGTGACTGGCTCGACGGCGAGTCGCGGCTGCGCGTCCTGCGAGCCGCGCCGCTGCCGAACCTCTTCGTGATCCCCGCCGGCTCGGCGACGATCGACCCCGCCCGCGTCTTCTATCAGTTGAGCGAGAGCCGCTTGATGGCCGAGCTTCAGCCACGTTTCGCGAACATCGTGATCGACCTGCCGCCGGTGCTCGACATCGCCTACGGCTCACTGGCGTCCAAGCTGGCTGACCGCATCGTCCTCGTCGCGCGGTACGGCGAAACGCTCGTCGAAGACCTGGAAAAGGTCTCCTTCCTGCTCGGCCGGGAGCGGCTGTGCGGAATCATCCTCAACGGCACGGAGTACCGAACGCCGAACTGGCTTCGCCGCCTGCTGTAGCGGAAATATGGCCTTCTTTGCGGTCCTGGGTTTGATCCTCCTGATGGGGATTGGAGGAAGGCGTCCGAGTCGCGCTTCTTACGGCTTCGTCGCGATCGCTGCAGTGGGCGCGTCGGTATACGAGTACTTCAAATGAGATCCGGCCAATGGGGCCGGTTCACCGCGGGCCTCCTGGTCGGTTCAGTCTGCACCGCGGGTGTCGGTGTCCTGATGCTGCAGCACCCTCGCTTTGTCTCGAGGCTGGAGAGCCACCTGCAAAGCCTGCTCCCGCAGGACACCCCCGCGATCGTCAACCTCGACAGGGTGACCGTCAGCTGCCAGATCGGGTCCCCGGGAGGTCCGATCAGCCCGCTGATCTACGGGGTGGCCGGCGCCGATCCGGCGACTCTGAGTGCGCTGGGCGCGACGCTCAACCGCTGGGGAGGGAACCCGGCCGACCGGTACAACTGGGTGGTCGGGCACGCGTGGAACGCCAGTCGCGATTGGGAGTTTCGCAACCTCAACTACACCGGCGGCACGGGCAACAGCGCGGACAACTTCGTGTCGTCGACGGTCACGGCCCGCAGTGTGCCCCTGATGACAGTGCCCGCCCTGGGATGGGTCGCCAAGGACACCAACAACGACCACCGCTCGGCTGGCGTTCCGCAGCAGGGTGGGCCTCCAGTCGCTGCCGGGTCGGCCGCGATCGCCGGGTACGACCCCCACGCCAACCAGGTGGCGACGAGCGTGGCGTCGCTCCCGACCAAGCCTGGGCCGCTGAGCGACCCGGCCGACCCCAACGCGCAGGCCGTCTACCAGGACGAGTGGATCCACCACCTCGTCGACAAGTTCGGCGCCGCGCCAAAAGGCCCGACCTATTTCGCCATCGGCAACGAACCAGACCTCTGGTCGACCACCGACACCGATGTCCACCCGACCGAGATGGGCTACGAAGCGATGGTCGCGATGTACGAGCAATATGCGTCGGCGGTCAAAGCCCAGGACCCGAGCGCCCAGCTGCTCGGACCTGACTCCTCTGGCTGGACCGCCTACATGTACTCGGCGCTCGACCGGGGCAGCGACAACTACGCGACGCATGCCGACCGCAACGCCCACGGCGGTCAACCCTTCCTTGCCTGGTGGCTGTCGCAGATCGCCAAACATGACAAGGCCGCGGGGGTTCGGACGCTCGACTACCTCGACGTCCACTATTACCCGCAGGCTTCGGGCGTCGACTCATCGGCGAGCGATCCAGCGACCCAGCAGCTTCGCATCAGGTCGACCCGGAGTCTGGACGACGCCAACTACACCGACGAATCCTGGATCGGCGTGCCGGTCAACTTGATCCCTCGCTTGAAGGCCTGGATCGCCGCCAACTATCCGGGCACAAAGCTCGCGATCACCGAATACCGGTGGGGAGGAGAGAAGGACGCGAGCGGCGCGGTCGCGCTCGCCGTGGTGCTGGGGACATTTGGTCGCGACGGCGTGGACATGGCGAGCTACTGGCAGTCACCCCCGATCGCAAGCCCAGCGGGTGCGGCGTTTCGCCTCTACCGCAACTACGACGGACATGGCGCGAACTTCGGTGACCGCTCGCTGCCGTGCCAGAGCGGAGCGGGTCAGGTCGCCGCTTTCGGAAGCCGGCACTCGGATACAGGCGAGGTCGATGTGGTGCTCGCCAACGAAGATTCGACCCACACGGCGACGGTCAACCTCAATCTCGGCGTGAGCGGTGCCCATTCCCTCGATCGGTTCAAAGTCGCGGCTGGCTCGAGCCAGATCGTCCAGGACTCGGCCGTCAGCTCGGGCGCCGCGATCAGCCTCAGCCCTTACTCGCTCACCCTGCTGCGCCTGAAGGCCGCCTGAGGTGTCGACCTACGCCGGCGACGCCGGTGCATGGGCCGACCGTGAATCGCGTCCGGTCGGGGCGTTCATCTTCGCCGGGCTCATCGCGATCCTGGTCGGAATCGGCCTCGGCCTGACCATCTATCCCCCCCTCGCCCTGCTGGCCGCGGTGCCGCCTGCATTGCTCGTGGTGAACTGGGTTGTGCGCGAGCCGGTCAGAGGGCTCTACCTGCTGCTTGCGGCAACCCTCATCTTCGAGATCTTTCCGCTCAATTTCGCCGACTCGCTCACCGATCACGTTCCATTCTTCTTGAACCTCAACAACGCCAACTCGTCCGCCGGGGTCACCGGCATTCCGATCTCACCAGCCGAGATCCTGATGCTGTTTGTGATCGTCGTCTGGCTCCTGGCTGGGATTTCCCGACGGAATCTCACGCTGGCAAGCGGACCGGTGGTCAGCGCCTACCTCGTCTTCATGCTTGTCGTCGTCGCGGCAGAGATCCACGGCGTCTTCGGCCACGGCGATTGGTTGAAGTCTTTGTGGGAGCTGCGCCCGCAGGCCTATGGCTTCGTGGCCTTTCTGATGGCGGCGAACCTCGTCAAAGACCGCCGGCAGGTCCGCAGCCTGGCCGTGGTCATGTTTCTTGCCGTCGGCCTGAAGATTGGTGTGGCCTTTTACCGCTACTTCGTGACCCTGCACGGCAGCACCGCGGGCTACGAAGCGATCATGGCCCACGAAGAGTCCTACTTCTTCGCGCTCTTCATCCTCGCCACCATCGCCGCGCTGATTTGGGGCCAGGGGATGAGCCGCGGGATGAGGGCCCTCCTGGTGGTTGGTTCGGCAGCGAGCTTTTTCGCAATGCTTGTGAATCAGCGCCGAGCCGCCGAGCTGGCTTTGATCGCGGGCGTTGCCGCGATCATGCTCCTGGCGATCCGCTTCGAAGACGAGCACAGGTCGCTCTGGTTGGGGGTCACGGTGCTGGCGGTGGTGCTCATAACCACGTTCACCGTGGGCTACTGGAACCACACCACCGGGCTCACAGGTGACCTTGTGCGGCCCATCCGCTCGATGTTTATCCCCGACCAGCGTGACTATCTAAGCAACATCTATCGGGTCGCCGAAGACGCCAACATCCTCGCCAACTTCAAGACGAGCCCCCTGTTCGGCATCGGCCTTGGGATCCCGATGTTTGTGATTTTTCCGATGGCCGACATCTCGTACGTCTATCCACTCTGGAATTACATCCCTCACAACACGCTGCTCTGGATCGGGATGCGGATGGGCGCGCTCGGATGGGCTGTCTTCTGGGGCCTGGTGGGGATCGCGATCCTACAGGCATGCCGTCAGCTCGCAACGCGGAAGGATCCTTTGCTCAACACCGTCGCCGCTTTCGCGGTGGCCGCGATCGCCGCTGAGATCATCCAGGGATACAGCGACCTCCAGCTCGACAGCTACCGGAACCTCATCGTGTTCGGCGTCGTGCTCGGCCTGCTCAACCGGCTGCCGAAGCTTGCCGATGCATGACTTTGTCTTCGTTCTCGAGCAGACGCTTGGGCACGCGGCCCACAGCAAGAACCTGGAGCACGTGGTGCGAGCCGATCCTGAAGTCGACGCCACGTTCGTGCATCTCGACTTCGAGCGGCGAAACGCTTGGGAGAAGATGCCCGGCCTTGGCAACTGGTCGTTTCGCGCAAGCCTGATGGCCAGGCGTGCGCTGAAACGCCGGCTCGCGGCGCGGCGGGCGCACTCCATATTCATCCACACACAGGTGGCCGCCCTACTGGCGACGGGCATCATGCGGCGCGTTCCGACCATCGTCTCGATGGACGCCACTCCAATCAACTTCGACAGTGTGGGCAGCGCATACTCTCACTCCGCCTCGCATCCCGCCTCTGAGGCGGTGAAGCGCGTGGTCAATCGCCGGGCTTTCACTGCGGCCGCGGCACTGGTGACATGGTCCCGCTGGGCGGCCGATTCCCTACGAGAGGACTATGGCGTTCCGGACGAGAAGATCCACATTATTCCGCCTGGCGTGGACACCTCCCTTTTCTCGCCCGGCACGAGGGAGCGCCACGGCCCGGTCCGGCTGCTCTTCGTCGGCGGCGACTTCGAGCGAAAGGGCGGCCTCGACCTGCTGCAGGCGCTGGCCGGCCTGGGTGGCAACGTAGAGCTAGACGTGGTGACGGGAGATGATGTACCTCTCTCCGATCGAGGGGTGCCGGTCCGCGTGCACCGGGGACTGAGGCCCCAATCGGCTGAGCTGGTCCGGCTCTTCAGGGAGGCGGATATCTTTGTCCTCCCCACCCGCGGTGAGTGCCTGGGGCAAGCGATCGCCGAGGCCATGGCCAGCGGCCTGCCAGTCATCGCCACCTCCGTGGGGGCGATCGCGGAGCTGGTGCGCGACGGCGAGACCGGGTTCGTGGTACCGCCCGGCTCGCCCGCCCGCCTCGCCCAGGCTCTGTCCACCCTCATCGCCAATCCCCGATTGCGCGCTGCAATGGGCAAAGCGGGTCTCGACCTGGCGCGCCGGGATCACGACATGTCTCGCAACAACCGATCGATCCTCGCGTTGATGGGTGATCTGACCAGGGCTGGTGACTTCGCGATGAGCGTCACATGATCGTCGAAGCGGGCGCCAACACTGAGGTCCGGGCCGCGGTCGAGTCCCGCCGTCGATTCCTGCACGGGCTGGGTGTGCTCGCGGGCAGCCAGCTGGTGACCTGGTCGCTCACTCTTGGGTGGACGATCGTCGTCCCTCGGATTCTCGGCCCGAAGGCCATCGGCGAGCTGACCACGGCCACGTCGGCGACGAGCATTCTTCTCACAATCGTCGAGCTCGGCCTCACCGTTCTGTTGGTCCGAAAGATCGCCCAGAACAGAGGTCGAGCCGGAGAGCTGATCGCGACAGCGCTGCTCATCCAGGCGGTTCTCTACCTGCCTGCCGTGGGGGTGATGGGCATCTTCATCGGCTCGCAGCATTTCGATGCGGAACAGAGGATCGTCCTGTGGCTGGCGACCGCGGCCATGCTTCCGACCATCCTCAAGCTGCCATTCCAGTCTGCCTTCCAGGCGACCGAGAACATGGGCCGATACGCGGCGACCGCTGTCATAACCAAGCTCTTGAACTCTTTCGTCGGCATCGCGCTGGTGGTGCTCGGCTTCGGTGTCATCGCCCTGGCGGCCCTGGCCGCGGCGATCGAAGCTTTCACGCTGTTACTGAATTTTCGGTGGGCTCGCCCACATTTCAAGCTGGCCTGGCAGCTCAATGCACGACGCGCGGCGGCGCTGGCTGT
>Ga0209160_1001539_pt1 | contig 19458 bp, 16 predicted proteins | sample GraSoiAngelo_153_FD_186167 | JGI IMG/M metagenome (GOLD analysis project Ga0209160, IMG submission 186167) | Grasslands soil microbial communities from the Angelo Coastal Reserve, California, USA - 14_1009_12_40cm (SPAdes) (version 2) | ecosystem: Environmental > Terrestrial > Soil > Grasslands ... | reverse complement strand
GCTCACCAACCACCGCCGTGACGAGTACGGCGGCCTGCTCGCAAACCGGATGAGGTTTCCCCTCGACGTGTTCGATGCCGTGCGCGCGGTGTGGCCAGAGCACAAGCCGATCTCGGTGCGCATCTCGGCCGTGGACTGGGCTCCCGGCGGCACGGAACCCGCTGACGCGGTCGAGATCGCCCGGCTCCTCCGGGGCCACAGCTGCGACATCGTGGACGTGTCGGCGGGCCAGACGGTGCCCGATGCGAAACCGGTCTACGGGCGCCAGTTTCAGACACCGTTCGCCGACCGCGTGCGCCATGAAGCGGGAATCCCCACGATGGCGGTGGGCAACATTTCGTCCTACACGGACGTGAACACGATTCTTGCGGCGGGACGCGCCGATCTCTGCGTCCTGGCGCGCGCGCACCTCTGGGATCCCTACTGGACCCGCCACGCCGCTCACGAGATGGGCTACGGGCTGCCCTGGCCGCCGCAGTATTCGACGCTCGACACCTACAAACCGCGGTTCACGTGAGGGTCGCCCGATGGCCGTGAGTTATGCCAGCTATTTGAAGCTCGACGAGCTCCTGGCTTTGCAGCAGCCGCGCTCCGCGGGCCCCGAGCACGACGAGATGCTGTTCATTGTCATCCATCAAGTGTACGAGCTGTGGTTCAAGGAAATGCTCCACGAGCTCGCCTATCTGGCCGAGCTCCTGCGCACGAACGATACGCCGCGCGCGCTGCACACCCTGAAGCGGATTCTCACCGTGCTCAAGGTAATGGTCGCGCAGATCGACGTGCTCGAGACCATGACGCCGCTCGAGTTCCTGTCGTTCCGCGACCGGCTCGAGTCAGGGAGCGGGTTCCAGTCGTTCCAGTTCCGCGAACTCGAATTCGTGCTCGGGGTGAAGCAGCCTGCCGCGCTCGCGCGCTACGCCGAAGGGAGCGAGCCCCGGCGCCGGCTCGAGACCCGGTATCGCGAGCCAACGCTGTGGGACGCTTTTCTCGCGTATCTCGCGGCGAACCAGTATCCCGTGCCGGCCTCCCAGCGCGGCCGGGACGTGACGCGGCTTCCCGAGCCGTCGCGCGAGATGCAGCAGGTCCTGATCGCGGTCTATCGGACGAACCCCGCCGTCGCGTCGGTGTGTGAGCGCTTGGTGGACCTGGACGAGGGGATCATGGAGTGGCGCTATCGGCACGTGAAGATGGTGCAGCGCACCATCGGCACGAAGGCGGGCACCGGCGGAACCGCCGGGGCAGAGTACCTCGAAACGACGCTCAACAAGCCAGCCTTCCCCGACCTCTGGGCGATCCGCACGGAGCTGTGACGGAGTGTACCCGGAGGCGCTGTACGCGAGCCCAAACGCCCTCGCGCCCCAGTACGGCCGCTTTCGGGTCGCGGAGCGATTGCTGCTGACGGGCCACTCGCACCAGGCATGGCCCGACGTGGCCTTCGAGGGTCAGCAACGCGCCTGGCTCGACGCGGCCGAGTACGTGGACAACAAGTGGGAGCGCGCGTTCGCCGTGGCTGGCCGCGTGCGGCACGGGTTTGCGCGACTGCTCGACGACCCCGATGGGGCGATCGCCCTCGGCGCGAGCACCCACGAGCTGGTCGTGCGGTGGCTCTCCGCCCTGCCGCTCGGCCGACGCCCCCGTCTCGTCACGACGACCGGAGAGTTTCACACCATCCGGCGTCAGCTCGACCGGCTAGGTGAGGAAGGGATCGCAGTCGTCAGGGTCCAGGCGCTCCCGGCCACGACGCTCGCCGAGCGGCTCGCCCACGCGGTGGACGACCGCACGGCAGCGGTCCTCGTCTCAGCCGTACTGTACGAGAACGCCCACATCGTGCCGAACCTCGCCTATGTGCTCGCGGCGTGCCGCCGCGCGGGCGCGGAGCTGCTGGTGGACGCGTATCACGCGCTCGACGTCGTGCCGTTCTCGCTCCGGAGAGACCGGCTCCTGGACGCATGCGTGGTCGGCGGCGGCTACAAGTACTGCCAGCTGGGCGAGGGCAACTGCTTCCTGCGAATTCCCGCAGGCTGCACCCTGCGACCGGTGATCACCGGCTGGTTCAGCGAGTTCGAGTCGCTGGCGACCGGTGACACAAGCAGTGCCGTCACCTACGGCCCGGGCGCGGCACGGTTCGCCGGAGCCACGTATGATCCAACGAGCCACTATCGCGCCGCGCACGTATTCGAATTCTTCGAGGAGCAGGGGCTCACACCGGAGTTGTTGCGCCAGGTGAGCCAACACCAAGTGGGGTTGCTCGCCGACCTGTTCGACGCGCTCGACGTCGACCCGCGCCTCATCACGCGGGACCGGGCCGTGACACTGCCGGACCTTGGGGGGTTCCTCGCACTGCAGTCAGCCCGGGCAGGGGAGCTGTCTCGCCGCTTACGAGATCTCGGGATGTTCACCGACTACCGGGCGGACGTGCTGCGCCTTGGGCCCGCCCCATATCTGTCGGATCACCAACTCAGGATGGCCATGGAAGCGCTGGGCAACGTGATCAAGGATCGCTCGGCCAGCTAGCGCTTCTCCCGGAAGAACGCCTGCAGCAGCTGGCCGCTCGCGTCCGCATCAACGCCACCGACCACTTCCACTCGATGGTTCAGCCCCGGGTGCCGCAAGAGATCGCCCACCGACCCCGCCATCCCCGCCTTCGGGTCGTACGCTCCGAAGACCACACGCCCGACTTTGGCGAGGACGATCGCGCCCGCGCATTGCGCGCACGGCTCGAGCGTCACGTACAGCGTGCAGTCGCTGAGTCGATCGGTTTGCAGCAGGGAGAGCGCTCGCTGCACGGCCGAGAGCTCGGCGTGCGCCGTCGGATCGCGCCGGCCGACGGTCTCGTTGTGCGCACGCACGACCATCGTGCCGTTCCGAAGCACCGCGGCGCCCACCGGAACCTCTCCAGTAGACGCCGCGCGACGCGCTTCTTCCAGCGCAACCTCCATGCCGGACGAGTCGGCGGGGGAAAGGGGCCGGGGCCGCTTCCCGCTTCCCGTTTCCCGCCTGCCGGCATTACGCACGCGCCGGCTCGGCCGCCGCCCCGGCAGGAATCCGCTCGAACGTCAGATGGTTTCCGTCTTTCGCCCGGTCCACCCGCACCGTGTCACCTTCCGTGTACTGCCCTTCGAGCACGGCCAGGGCGAGGGGGTTCTGCACCAGGCGCTGGATGGCCCGCTTCAAGGGCCGCGCCCCGTACACGGGATCGTAGCCCTCCGCCACGATCAGCTGCTTCGCGGCAGGCGTCACCTCGAGGCGGAGCTTGCGCTCGGCCACGAGCCGCTCGACGCGCTTGATCTGGAGATCCACGATCTTCGCGATGTCCTGGCTCGAGAGCGGGCGGAAAATGATCACGTCGTCCACCCGATTCAGGAACTCGGGCCGGAACGTCTGGCGCAGGAGCTCGAGTACCTTGGTCTCCACCTGCTCCCAGTTCTGGGCGCCCGTCTCGAGGATGTACTGCGACCCGATGTTCGAAGTCATGATCAGCACGGTGTTCCGGAAGTCGACGGTGCGACCCTGCGAGTCGGTGAGCCGCCCATCGTCGAGGATCTGGAGCAGTACGTTGAAGACGTCGGGGTGCGCCTTCTCGATCTCGTCGAACAGCACCACCGAGTAGGGGCGCCGGCGGATCGCCTCCGTCAGCTGGCCGCCCTCCTCATAGCCCACGTAGCCGGGAGGCGCGCCGATCATGCGTGCGACGGCGTGCTTCTCCATGTACTCCGACATGTCGAGTCGCACCAACGCCTTTTCGTCATCGAACAGGAATTCGGCGAGCGCGCGGGCGGTCTCCGTCTTCCCCACTCCGGTGGGGCCGAGGAAGATGAACGATCCAGTCGGCCGGTTGGGATCCTGCAGCCCGGCGCGCGCCCGGCGCACTGCGTTGGCGACGGCGGCGAGCGCCTCCGGTTGCCCGATCACCCGCCGCTCCAGCTCCGCCTCGAGTCTTGTGAGCCGCTCGCGCTCCGACTCGAGCATCTTCGTCACCGGGATCCCCGTCCATTTGGCGACGATCTCGGCGATGTCTTCGGCGTCGACTTCCTCTTTCAGGTACTTGCCCTTCTTCTGGATCTGGGCCAGGCGTTTTTCCGCCTCGGCGATTTCCCGCTCGAGCGCGGGGATCCGGCCGTAGCTGATCTCGGCGGCCTTCTGCAGGTCGCCGCGACGGGTCGCCTGCTCCGCCTCGGCGCGGAGCTGTTCCAGCTCCGCCTTCTTCGCCTGCAGCCCCGTGATGGCGTCCTTCTCCGCCTGCCACTGCGCCTTCATCACTTTGGAGCGCTCGCGCAGCTCGGCAAGCTCCTGCTCGACCTTGGCCCGCCGCTCCTTCGAGGCCTTGTCTTTCTCCTTGGCGAGGGCCGCCAGCTCGATCTCGTGCTGCACGATCTTCCGCTCGACCTCGTCGATCTCCTGTGGTAGCGAGTCGATCTCGATCCGCAGGCGGCTCGCCGCCTCGTCCACCAGATCGATCGCCTTGTCGGGGAGGAAACGGTCGCCGATGTAACGATGCGACAGGGTCGCGGCAGCCACCAGCGCGTTGTCCGTGATGCGTACGCCGTGGTGAACCTCGTAGCGCTCCTTGAGGCCGCGCAGAATGGCGATCGTGTCCTCGACCGACGGCTCGCCCACATACACGGGCTGGAAGCGCCGCTCGAGGGCGGCGTCCTTCTCGATGTGCTTGCGGTACTCGTCGAGGGTGGTGGCACCCACCACGTGCAGCTCGCCGCGCGCGAGAGCGGGCTTCAGCATGTTGGAGGCATCCATGGCGCCTTCGGCGGCGCCGGCGCCCACCAGCGTGTGCAGCTCGTCGATGAAGACGATGTACTTCCCTTCCGCGCTCGTGATCTCCTTGAGCACGGCCTTGAGCCGATCCTCGAATTCGCCGCGGTATTTCGTCCCCGCGATCAGAGAGCCGAGATCGAGTGCCACGAGATGCTTGTTGCGCAGCGACTCGGGGATGTCGCCATTCACGATGCGCCGGGCGAGCCCTTCCACGATCGCCGTCTTGCCGACCCCCGGCTCGCCGATCAGGACGGGGTTGTTTTTGGTGCGCCGCGACAACACCTGCATCACGCGGCGAATCTCCTCGTCCCGTCCGATGACGGGGTCGATCTTGCCCTTGCGCGCCAGCTCGGTGAGGTCGCGGGTGAAGCGCTCGACCGCCTGATATTTCTGCTCCGGCTCCTGGTCGGTCACACGGTGGGTGCCGCGCACCCCCTGCAGCGCCGCCATCAGATCGTTGCGATCCACGCCCGCGGCGGAGAGAAGCTGCTTCGCGGTGGTGCCCTTCTCCTCCAGCAGGGCGAGCAAGAGATGCTCCGTCGACACGTACGCGTCGCCCAGCGCCTTGGCCTCCTCGTCGGCGCGATCCAGCACCCGCGACACCTCGCGGGACAGCGTAGGCTCGGCCGTCGTGCCCGACTGTCTCGGGAAGCGGTCGATCTCCCGCTCCGTTTCGGAGCTGAGCTGGGTGACGTTGAGCCCCCCCTTCTGAAGCAGGGGCACGACGATGCCATCGTCCTGCGACAAGAGAGCGAGAAATAGATGGGCGTCGTTGATGACAGGATTGCCGCGCGCGCGGGCCAGCGCGCTGGCTTGCTGGAGGGCTTCGGCCGCCTTGACGGTCAAACGTTCGGGTCTAATCATGGCTGTATTTGGATAGTCGCCGACACCGGAAGCAACGTCTGTGCCGGGCAAAAGTGCCGTTTTGGCAGAGAAAAGAAAAGAAACGTAGCACAGAACCGTAGCATGGAAACGTAGCACGAAGGCGTAGCACGAAGCCGTCTAGACGCCCTCGTGGTACGCCTCTGTGCCACGTCTTTGCGTTACGTCTTTATTCGTTACTTGACGACTATTTTTCTAGTGACTCTCTTGCCGTCGATGACCAGCTGGTAGATGTAAACCCCGGACAGCGCCTGTTTCCCGGTATTGCCGACGTATCCGTCCCAGTACGCGCTGTACGCACAGCCCATCGTGGTAGGGCAACTGAGCGCAAGACTATCGAGCGCCTTGCCCGAGCCCCGGAGAATCGGGATGGCCACGAGCTGGGCGAGCACGTTGTAGATCTTCAGGGACACCACCGGCCGGTGACCCTTGAGGAACAACTCCCCGCTGACCTTGAACGGGATCGTCGTCGCCGGGTTAAACGAGCGATTCTGCTGTGGCCCGATCGTGGGAGGCGGGGTCTGCCCCAATGCCCACCGCGTTCCCCCTTCCATCCCCGCTACCCAAAGCCCGAGCCCCAGCATTGCCCAGGCGTACCGCTTCATCCACCGCTCCTCTTGCGAACGAGACGTGACTTTGGGACGGCTCTCCTTATGCCAAGTGATACTCGTGCTTCCAGGGCGCTGATCCAAACTACGAGCCGCCTTTCCCCGCTGTCAACCTCGCCAGCACCCGGGCATCGCCCGCGCGGCGGGTCACCCCGCGCCGATCGGCCCATTCGAGCAGTGGGATCAAGTACTTGCGCGTGAGTCCGAGGCGGTCACGCAACACCGCCGGCGTGGCCGGGCCGAGCTCGACGAGCGCGGCCTCGAGGGCGGCGCGGAACTCGGCCAGCGCACCTTTCGCCGCGTAGCGCTCGGCGTCGATCGGCTCCGCGGTGCCGTTGCGGGCGAAGTGTGACAGGAGCGCGCGCACGGGAGAGCCGGGAAACTCACGCTCGAGCTCGGCCACGGTGGGTACCTGCCAGCGAGCATCGGCGAGGCGCTGCGCGAGCTTTTCGCTGGCATCGGTGGCCCGCGCGTCGAGCGCTGGGCGCCACCCCGGCCGGCGGGCCACGCTGCCCGCCACCTCCAGCTTGCCGCTCTTCACCCCGAAGTCCAACACCGCATCCGTCACGGCGGACGGAGGCGCCGGCGTCCCCACCGCTGCCCGGAGGGCTTGCAGCGACATCCCTGGATCGAGCGGATGCTCCTCGTGGTAACGCCGGACCACCTCCGCCAGCCGACTCGCTTCGGCCACCACCGCCTGCCGGTCGAGGACGATCTCGGCCGACAGTAACACCGCATCCCCAGCCTCCGCGATGACTGCCGTCACACCGCCTGGCGACACGCCCAGCCGCACGGCGAGGCTGTCGGTGGCAAGCCCCACGAGCCCCGCCTCGACGGCCAGGACCTCGAGTCGCGCCGCCGGGACCTGCTCGAGCGACAATCGGCGCCGCCGCAGGCGGGTGTGCGGTGGGGAGAACGGATCGAGCACCACACCTCCGCCGATGGTGGTGACCGGCGAGAACGAGCGCAGCACGAACCGGTCTCCGCCGCGCGCCACCACGGGCGTCTCGAGCATCAGACGCGCCATGCCTCGTTGCCCGGGGCCGATCGCGGGCGTCTGCACCGCGCGGGCCAGGACCTCGGCGGTGCCGAGGTGCACACGCACGCGCGTGCGGGAAGCGAGCGGTTTCCGGGCGGTGGGAAGCAGCTCCGCTGCCACGTCGATGAGCTGGGTGGCCTGCCAGCCGGGCCCGGTGACGGCGACGTGGCCGCGCGTCAGGTCGCTCCGATCCACGCCCACGAGGGCAAGCGCGGTGCGTCGGCCCGGCACCGCCCGTTCGGCCGTTTGGCCATGGACCTCGATGGACCTGACCCTTGCCTCGCGACCGAGCGGGAGCAACTGCACCGTATCGCCGACTCGGACACTGCCGCTCCAGGTCGACCCGGTCACCACGGTGCCGGCCCCTGCTACCGCGAACACACGATCGATCGGCAGCCGAAACAGGTCGTCGGCGGGGCGCTCCACCAGGTCCCCCGCGACGCGCCGCAAGGCGTCGCGCAGGTCGGCCAGCCCTTCGCCGGTGACCACCGAGGTGGCGACGCTCTCGTCCCAGCGCACGCGACTCGCCCCAAGGCGCGTGCTCACCTCGCCGCGCACCAGCTCGAGCCACTCGGCGTCCACGAGGTCACGCTTGGTGATCACCGGGATGCCCCGCCGCACGCCGAGCAGCTCCACGATCGCCAGGTGCTCCTCGGTCTGCGGCATTAGCCCCTCGTCAGCGGCGATCACGAGTAGGGCGACGTCGATGCCGGTCGCGCCGGCCAGCATGTTGCGCACGAACCCTTCATGCCCCGGGACGTCGACGACGCTCGCCTGGATGGCGTCGTCCAGCGGGAGCGGCGCGAATCCGAGGTCGATGGTGATGCCTCGCCGCTTCTCCTCCTCCCAGCGGTCGGTATCGACGCCGGTGAGCGCCTTCACCAGGGCCGTCTTGCCGTGGTCGATGTGACCGGCGGTCCCGATTACGAAGCGGCGGAGGGGATCGGTATGCGAGTGGCTGGGGGAGGCACCCACGCGCGACGCTCCCAGAAGTCCAGGGCGGAAAGTGAGCCGGCCTCGGCGAGGTGATAGCGGACAAATCGAGCGACGAGGCGGCGGTGAGCCGCGGCATGCGGCGGATCGAGCGCGGGGAGCTCCACCCGGGGGTCATTCAGGGCGAGGAGATCGCGGTACGCCCGGGGTGGCAGCCGGTTCGGCGCCTGGTGAGGCGAGGGCGCCTGCAAGCAGCGTGGGCAGAACACGCCGCCATCGGCCACGCTGAACAACACCGGCCCGTCGCCCGTCGGCTCGATCGCCGCGCCATCTCGCACGCACGCCGTGAGCGACGGCTCGAAGCCCAGCACCGCGACGAGCCGCCACATCGCCCGCAGGGCGGTGGCATCCACGCGGTCGGGGACCGCAGCCTCGAGGACATCGAGCGCGGCAGTGAGCGTATCGTAAGCCACCGGGAGCGGCGCCGGGGGCGCCATCTTGAGCATCACCTCGGCGAGCGCCGCGGCGCCAGCGAACCGCCCGACGTCGTCGGCCAGGTCGCGCCGCAGGTTCACGAGGTCGAAGGCGCCGAGGGTGTGCAGCTCGCGCGTCTCGCGGAAGTAGAGCTGGGCCACGCCCTCGCTCAGGAGCTCGAGCCCCGCTCCGAACCGGCTCTTCGGCCGCAGCGCACCCTTGGCGATGGCGCTCTGCACCCCCAGGTCCCGCGTCGCGAGCCGCACGACCTTGGACGTCTCGCTGTAGCGGTACGTCTGGAGCACCACGGCGGGGGTGGTGACGAGGCTCATGGCTACTCCGTCGCCGCCACCGCGGCGGTCGTCGGACAGATCCCGACCGTCACGGTGTGGATCTCGCGGTAATCGGGCGGCGCTGTCAGAACATGCACCATGCCGGGCCCGTTGCATCCACCGGGCCCGGTCGCGTACACGCGACCGCGGAGGTCGATCGCGAGACCGTTGATGCCGCTGCCACCTGGCTTGATGCCGTTGCCAGGCGCACGCGTCACGGCGCGGATGGACGTGTTTACCTCGAGGATGCCCTCCCTGTCCGACGCGATCAGCAGACGGCTTCCAGTGGGATGAAACACCACCGCCCCCGGTGACTCACCCAGCCCGTTGAGGACGGCGACCTCGGTGCGGCGTTTGGGATCGACAATGGAAAGCTTGCCATCCGCTGCTCCAGACCTGCCGGCGGCGACCACGTACAACAAGCTGTCATCCCCCACAACGGCGAAGCCGGCGGCCAAGCCGGTGAGCGGAATCGAATCCGGGGTCCTGACCCCGCAACACTCGAATGACGTCAGCCAGCTCGGCCCCGCCGGGACACCACCCACGAGATTGCTGTTGACGACGAACACGCGGCTGCCGACCAACACGACCGCTCGCGGGAAGACGCCGGCCGCAACGCTCGTCGTGTCGCCGGTGAAGTAGTTGAGCCGGGTAACGGAGTTGAGGGCGCGATTGGCGATCCACGCGATCGAGTCGTCCTGGATGGCGACACCGTCGGGTTCCGACCCGGCACGGAGGGGCAGCACGTAATCAGGCCGCGCACACAGCGCGACAGGATCAGGCGGGCACGTAACAAGCAGACTCACCCTTACGGCGTTGGCCTGCTCGAGGGTGACCACGAAGGTCCGGCCTCCCCCGGCGATCGCACTGGGGCCCGCTGTGGTGCCCGGCCAGGACCGCGTCGTCACGCTGAAATCCGTGGCGGAGACAAGCGACAGGTCGGACACATTGATGACGCCGATCACCTGCCCCGCCGAGCTGGTCTTCTCGAGCGCGTCGCTGCAGCCGGTCGCAAGGGTGAGCGCCAGGAAGGCGAGTCGTCTCATCGGGAAGCGGTCTCCACAAGGTCACAATATACGAAGCGGCCGTCACGCACGACGAGCCGGCCCCGCTCGTGCCGCACGGGCACGCGCAGCCCCGGCCCTGCGTACACGAAGGTGTGGAACTCGCCGTTCTCCCCGCACGGATCGACGTCGGACGGGAGCTCGTGGAGCAGGTCGGCGTCGAACTCCCGGCCCGCGAACTCGCCCGCGAGCTGTGCGGCGTCCACGCACACGAGCACGGCGCGGTACCCCAGCCGAACGAAGTCGTAGGCCAGCGCGCGGGTATCGCGCAACCAGAGCGGAAAGAGGCCCTGCATGCCGATCCGGGCCAGGGTACGCTCCCGATAGGCGCGAACGTCCGCGAGAAACAGGTCTCCGAAGACGACGCTGTCGAGCCCCGGGATCCGGGTCCGGAGCGCCGCGACCGCGGCGCCCATGTTGGTTTCGTACTCGTCGTTCGAGGCGCCCGGCGAGATCAAAACCTCCTCGAGCGGCAGGCCGAGGGACTCGGCCTGCCGCCGGAGCAGCGCGCGGCGAACCCCGTGCATGCTGATCCGGTCGTATTCGGCCGTCACCGTGGTGAGGAGCGCCGCCACTCGGTAGCGCCCGTCGCCTTGGATCTCCCGCAACGCGAGCGCACTGTCCTTGCCGCCGCTCCACGCGACGAGTACGTCCTGGGGGCGGGACACGTCACGGTCCCAGCGAGGGGGCCCGGGCGACGCTCACGGGGTGCCGAACCGCAGCTCGCCGCCGAGGAACAGGTTGCGGCGCCGCGCCGGGAAGTTCGTCACTTCCTGGTACGGGGCGTCGAACAGGTTCTCGACCTTGCCGACCACGGCTAGGCCCGGCGCTCCGGCTTGCGGCCGCCGCAGGTCGAGCTGACCGGCGAGGTCCACGCGCGTGTACGAGGGAAGCGTATCGCGCCGCAACGTGCGATAGTCGACGTCTGGCCGCCGCCCCGTGTACAGCGCCGTCAAGGTCATACTGCCGCGCCTCCCCAGCCGGTACGAGAGGGCCAGGGTCGCAGAGTGCCAGGGCCGTCGGAGGAGGGGCTGCCCCGTGAGGAACAACGCGGTCGACCCGGTGTCGGCCCCGCCCTTCGTGACCCGCGTGTCGAGAAAGGTGTACCCGGCCGAGACCCGAACCGCCCTGCCCAGTGCCGCCTCCGAGGCGATCTCGAGGCCCCGCGCGTCGGCGCCGGGAACGTTGAGGTAGTTGTACGTGACGCTGCCCGATCCGTTGTAATCGATCAGGTCGCGGAAACGTTGATTGAAGTAGGTCGCCCGCACGGTGACCGCGGTGCCGGGGATGTGGTGCTCGAGGCCCGCTTCCCAGGTGAAGGAGTGCTCCGGTTGCAGGTCGGGATTCCCTCGCACGAAGCCGGTGGCGTAGTTCTCGAAGAAGTTCGGCTCCTTGAATCCGGTCCCGATGGACGCGATGGCACGCGTGCCTCCGTGAACCCGGACGGAGAGGCCCGCCCGGTAGGTGGCGTACGTGCCGAAGCGCTGGTTGTCGTCGAGCCTCGCCCCGAGCGTCATGCTGAACGGTCGCTCCAGGTTCGTGACGAGCTGCAGATACGCGGCGCCGTCGTCGCGCGACCTCGACCCGTCCAGCGTCGTCCCCTGCATCGTCTCGTGCTCGAATGCACCCCCCACCGTCACGACGTTGCCACCCGACAGTCGCAGGTTCGCGCGACCGTCGAGCCCCGCACGCGTCACCCAGTCCGAGCTCGAGAACGGGAACGTGGTCGTGTCGCCCGGGCCGTTCGGCGCGATGGCGTACTGAGCGTTGTCGCGGTGCCAGGTGCCCGTCACGCGACCCTCGACGTCGTCCGAGAACACGTGACCCAGCTCGAGCCCGACGGACGGGCCGCGATCGACCTGGTGCTGGTTGTTGCTCACCGGGTCGCCGCTTCCGTCCGTCGGGAAGTGATAGCGGGCGTCGCCGTAACGAACGGACATGGCGGCGTCCGTGCGTGCGTCCGGCTTGAGCCGCAGGTGGCCGCTCAGCACCTCGTTCCGGTAGTCATTGTTGAACCGATAGATCCCGTCGCTCGCGAAGCGTGACAGGCCGATGGCGTAGCCCGCGCGGTCATCGCCGCCCGACGCGGTCACCTCGACGGCATTGGTGGCATAAGTCCCGCCACCGAAGGCGACGGCGGCGCGGGGCGCGCCGCGCCCATCGCGGGTGAAGATCTGCACCACCCCCGTCACCGCGTCCGAGCCGTACAGCACGCTCGTGGGGCCGCGCACGACCTCGATCCGCTCGACGTTGTCGGTCGTCAGGTTCGCGAAGTCGTAGCTGCCTCCGGGAGCGTTCTGCGGTACGCCGTCGATGAGCACCTTCACGTAGTCGCTTTCGCCACCGCGCAGGAACAGCGACGCCTGCCCGCCCCAGGGACCGGTCGTGACCACCGCCGCCCCGGGAACGATTCGCAGCGCCTCGGCGACCGTGCGGATTCCCTCCGCCCGCAGCCGGGCGCCGCTGATCACGGTGACCGAGGTGGGGAGGGCGTCGGCACGCGTAGGCAGGCGCGTCGCCGTGACCACCACCGGCGCGAGTGTGACGGTGTCGGTGCGCTGCTGCGCGGCAAGTACCATGGGGAAGACGACGGGCGGCAGCATGCCCAGCCACTGTCTCATGGATGGTTCTCCTTCTTGCGCAGGGGGATCATCTGGGGTCGTCCGTCGAATGCCGAAATCACTACCGGCCACTGAAACACGGCGGCCGCGGTCTCCCGCGTCAGGACGTCCACCGGGGCACCCCGCGCCACGGCGTGTCCCTCGGCGAGGATCAACACCTGGTCAACGAAGCGGGCCGCGAGGTTGACGTGGTGGGTGATCATGAGCGCGGCAAGCCCGTGCCGGTCCACGAGGGCGCGCACCAGCTCGAACAGCTCCATCTCGTGCCGCAGGTCGAGCGATGCCGTAGGCTCGTCGAGCACGAGCAGCCTGGGCTCCTGCGCGAGAGCGCGCGCGAGCCGAACCCGCTGGTACTCACCGCCGGAGAGCGTCCACAGCCAGCGGTCAGCCAGGTCCACCGCATCGCACGCGACCAGCGCCCGCTCGACCGCCGCGCGGTCCGCCGCCCGTACGCCGCCGAAGAGCGACAGGTGCGGGTATCGGCCCAGGAGGACCGTCTCGTGCACCCGCTGTGGGAACAGGTTTTCCTCACGCTGTGGTACCACGCCCACCACGCGCGCGAGATCGCGGCGCGACCAGACGCTGGCCGGGCGGCCGAGGATCTCGGCACGGCCGCGTGCGGGTCGGACGAGGCCTAGGGCTGCCCGCAGCAGCGTGGTCTTGCCGCTGCCGTTGGGCCCGAGCAGGGCGTGAAATTCGCCCGAGCGCACATCGAGTGAGACGCCCACGAGCGCGTCCCGCGGGGCGCCCGGATAGCGGCACGTGAGATCGCCGACGGCGACGATCAGCTCACGGTCCATCGGCGGAGCAGGAAGGCGAACAATGGGACGCCCAGCAGCGCGGTCACGATGCCCACCGGCAGCTCGCGCGGCGCCACGACGGTGCGCGCCAGCGTGTCCGCCGCGGCCAGGAGGACTCCGCCGGCGAGGAACGCGGTCGGGAACAGGGTGCGATGCAGCCGGCCCCAGAGGAGACGACAGACGTGCGGCACGATCAGCCCGACAAAGCCGATCACGCCCGCCACGGCGACCGCCGCGGCGGTCAAAAGCGATGCGGACAGGTAGACGAGCCGCTTGAGACGCCGCACGTCCGCGCCGAGGTACTGCGCGGGCTCGTCGCCGAGCGCCAGCAGGTCGAGTGGCCGCGCGGCCGCGAACAGGACGACGAGCGGCAGCGGTGCGTAGACCAGAATCACCAGCACCGTTGTCCACGACGCCCCCGAGAACCCGCCCCAGAGCCACAGGAACGCGTTGCGCAGCTCTGTCGCTTCGGCGAGCGAGACGAGCGCCGTGGTGATCGCCGCGGCGAAGGCGCCCACGGCCACGCCGCCCAGGAGCAAGATCCGCGGGTCCAGCTCGGCCCCACTCATCAGCCCGAGTCGATACACCAACGCCATCGCACCTACCGCCCCGACGAATGCCGCGAGCGGCAGGGCCCAGGGGCCCGGGAGATGGAAGGCGATGGCGACCACCGCGCCCAGCCCGGCGCCACCCGAGAGCCCGAGCAGGAATGGGTCCGCGAGTGGATTCCTGACCAGCGCCTGGAGTCCGACGCCCGAGACCCCAAGCGCGCCGCCCACCAGAAAAGCGAGCACCGCACGCGGCAACCTGAGCTGCCAGACGATCGGCGAAGCCAACAGGTCGCCAAACGGCACGTTGGCGGGCCCGAGTAGCAGCGCCGCCGCGAGCGTCGTAAGGACCGCCGCCGCGAGCAGGACGTACCTCACCGCGCGGCCTCGAGACGCCGCCGCAGCTCGCGGATCGCCTCCGCGGCGCGGGGCCCGGGTCGCCCGAACAGTTGGCCCGGGAGAAAGAGGAACCGGGCATCGCGCACCGCGCGCACGACGCGCCATTCGGGACGCATGGCGTACCGGGGCGGCACAGCGCTGTCCGACAGCAGAGCCACGAAATCGGGGTCGCGCGCGGCGATCGTTTCGATCGAGACCTGCGCCGATGGCGCGCCGACGTCGTGAAACACGTTGCGGGCCCCCGCCAGCGCCGCGAGGCGGTCGAGGTAGCTCCCCGCACCGATGACGATCGGCGGGTTGTCCCAGACGATAAAGGCGAGGGATCGGGTGCTCGGGGCTGCAGGCTGGGAGGCGAGGTTGTCCAGGACGTGCACCAGTGAATCAGCGGCGCGGGAATGGCCGGTGAGCACCCCGAGGCGCCGGGCCGCCGGACCCAGCTGCTCGAGCAGGTTGAGGTCGAGCAGCACCGTCCGGATGCCGAGCCGCTCGAGCTGTGCGGCGGCGGTCACGTTCGGACCGGCCCGGTAGAGCACGACGAGATCCGGCCGCCGGGCCGCGACCGCCTCGACGCTCGGCGGCATGCCGTCGCCGACGCTCGGCACGGCGAGCGCCTCGGGTGGATAGTCGCACCAGGTGGTGCGACCCACGAGCCGGTCGCCCGCGCCGATCGCGAAGAGGATCTCGGTGAACGAGGGAAGGAGCGACACGATGCGCCGGGCGGGCGCGGCGAGCGTCACCCGTCGACCCGCGTCGTCGGTGACGGCGATGCCGCCCCTGACCGGGACGTGTTCTCCCCGCGCGCAGGCCGTGATGGTCAGCGCGACAAAACCCGCGAGGTGGGTCCGCTGCATCCAGCGGCGCATAACGAAAACGCCCACCCCCGACGGAGCGGAGATGGGCTAGCGCCTGCGCGGTGTGCGCAGCGCCACCATCCCTCCCGCGAGGGATCTGCAGGTGGCGCGAACGGAAGACGTCTCCTGGCTTCGGGCGGACGGCTCGCCTTCCCGAGTAAACGACACCCAGTGGCGTGTGAGCCGCTACGACTTGCCCGTCACAGTGGCGGGGCCGCGCCGGACTTGCACCGGCTTCCGTGAATCCCGGTTCGCTTGTAACGACAACAGCTAGTCTATCGCGGTTTCCTACGCAGCGCAACCACGAAGGCTACGGCGAGCACCACGCCTGCGAGCCCGACGATGAAGGGCACGAGCGACTCGGGCGCGAGCCGCCGGTCGCTGAAGGCGATCGTGAGCCCGGCACCGGGCGCGAGCGCCAGTGTGCGGTAACGCGCGAAGCGACGCCCCCCGATGTCCTCCGGACCGAGGGAGTCGAGCTTCGCTGCGGTCACGACGGCGGTCGTGTCCTCGAGCAGCAGGTCCACTTCGTCGGTCGCCTGGTCGATGGGCACGCTCACGCGACGCGCCGTGGCCGACAAGACGTACGTGTAGCTCAACTGCTTGCGCTCGCGGGGCGGCAGCGGACCGTACACGGCGACGGAGTCGCCGCGCCGCGTCACGACCTGGGAGGACACGTCCCCTTGCCCGACTTGGAACTGGATCGCTACCGGCGGTATGGCGCCCGCCCACGTGGGAAGCAGTGTGTCCCGGGCCACGCGCGTCGCGACGCCGGGGTTCTCGAGCTCCACCAGCTCGAGCACGTCACGCGAGCCATCCCGCTTCTCCCGGGCGACCGTGATCAGGCGACGCGTCACCCGCACAGGCGGCCCGGTGGAGCTGGTGTCGTACACGGAGAGGGGGCGGAGGCTGGAGCTCGACCGGCCGGGTGTAATCGGCTCCGAGAAGTAGGCGATCCCGGCGTACCAGGTCGAGACCACGTAGATCGTGGCCGAGTCGGGACGCCGGATGGTCAGCGCGTACGCGCCGCGAGCGTCGGTGCGAGTGGAGTCGATCGGCTGGCCGCCGCCACCCATGGACACCTGATGCAACACCACCCAGGTGCGCACGGCAGGCCGCCCGGTCGGCCCGTACAGGACCCGACCCGTGACCACCGCTTGTTGTGCCCGAAGCGCGCCAGCGAGGCACAACAGCAACGCCGTGCTACGGAATGAACTTCCCGAAATCTTCAGGATCGAGGTTCTGGAGGTAGGTCTTCAGCGCGTCGGGATCGAGCGGCGCCGTGCCCGACTCGCCGCCGGCCTCTCCGGTCTCGACCGACGTGAGCGCGAGCAAGCTCTCGCTCGTGAAAATCGGCGCCTTGAGCCGCAGCGCGACCGCGATCGAATCGGACGGCCGGGCGTCGATCTGGATCACCGCGTCGCCGCGGTAGATGTGCAGCTCGGCGTAATATGTGTTGTCCTTCACCTGAGTGATGATGACTTTCCGCAGGTCCGCGCCCAGGCCGAGGATCACCTGCTTCAGGAGATCGTGGGTGAGCGGCCGCGCGAACTTCACGCCCGCGAGCTCCATGGCGATGGCGCTCGCCTCGGCGGGGCCGATCCAAATCGGCAGCACCCGCTCCCCTTCCTGCTCCTGGAGGATGACCACCGGCGTGTTGGTCGTGCGATCGAGTCCCAGATGCGCGACCCGAACCTGAACCTGGTTCGCGCTCAGGTCCCCATCTCCCACGACGCCAGGTACTTCTGCTGCTCGGGCGTCAGCGTATCGATCGCCACCCCCATCGCGGCGAGCTTCAGCCGGGCGATGTCCGCGTCCAGCTCGCGCGGGATCCGGTGCACATCCTTCGTGAGCTCCCGGGCGTGCCGCACGACGTGCTCGGCAGCCAGCGCCTGATTCGCAAACGACATGTCCATCACGCTCGCGGGGTGGCCTTCCGCCGCCGCCAGGTTGATGAGCCGGCCGTCGGCGAGCACGAAGACGCGCTTCCCGCCCAGCCGCCATTCATCCACAAACTCGCGGACCCGGGTGGGACCCTGCGCCACCTGTTTCAGGCCGTCCAGATCGATCTCGACATTGAAGTGGCCCGAGTTGGCGAGCACCGCACCGTCTTTCATCGCGCGCATGTGCTCCACGCGAAGCACGTGCGTGTTCCCCGTCAGCGTCACGAAGACATCGCCGACCGCTGCGGCCTCCGCCATCGGCATCACGCGATAGCCGTCCATCTGCGCTTCGAGTGCCTTGAGGGGGTCGATTTCCGTGACGATCACGTTCGCGCCCGCCCCACGCGCCCGCAGCGCGAAGCCGCGGCCGCACCAGCCGTACCCCGCCACCACGATGGTGCTCCCGGCCACGAGCAGGTTCGTGGCCCGCAGAATGCCGTCGAGCGTCGACTGGCCTGTCCCGTAGCGGTTGTCGAACATGTGCTTCGTGTCGGAATCGTTCACGGCAATGACCGGGAACTGCAGCACGCCGTCGCGCGCCATCGCCTTGAGCCGGATGACGCCCGTCGTGGTTTCCTCAGTAGAGCCTGCCACGCCGGCGACGAGCGCCTTGCGGTCGGCCCCAGACAACGTCTCCACCCAGCGCCGGACCGGGGGTGCCAGGTCGTCCAGCCGGTTGAGGGCGATCATATGGAGCGCACCGACCAGGTCCGCGCCATCGTCCATCGTGATGTCGGGGCGATGCGCCAGCGCCGCGCGAATGTGCTCGTAGTAGGTGGCGTGGTCCTCACCCTTGATCGCGAACACCTTGATCCCGTGGTCCTTGACGAGATGCGCGGCGACGTCGTCCTGCGTCGACAAGGGGTTCGACGCGCACAGCGCCACGTCCGCGCCGCCCGCCTGGAGGGTGACCGCGAGGTTGGCCGTCTCCGTGGTGACGTGCAAACAAGCGGAAAGGCGCCGTCCTGCCAGCGGTCGTTCCCGGGTGAAGCGTTCCCGCAGGAGGCGCAGCACCGGCATGGAGCGCTCCGCCCACTCGGTGCGGCGGCGTCCTTCGGCGGCCAAGCTCAAGTCCTTGACGTCGGAAAGCGCGGTGCGGGCCGTCGTGGTCATGCATTCACTTTCTTGGAGGAGTAGTGCTTGGAGCGTTGCACCGCGAGCCGGAGGTCTTCCACGCGGTTCGCGCGCTCCCAGGTGAACAGCTCGACCTCGCGATCCACGTCCTTGTCCACGTAGCGCCGGCGCTCCGGCGTGCGACCGAAGTGGCCGTAGGCAGCGGTGGCGCGGTAGATCGGATGGCGCAGGTTCAATGCCTTGTTGATGCCGAGCGGCGTGAGGTCGAATACGTCGCGGACCGCGTCCTCGATGGCCTCGTCGGGCACGACGCCGGTGCGGAACGTGTCGATCATCACGGACACGGGCTGTGCCACGCCGATGGCGTACGCCACTTGCGCCTCGCACCGGGAGGCGAGCTGCGCGGCCACCACGTTCTTTGCGACCCAGCGCATCGCATAGCAGGCCGAGCGGTCGACCTTCGACGGATCTTTGCCGCTGAAGGCCCCGCCGCCGTGACGCGCCATGCCACCGTAGGTGTCCACGATGATCTTGCGGCCGGTCAGGCCGGCGTCGCCCTGCGGGCCCCCGACCACGAAACGACCGGTCGGGTTGATGAGGACATCCGCATCGGCGACCTCGAAGCCCGCGTCCGCGAGCACCGGCCGGACCACGAGCGCGATCACACCCTCGCGCAGCTCCACGTTGTCGATCTTGTCCGAGTGCTGGGTGGACACTACCACCTTACTGATCCCGACCGGCCGCATACCTTCGTACACGACGCTGACCTGGGTCTTGCCGTCGGGGCGGAGCCACGAGAGATCCCCTGCCTTGCGCACCGCGGCGAGCCGCTCCGCGAAGCGGTGGGCCAGCACGATCGGGAGCGGCATGAGCGACGGCGTCTCATCCGACGCGTAACCGAACATCATCCCTTGGTCGCCCGCGCCCCCTCTGTCCACGCCCAGGGCGATGTCGCCCGACTGGCGGTCGATGGTGGTGAGGATGGCGCAGGTTTGGGCGTCGAAGCCGAAGCTCGCGTCCGTGTAGCCGATCGCGCTGATCGTCCCCCGCACGATGTCGGGAATGTGGACGTACGTGGAGGTGGTGATCTCCCCGGCGACGACGGCCATGCCCGTGGTGA
>Ga0209160_1001538_pt1 | contig 19466 bp, 14 predicted proteins | sample GraSoiAngelo_153_FD_186167 | JGI IMG/M metagenome (GOLD analysis project Ga0209160, IMG submission 186167) | Grasslands soil microbial communities from the Angelo Coastal Reserve, California, USA - 14_1009_12_40cm (SPAdes) (version 2) | ecosystem: Environmental > Terrestrial > Soil > Grasslands ... | reverse complement strand
TGGTTTTCTCGTCGAACACCTGCATTCGATATACGCCCACATTTCGCTTTCCGGTGTCGGGGTTGCGTGTAATCACCAGCGGCCAGGTGATAAAACGCCCGGCATCTTTCGGCCAGCACTGCAGAATTGGAAATTCCAGAAGCGAGAAGTTATCGCGGCGCACAACCTCCTTGCAGGGCGCCGTCTTGACCGTCTTCGGAAAAAAGGAACCGAGTTCCGCGAGCTTAGGTAACATCTTAATCTTGTCCAGCAGCCCTTGCGGCGCCTGGAGATCGAGAAAGCCGCGAATGCGGCTGGCAACGTCATCGAGCGAGTTGCTTTCAAGTGCCAGGTTGATGCGACGTTCGCTGCCAAGCAGATTGATCACTAGAGGTGTGCGAGATCCCTTCGGGCGTTCGAAGAACAGGGCCGGGCCGCCAGCGCGCGTAACTCGCTGAGTGATTTCGGTAATCTCCAGCACAGGATCAATCTCTGCCGAGATGCGCTTCAGTTCGCCTGCCGCTTCCAGGCGCGTTATGAATTCCCGCAGGTCCTTATAGGCCACAATGGCCCTCCCGAATTTGCCTCCGCTGAAATAAAGTAGCCGCACAGCGTAGCACGATTTATGAGCGGCTCTTCGCGAAGCTTTCGTTACGAAAACCCGATCAAAAATGTTCATCGATGCAAGCTACAAGCCTCCCGTGCCGGCCCATAACCCCCCCAACGTCGCTCCAATGCAGGCTTGCCGAAATCACGATAGGTTTGGTAGGGTAAGCCCGAGCGGGCGTGGTTCAATGGTAGAATAGCGGCTTCCCAAGCCGCGGACGTGGGTTCGATTCCCATCGCCCGCTCCAGCCTTCCGCAAAACTTCCGCTGATTCGGCTACCATTACTCACCCTGTATCCCTCGATTTGCGACCCAAAAGGCAGGGTTTTGCAACCATTTTGCGAGGCTCCTTGTACATTCGGCGCATTCGTGTGCTCATTACCGTCGCCGCAGCCGATAAAGGGATTAATTTGACATCTCTGGCGGCGAAAACATACACTCCGCGCAATTGACCTCCGGATTTGAGCTGAACGACAGAGAGGGACCGCAATGCAGATCTGGAAGAGCGTCGCAGGACGATGGAAAGCTCCTGTGAGACTTCGGCGAAACGGAGATGCGCGCCTCCAAGTTAGCGGCGCGTTCCCAACCGAATGCCTGATGCACTAGAATAGACGCGAATTTGTCGATGTACGGGTTTCGCCGTTCTTTAACAAGCTACTGGAGGTTGCCGATGAAAGCCAAAGTGCTCGCCCTGGGTGTACTTCTAATGGCTGTTCCCCTGTTCGCGCACCACGGAGGTGCATCGTTATATGACATGTCGAAAGAGGTGACGCTGGACGCGACTGTGACCGAGTACCAATGGACCAATCCTCACGTCGAGATCGGATTGGATGCCAAAGATAATAAGGGCAAAGTGAGACATTGGATTATCGAGGCAAATTCGCCGCCCGTAATGGCGAATAAAGGCTGGAACCGAAAGAGCCTGCAGCCCGGAGAGGTCATCAAGATCACCTTTAATCCCTCCCAGCGGGGCGGGAGCGTGGGACGCTTCATCAAGTTGGTCAAAGCCGACGGCAAAGAGATGCTTAGGGGCTGAGCGTTGGGGAGAGCGCTTGAAAATGCGAAATCGACTGCGTTGGTCAGCGGTATGGCTATTGGGAATACTCGGATTTATCTCCGGGTGTTCCGCGAATAAAGGCGGAAAACCAACCTCCCAAGTGCCCGATCTATCCGGCATTTGGCTGGGCAAAGGGATTCAGTCTTTGAGTCCCGCAGATCCGATGGGCCACAAAAGGCCCGGAACGGAGGGTGACATACCGTATACGCCCTGGTCCATTGCCCGGATGAAGGCCCAGCGGCCGGCCACGGGACCGGATCAGGATTTTGCAAAGACCACCGATCCGGCATTGAGATATGCCGATCCGGACGGTTATCCGCGCGCCTCAATACATCCGATGAGATTCAAAATTGTGCAAACCCCGGACTCCATTTACCAGCTCTGGGAATACAACAAATCCTGGCGGCAGATTGCCCTCAACCGGCCACATTCGGAGGTTCCGGACATCTCCTGGTTTGGGGAGTCAGTTGGCAAGTGGGAGGGGGACACACTGGTTGTTGATTCGATCGGTTTCAAAGATTCCACATGGCTTGATCCCATCGGCCACCCGCATACCGAAGATCTCCACATGATAGAACGCATCAGGCGAGTGGACCCGGAGACGTTGGTTTTCAACTTTACCTTTGACGATCCCAAAGCGTATGCGAAACCCTGGAATGGAGAGCTAACGTTTAAGCTGAAAACCGATGGGATCATGACCGAAACCATTTACACCATCTCGGATGAACTCAGTTTTCGGCAGCGCTTCCTGAACGAAAAGCCGACGATTCCAATACGGCCTAGTCCGTGATGTGGGACGGATCCCACCGGGATTCTCGATCACTGCAGTTCGGACTCTAAGCCACACCCGATAAACGACTTATCGGGTGTGGCCAAACCTGCTTACCGACGAGCTCCCCAAAAGTACCAACACACATCCATTCTGACACGGTACTAGTGTACCTGCGGCTAAAACCAGGGGACCATTCACAACAACGATCGCAGACTTTATTGTCGAAACTGTCCGAGAGCACGCTGGGAGGCCGGAAGGAGTCTGGCATGCAACTGGGACGCTACGAGATCTTGGAACCCATTGGTCTGGGCGCAAGTAGCACTGTTTTCAAAGCGCGAGACACGCTGATCGGCCGCATCGTGGCCATCAAAACCCTTCAGTCAGGCCTGAACGACCCCGCCTGGCGGGAGCGCTTCATGGCCGAAGCCCGCATCATCGGTCAGCTTTCGCATCCTCGCATCGTCAAACTGCACGACGTCGGCATCGATGAAACCGCTGGCGCACCCTATTTGGTCATGGAGTACGTTGTCGGCCAGACCCTGGAAAAGCACATGGCGGCCAGCAAGACCGATTTCCAGCAAGCCTGCAGTTGGGGGGCAGCCCTGGCGCGGGCACTTGCCTATGCCCACGAGCAAGGCATCGTTCACGGCGACATCAAACCGGCAAACATCATGATCAATCAGGACGGGCGCGTCATGCTGACCGATTTTGGCATCGCGCGATTTGCCGCCCACGTGTCGCAAGTCGTCACACTGCGGGGAACTCCGGCATATCTCTCACCGGAGCAGATCGAAGGCAAGCCCACCGATGGCAGGTCCGATCTGTTTTCGCTGGGAATCGTTCTCTACCAGTTGGCTACCGGCCGGCGCGCCTTCCAAAGCGATTCCGTGCAAGCCGTCTGCGCACAGATCATGAAGGCGAACGCCACGCCTCCCACGAAGGTGAATCCGCTGCTCCCGCGGGCATTCGACGGGATTGTGGCACGGTGCCTGGCCAAGAATCCGGACAACCGTTACGCCAACGGGGAAATCTTGTCCACGGAGCTCGAGGCCCTGGCCCGCGAACCGCAGGTGTTACCGCGCCGCAAAGCTTCCCGCAAGCGGTCCATGAACGTGCTGCGCTATGCTGGAGCAGCCGTCGCGCTGCTCCTTGCTCTCTCCGCGCCGATTGCAGCGAGTTTTTACAGACATAATCTCAGGCTGCCGCCGGCGCCGGTGGCCACCTACCCCGCCCCCGCAGCGCCTGCCGATCTGCCTCTGTGGCGGGATACGCAAGATGTTTCGCCGCCATCCGCCGAAGAGACAGCGGAAGCGCACACACCTGCTCCTCCCGAGCCGGCTCGCCCGAAGCCTGCGCCGGCCGCGAAAAAGCGGTTAGCGGCTCCGAAACCCAATCCCACGGTTGCAGAGGCAAGCGCAGAGGCCGAGCCTCCACTGAACCCCGCCCCTCAGTCAGGCGCAAAACCGGCCCCGTCCGCCAATACCGCCGGGATACCGATGACCATCGAGATCTCCGCTCAATCAAGCGACGGAACACTAACCGTGTTTGCCGACGATCAAGTGGTCTTCAGTACACCCCTGGCTTCCGTGGCGGAGGCAGTAGGAGAACGGTTACGCGCGGTGCGCACACTCTTCCCCGGACAACACCACCTCAGCGTCGCGCTCTACAAGGCGGACAACTCCTTGCGCGCAGAAAAGCGGGGATTGGCCGAACTCCACCATGGAGCCAGTAATTTACTGGCCATTCGTGTCGTCAAACACAAGAAGTTGCTCTTGCGAGGGACAGGGCTCGAGGTCACTTGGCCCATCGGTTCGGCGGATCCCAAACCCGAGCACGGAGCCAAAAACTTTTCCGCCAAGGCCGCTAGCAGCGGAGAATAGAGTCATCATGAGTTTTCCGCTTTCCATCCTGCACGTGAATTAAGCTGCTGATAAGCGCCGTTCTCCGTACATAAGAAACATCACTCCGTAGTGCTCCAATCAGGTTGTGAGCTGCTCCTCTCATCCATCCGTCAATCCGTCCAATGCTGAAGCCAAACCTGGAAGCCGCGACATGGCGCGTGCGTGACAAAGAATGTGCAGACATTTGACCGATGCCTGACAACTTCCCGCACGAGTGCACCCTAGAGTCATTTCTGCAAGGGAAAGTCTTGCTTCGCCCGGCAGGACAGCCTACCAGACATAAGAATCAGCATGAAGAAAGGAAAAGACAATGAGACATCCTAATGGTGCAGTGGGGAGTCGGAGTCGGACAAATCGGCGTTCTTTCTTGAGAAATGGAATTGGCGTCGCTGGCGCGTTGACCGTAGGTGCTGAAGTGCTCGGAAACGGGCTCTCGGCTTTCGCCAAAGAACAGGAAGGACGGGAAGAGCATTCAGGGCACCTGATAAGAGGCGATGCGGCCCTGCTCAGATTTGCAGCCGCGGCGGAAATCCTCGAAACCGACTTCTGGGTGCAGTACAACGAACTCGGAGGCGTCCCGGACACCAAAGAAGTGCCGGGCGGGAGTGGGAGCGCACCGTACACCGCCGCGCTACAAAATCTGGACGCGGACATGCCACAGTATATCCACGACAATACCGATGACGAATTTACCCACCAAAATTTCCTCAACGCATACCTCGCTTCCAAGGGCGCCGAGACGGTAAATCTCGAAAGATTCCGCACTCTGCCTGGGAGCACGGCGATGGGATCGAGTGGGAAGCTAAGGCTTACAAACCTTATGCATCTTACTCTGGACACCAGTTGGTGGACCCGGTATCGCAGCGATACCCGCAATCCCGATCTTGATCCCTTTTTCGTATTTCCTCAGGCAGTTCCGGACCTGAACAGAGGCGCATTCACGGCAATTCCCCGAACGGATGCCGACCTGACCCCCGCCGCGCACATCCAGGCCATTGCCAATACGGCGGCGTTCCACTTTCCGACGATCGAACAGGGTGGCAACAGCCTCTATCCCTCCATGGCGCTGAGGGCCACGAGCGTGGAAGTGCTGCGAATTCTGATCAGCATCGGCCCCACGGAGACCATGCACTTTCAAACGTGGTCGGATAAGGCGGGCAATGCGGTTTCGCCCCCACTTGCCCCTTTGACAGACCCCACCAATGGGCTGACGTTTCCCGATCTCAATGCCGCTCCATTTGGCGGCGAGACCTTCCAGACCAACTTGATCATGCCTGAGCCATGCCCATTCCTTAGTCGAAACCTGCCGCCCTGCTCCATTATTCGCCCGACCGAAACAAAAGGGATCGCCAGGGGCGTCGTCAAGTTCTTGACGGACATGGGGCTCTTCATCGGCCAGTCGCCCGCTTTCTTCCAATTCCTGCGCGATCTGGCGGAAGATGCAGACGAGGCTCGGCGCGAAGTCTGAACTGCTCGAGCAGTAAGTTGACCCTTGGGGGCCGGGGCCTTACCCGGTGCTGTTAACGACGGCGGCGCCCCATCCGTGCTCGGCCATTGCGCCAAGCACACTGCGGCGCCGCCTCGGCAAAAATCATCGTCAAAGGCACGAGCCCTGTTCTAAACGGGACTGCGGTTCGCTTCGTTGATTTCGGTTTCCAAGGAATCACCGCTTCTACCTTGCGAACGAGGAAACTTGACCAGGAAAACCGTTCCGGTTTCCCCGGTCTCTTCGACTCCTACGGAACCGAAGTGGTCGTGGATGATCTTGCTGACAATCGCTAGACCCAGCCCGGTGCCATTGGACTTCCCGGAACTGATGAACGGGTCAAATAAAGTGCTGCGAATGCCCGCGGGGATGCCAATGCCGTCATCGGCGACGCGCACCTCGAATGAGTGATCCGAAACCCTGATTTCAATGCCGATTTTTCCTCGGTCCGAAGTTGCTTCGCAGGCGTTCAGCAGCAGATTGAAAAAAACGCGCTCGATTTTCTTGGGATCGAAGACACCCATGGTGTCTGGCGGCGTTTGGATAGAGATCATGCGATGATGGAATTCGGGCCGGGTGAGAACGGCGTCGGCGGCATGCCTGACCACCGATTCCAGCGATGTGGTTAGCACCGAAAGCGTACGCTGTTCGCGCGAAAGCTCCCGCAGCGAGTCGAGCAATTCGGTCATCTGCTCCGAGGCGATCTTTATCTCCTCGAAAATCTCATCTCGGTCCAGCTTAAGTTTATCCGCCTCATACAGAAATTCGGCGTTGGCGACGACGGCGGCGAGGGAGTGTCGCAGATCATGAGAAATGGAACTGGCCGCTCTTCCCAGCGCGGCCACCTGTTCGGTCTCGATTTGCCGCCGCTGTGAAGCGAGCAGTTCCTCCCGCATCTTTGAAAAGGCCGTTCCCAACTCAACGACTTCGCTACTTCCTCGCGGCATAATGGAAAAGGCGTAATCGCCGCGGGCCAAAGCACGCACACCGGCAAGAAGGTTGTCCAACGGCCGCGTGATCGTGCCGGCGACAAAGCTGAGCAGCAGCGTGGCGCACACCAGAGCCGAAATGCCCAGCGCGAGAATCGTTCGATCTAATTTAGCGATGAAGCCAATGGGGCGACGCAGGGGTATCAGTACGTAGCACTGCACGGGCGTCCGAGAGTCGGCGTGCAGCGAAACCGCCGCGACCTCATAGGGCTCTGCCCCCAGATCTACCTCCTGCGTTCCCGAACCCGAAAGCGCGGTATATTGCCCCAGGTGATCCTCCAATTCGCCTTGTTCGCGGGATGACAGGGTCGAGGCGATGACCTTCGCTCCGCTTACCAGCACAATCTTTCCGCCCGCCACCAGCGCAAGCTGCTCCGCAACTGTAGAATCCACCTGATAGCCGATCGCCAGCGCGCCAAGCTGTTTGACGTCGCTTCCGGAACCGGCCGTAATCGGCCGAATGAAGGCCCAATACAATTGATCGTCGGCATACCACCAGGCGGCATCCTCATTGGCATCGAGAGATCTGGTGAGATCCCGCTCGACGTCTGCACTATTCAATCCGGATTTCTTAGCGTGCAGAGCCATCATCTCGCCTTTAGGATTCGCGAGAAGAAACAGATCGCTGCCGGCGAGCTGCCAAAAAGGAAGCGAACCGTCCCGAATGGTCGGCGCGTGATGCGTGGTCATCAAGGCCTTCAAGGTGGGTAGTTCAGCGAGCATTGCTGTGGTTCGGGAGAGTTGGTCTTCGCGCTGGTTCTGAACGCTTTCAAATGCGCGCACAGAGGCCGCCACGCTATCTCGCACCTGGTCGTCAATCTCCGCCCGAACGGTATGGCGGACGATCAGGAGCATCGCGCCCGTAAGAGCGCAGATAATCAGCAGGGTCGAGATCAGCAGCTGCGTCTTTAAGCGCAAGCGTGACATTGCCATTCTATCTAGCTGTTCTTCCCATTCGCGCCGTGCCCAGGCACAAATTTGTATCCCGCACCGTGCATGGTCAGGAAAAAACGCGGATTGGCGGGATCGGGCTCGAGCTTCTGCCGCAGGCGAAGGATATGGTTATCCACCGTACGAGTGGACGGATAATTTTGGTAGCCCCAGACTTCGTTCAACAATTCTTCGCGCGAAATCACTCGTTCCGGCGACCGCGCCAGGTACCTCAAGAGCTTGAATTCCTGGGCCGTCATGGGAATCGGCTTGCCCGCCCGGGTTGCCTCCATGCTTGTAAAGTCAATCTGCACGTCCTTGAAAACCAGCAGTTCGTGATCCATCGCTTGCGGGGCGACGTTGGAAACCATCCGCGTTTTAGCTCCGTTTCGGCGCATCGCTCGCCGTACCCGGGCCAGCAATTCGCGCGGGCTGAATGGCTTCGTGACGTAATCGTCCGCGCCCAATTCGAGCAGCAGCACCTTATCCTCAATCTCCGCATCCGCGCTCAGGACGACGATGGGAACCGAGGGCATGTGAGCTTTGAAGGCTCGGCAAAGCTCCTTACCCGAAAGTCGCGGCAACTTCAAATCCAGAACGACCACGCTCGGCGTTTGCTTCTTGAAGGCCTCCAGTCCCTCCATGCCATCGGAAGCGATTTGCACCACCAGGGAGTCTGCTTCAAACAAGCGCTGCAAAGTTCTCTGCATGACGCGGCTATCTTCGATCACCAGAACCGTATCCATATTCCCCTTCCTCACTCCGTCAATATTCAGTACGCCGGCGCTGAAGCCTTGGGATCGTAATCGTAACCATACTTGTCTTTGTGCGACCAGTCGTGACTGGCCACGGGAATGGAGATTGCCGGCAAGACGTTCTCCCCCGGGCCGATGTCAATCGCTCGTTGCGCAACGTCCGTGAATTCGGATGAAGCATTCTCATACCAGACATGCATCGCATATCGCCCGGCAGGCACGTGGCGAATGAAAACGCGGCCCGCCTTATCGGAAATGCCGAAGAAATCCGAATTCACCGTGAGGATGACCGCGGTCATTTGCGGATGGATGTTGCAAAATAAAAAAGACGGCCCCGGCCGGTCGAATACAACTTCCTTTTCGGCTCCGGCCTGATACAGGCCCAGATCGAAGCGTTTGCCCTGATAAAGCGAGAAAACATTGTGGAACCACGGATCGAGGTTGGGAAAGTCCACCCGGCTACCGAGCGGCACAACCAATAATTTCGGTTCGAAGGTTTTGTTCTCTTGCAACATGCGGTAATGATGTTTCGCCGAAACCGCGGCGGCGGAATTTTCGGTGCCCTGCACCGGAACGAGCCAAAGCACAACCTCGGAGGCGTCCTTCGCCGCTTTCGTGGAATTTTTCTCGATCAATTTCACCTCACTCGTCACGTCCACCACGGCCGGATCGGCCTCCCGGGGAGTGCCCGATGATGGAGGCAAAACCAGGGCGGCCAGCACAGTCGCAATGAGAAGCTTCCTAGCCATGGCTAAAAGAGGAATCCCGCCGCCAGGCCGACTTGCCCTGCAACGTTCGGCCCTCCCAATATCTCGCTCGTGCGAAAATGCCTATACTCAGCGGAGAACAGCAAATCGCTGCGAGGCCGAAAAATGTAGTTGAAGAAGAAAATCCGATTGCTCGAAGGAACAGCCCGCAGAAGTGGGTCGAACTGTGTGGCCGTCCGCAAACGTGCGGCATCCCTGGTGCCCAACCCCCCGGCCGCGTTGAACTCGCTGCGCCTATTGACTGTGAACTTCAGTTGCGACCAGCCGCCAATAACGGGAATACCCGCAAGCGTCGGCGCGGTGGCATAGAGATAATGTTGGTAATCCTGGGGCTGCACGGTCGAAAGCGCCAGACCGCCAAAGCCGTCGAGCCCTTTGCCAGTGAAAAACGCTCCGCTCAATTGCAGTTTTGCGATCAGCGGAAATTTCCAATCGGCAATCGCGCCCGAAGCAGATGCGGCCTGCCTATTGGGAAAACGCAAGGGAGCGTAAATCCCAGAAATCCCGAAGGAAATGGCGTGATCTTCCATTCTGTTGTTCCCGGATAGGCGCACGGCATAAACAGGTTGCCTGGAATATTCGCCCGGTGTCGGCACACGCTCGTTCGAACCGCTCACGGAATAACCCGCGGAATCCAAAACTCCCGCCTCGACCTTGAGCTCCGCGGACGTGAAATCAAATCTCCGTTCGGCGCGGATTGCAGGAGTCCAGTACCAAAGATTTCCCGCGGCCGCAAAGGCGGGAACGGCCAGCGAAAGGTAGGACGTCGGCGAATTCGGCGAAAAGAAAGGGGTCTCCAGCCCGCCGGTAATCGAAATTTTGCTCCAATCAAACTGCAGCCGCGCAATCCTGAGGCCCACGAGACCGGCCGCCACGCCGCCATAAGGGCCGGCTGCGCTATTGATAAAGTCCAGCTGAAAATCCGCGCTCGTACTTGCGCCGAATACCCTCGGCCCAATGCCTCTGAGGCCCACAACGGATTGCCTGAACGAGGCGGCGAGGCTGCCGGTGTAGGCATAAGGCGGCGGTTGCACGGCCACGGTTGGCACGTCTAAATTGTCCAGCTGACCAGACGTGTCGAACACATTGAATAGGGCGATGCCCGAAATCTTCAGGCGGTACTTGGCAGAGCTCTCCACCTTCACTTGCTCGTGCTCTTCGACTCTGGCATTCAGGATCTGCCAATCGTCTTCCGTGATGCGCGCGAGGGGTGCATTCGTCTCAGGATTTTGCGGCTGCGTGCGCTCGGCGGCATGTTCATCCGGAGGATTCGAGGGCGGAGGATTCGCCTGAGTTCGCAGAATTTGCGTGAGCATGTTGCGAAGCTGCTGGATTTCCAGACGAGACTGCTGCAACTCGCCCTGCATCTGTTCGATCGAGTGGGTCAGGGCCGCAATCTTTGAGCCTAAATCCGCCCGGTCTGCCGTTGGCGCTTCACTTGTCAGGCCTTGAGCGCTCGCAGATAAACCGGCAAACACGACAACGCACAGCAGTGGTCCGGATGAGCGCAGCAGCCTTGGGATGATCGCATACATAAAATCTCCTCTTTTTGCAACGAACGGGTGGACGTTCAGGTTACCGCTATCATACTCGAAGGTATGCGCAGATTTCATTGGGCACACGACAGATGCTTCGCGGCGGACCTCAAAAACAGCTCAGCCCCTCTGAAGCGATCACCGCTATCCCTTATCCCTGTTCGGAGCGGGAAGAGCCTTCCCTCTTCGATCCTGCAGAAAGTTAACAACCGGCCACTTTAGGGCAAGAGACACGGGTTATGGGAGTCTTCGACAAACAGATGACAGAAGGTTGACAAAATGATGACAATCCAGCGAGCACCCGACGGACATGGAGGTGAGGTCCTCCCCGCCCGAAGCTTCTTTATCTTTTTGGGCTTATCTTCCTGGCGGGTTGACCAGACTCGCAGCGCCGCCACTGGCGCGGCACGCACCGAAGTCCTTTGCCACCGTTTTCACCAGGAAACTCTGATCGCCGGCTGTATTTTTCTTGATTTTGCCTTTCAACTCGACTCTCTCGCCGGCTTTGATATCGGCGGCACCGGGAACAAGCGGTAATGTCCGTTTTGTCTTGTCATCGGTAAGATGTAGTCCGTCGTCGGCCGTCTCGACGCAACCGGTGACCTTCCTGGCGCGATGAGTCAGGAGGTAAACGGCGCCGACACCGGCTGCGGCCGCTCCGACTCCGATGCCGATGGCCTTACCGTGCCCATAGCTTGGCGTGCTCGAAGTGCCTGTCGTGCCTCCCGTCCCGCCGCCTCCGCCATACTGCGCATACGCCGTGGCCGCGAGAAGCAAAACGACAGCCAATCGAATGACCTGCCGCGTCAATCTCCGGGACTTTCCCGCGAGCGTCGCCCCTTGGCCTTGGAATCTATAACTCGCATTAGAATTCATCATGAACCCCTTTTCGCCTTCTGTCTTGCGCACTTCTGGCTGGACTTAGGTAACGCCGTACTGCGCCAGACGCGCATCACAGCTAGTGGTACCGCAATTCGCAAATCGGGGTTGTCGCGATCATGTAAACAGGAAGTCATTTTCTTGCTAGCGCACGCCTATGGCTTGAATCGCTTGGGAGATCAGTCTTGCCGAGCTGCCGCTCTGCAGAATTGTGCGCAGGCGCCTGCGGGCCTTGTGTAACTGCGACTTGGAATTACCGATGGAGCAGCCCAGCGCCTCGGCAATTTCGTGATGTTCGTAACCGAGTACGTCATGCAGGAAAAAAATCTGCCGGTAACCATGCGGGAGTTGCCTTAGCGCACGTCTCAGGCTTAGCCGGTCCACGACGCCTGAGACCCGCTGGTCCCCCCGCCCAATTTCTCTGCGATGGAAAGTATCGCCTGTTTCGCTCCTGGCTTCGAGCGACGTCTCCTTTAGACTCTTGATGCGGCGCCGCATCAGAACAATATTGACGGCCAGGCGATACAACCATGTGGAAAATGCTGACTCCCCCCTAAAGGTCTGAATTTTTCGAAACACCTGGAGAAAAACGTCCTGTGTCAGATCCTCCGCGAGGGTGGGATTTCCCGTCATTCGCAGGCACAGGCCGTAAACGCGGTGGCTATGTGACCTATATAGGTGCTCGAAAGCCGCTGCGTTCCCTCTTTGTGCCAGGCGAATCGTTTCTCCTTCAGACGCCCCGCTCAGTGGCATTTGCCCCTCGCAACAAACAATCGGCGAGGCGGGCACACCTGACATTCCCTTTCTGACGCTCGGATCGCATAAGACCATGGTCATCGGAGCACTTCCTTGAGTCGCCGCTACGCCGTCAATTCTTCGATACCTGCCATCGGACCGACAACTCGCTTAAAGGGGCCGCGGCTCGCGCCATTCACATAGTAAGGAGGTGAAGCGCACGCTTTGTCACCACCGCGTCAAATGGCTGTCATTCATCCGCAAATTCTCGTTCGCCTGGACCATAAAGATCGCCTCGCACGCAGCTTCGCAGCGCTTGACGGCTAGTTTTTTCCGGTTCGACCCTGGAATCCGTGTGGCCGAAAAGTTCAAACTGAGGTATCGGAAACCTTAAGCCGATGTTTGGCCTACAGAGGCTTGGCACATGCAGAAAATGAGAGGAATAGGGAATTTTGAACCTGTGCAGATGGCCGCGGGTCACTCATATTTGGGCACATGAGCCCTTTGGTCCCGGATCTCGCGTAGGTGCTGGCGTAGCCGCTCGAGCACCTCTTCCCTGCTCGAATTATGTGTTTCTCTCACCAACTCATTTAGAGCAAAGTGCACCACATCGCGATGGTGCAACTCCTCAGGCGCGACATCATTGCTGAATTCAAGCCAAAGGCTGTGCAGAAGATCGATTTCCTTGGGAGTGAGATGCGGCGCATGCGGGCCCAGATAAAAGACGTGTTCTTGGCCATTCGGAGAATGGATTTCGAGCGTTAGTTGAGGCTTCGGCGGGGGCAGAGCTTCCCACGCCAGACCCGCTATACGTGCCTCCTCGGCGATGGATCGCCGGGGGGAAAGCCCGAGAACCACGGACGACGATTTCAGACTCTGCGCGGCCCGGAGGATGCCGTCCCATTTCTCCGCGGCCGGAGCGACCGCAAGGTGCACGGTCTTGCCCATCTTTTCTGCCAGATTCAGGCAACGAGTAAACAACTCCTGTTCTTCGCGGCTAAAAAGTTGCTCCGCCTCGAGCTCGTGCTCGCCCGAAGCGGCGCGTTCGAGAAGCCGGAGATGCAGCACGGCGATGTCCTGTTTTTGCGTGTCCGTTCTTCGCAGGATCGCGCCGAGTTGGTAAAGCGTGTTGTAATTGCGAACCATCACGATGACGTTTCCAGGCCGGACTCCCACCGCCTCCGGCGTGAGTTCCCCGCCCGGCTCGACGTTGAACTGATCCAGCTCCGCGTGGGCTGCGCCGCGTTTTTGGGTGATCTTTTCCGATAGCTCGAATACGGCAAAAAACACGAGCGTAAACGCCACGCCCGAAACCGTGGCCACCTGCTTGGTAAACAGATTAATGACGCACAGCGCAATCAGCACCAACGTGATGAAACCCAAGCCCACCGGAATTTCTATACCTGCAATTTTTATGTTCAGAGGAACGCGAAATTCGCGCTGGCCCGGCTCTTTGTAGCGCAGAACCAGGACCGCTAGCCCCTTCATGGCGAAGCTCCACATCACCCCAAAAGCGTAAGCTTCGCCCAAAAGAAATATGTTTCCGCCGCTCAGGATAATGGTGAGGAGCTGCAGGCCCACAACTACATTCAAAATGCGGTAAGAAGTCCCAAAGCGGCGATGCGGCCGCCGGAACCAGTCCGGCAAAATCCCGTCCTCGGAAACGCGGTTGAGCACTCCATTCGAGCCGACAATCGCGGTATTTACCGCTCCCGCGAGCATCAAGACGCCCACAATGACGACAAATCCGCGGAACGCCAGCCGCGCAAGCAACGGCCCTGTGAGATACATGGCCAGGCCGCCGATCGGGTTGTCGTAGAAGTTTCCGCGAACGTTGTCCGGGATAATCATCACGGCAAAAAATGCCACGCCGGCCGTGAAGATGAGGCTGTAAAGAAAAATGATGAACCCGGCTTTTTCGAGATTGCGCAGCTTGGGGTGCTCGATCTCTCGATAGACCTGGGCCATGGTCTCTTCGCCGCTCATCGCCAGAACCGAATGGCCCAATCCAATCAGGATTCCGATCAACCCGACGGTATAGGGCAGCCGGCTGCGGCTTAACCACCCTAAGGCGTCTGTCGAAAACGTGAGATTGCGCAGCGAAGGCACGGGCGGCAGGTGAGCGCCTCTCATCCACAGCGTATAGCCGCACCAGACCAGCATGAGGACCACCATCACCGTGGTCACGTACATGATTCGCAGAGCTTTCTCGCTCGATTCCGGAATGCCTTTGACGTTTTCCCACCAGAAATAAATCGTCACCAAAATCGCAAACGCAGCTGCGCTGGCGTTCACCGGCAGAACGAATTGGTAATGCGCGTAGTGCAGGAGTTCGTTTAAAAGCCCAACCAGATACAGGCCCGCGGATACGCCGCTGATCGGCCCCGTCAGAATGTAATCGAACATCAGCGCCGATACGGAGAATTTGGCCAGCGTCGAGCCCATGGCCTCTTTGACCACGCGGTAGACGCCGCCGCGCACAAACATGCTGCAGCTCTCGATGTAAACCGCTCGGACCGCATAGGCCAGGCACATGATCGCCAAAATGAACCACGGCCCCGCTTTCCCGACGAAGTGTTCTGCAATCGCTCCGGCGTAGAAGGCCGAGGAGCCCATGTCGTTGAGTACGATAGCCGCCGCGCGCCAGAAAGAGATGAAAGCGAGCATGGCCGTAGTGGCCACCAGCACGCGCGGCGCGCCGGACATTCGCCTTTGCTGTGATGAGGTACCCAAATCGATCTTCATCAGAGGGCTGGGGAGAACTGCGCGGAGTTCGGCGTTTCGTTCAAGGTTTCGGAGTAGATGCGGCGGTAGGCTTTACACATCACCGGTGAACCCAGCCGAGCACACAGCCCCCAACCCGCAAACGAGTATTTATACCATTAAGAAGTCCTAAAGAGAAAATAAGGATTTGGTTTGCAGGTTGTAACTGGGATCGGCCAAGCCAAAGATTCGGGAACGAGATGCCAATTATAGAGATAGAGAGGAAAATCCTCGGAATGGGGCCCTAAACCTGCCTAGGCGCGTGCCCTCTTCGCCACGGTTCGCCATTTACCCTGCGCCTTCAGAATGCCTTCAATGACCTCTCGTACGCCGGCATCTCCTCCGCTCCGTCGCGTCACGTGGTGAACGGCGCGGCGCACCTCGGGAACCGCATTGGCCACCGCAATCGCCAGGCCTGCACGCTGCAGGATGGGCAAGTCGGGCAGATCATCGCCGATGTAGGCCACTTCGGAGTCGCGCACGCCCGCGATCCGCAGAATTTCTTCGTACGTTGCCAGCTTTTCACTGCGGCCCTGAAACACAAACTCCATTCCCACCTCTTCGGCGCGTCGTGTCACGGCCGCCGATTGGCGCCCCGAGATCACTCCGGTACGCAATCCAGCCTCGCGCGCCAATTTCAACCCGGCGCCGTCTTGCGAATGAAAGGCTTTCATCTCTACCGCCGTTCCGTCAGCGAGTGGCATGAGATAGACCTCGCCTGCGGTGAGCACGCCATCCACATCCATCAGCAAAACGCGAATTTTCCGCGCTCGGGCGGCCACTGCGGCCGGGAATCCATTGAAGCTGGCGCGAATGCTGCGAGCCAAACTCTTCTCCTCAACATTGATCGATCTGTCGGTTGCGGGTCTGTAAGTCTAAAAGAGCTCCAGCGTCCAGAGGTCGTGCAGGTGGACGACGCCCGCCACTCGCCGCGCGCCATCGAGTACGACCACCGAAGTGATCTTGCGCTGCTCCATCAGCCGCAATGCGGCGCTGGCAAATTCCTCCGAATTAATCGTCACGGGATTGGCGGACATGCACTCTTCGGCCGTGAGCTCGAGAACCGCGCTGCGCCGCTTTTGCATCAGGCGCCGTAAATCGCCGTCGGTGATAATTCCGGCCAGCATGCCGCTCGCATCGACGACCGTGGTCATTCCCAAACCTTTGCGGCTCATTTCATAAATTACATCGGGCATTTTCGCGCGGGGCAAAACACTCGGCAGCGCCTCGCCCGCATGCATGAGCTCGCGGACGCGCAGGAGCTTCTTCCCCAGCCGACCGCCCGGATGAAGCGCGGCGAAATCGTCATGATCGAAGCCGCGCCGCTCGAGCAAGGCGATCGCCAGGGCGTCGCCTAAAGCCATGGCAACGGTTGTGGATGCCGTAGGCGCCAGGTTCAGCGAGCAGGCCTCTTCGCGCACGCTGGTGTCCAGCACCACGTCGCTAGCCTGCGCCAGGGTGGAGCGGGTCTTTCCGGTGAGCGTCACCAGGGGAAGTCCGAGCCGCTTCATGGTGGCTAAAAGAGCGACGATCTCTTCGGTTTCGCCTCCATAGGAGACGGCCAGCACGGCGTCGCCCCCCAGCAACATTCCCAGATCGCCATGCAAAGCCTCCGCTGGATGCAGAAAAACCGAAGGAGTGCCTGTGGATGAAAACGTCGCCGCAATCTTGCGCCCGATCAATCCCGACTTGCCCATGCCCGTGACCACCACGCGCCCTTTGCAGGCCAGCAGCACCTCCACCGCGCGCTCGAATCCCGCATCCAGACGCGCCTGCAATTCCTTCAGCGCCTCCGCCTCAATGCGCAGAACGCGCCTTGCCGTCTCCAGGCTCATGAGGGACTCCACGATCGCACCAGCTTGGCGATCGGCGTCAGTTTCGCCAGCAAGTCCGGCAGCCGATCCAAACGCAGCGCGTTTGAACCATCCGAGAGCGCTCTCTCAGGGCGATCGTGCACTTCCAGAAAAATGCCGTCTACACCCACGGCCGTTCCCGCCCGCGCCAGGGGTTCGATAAATTCCGGCTGTCCTCCGCTGGAGTCGCCTTGCCCTCCCGGCAACTGTACGGAATGCGTCACGTCAAACACCACCGGGCATCCGGTCTTGGCCAGGATGGGAAAGGAGCGCATATCCACCACGAGGTTGTTATATCCAAAGGAAACGCCTCGCTCCGTGATCGTCACCTGGTTATTTCCTGTGCTCCTCACCTTTTCCACGGCGTTGACCATTTCCCAAGGCGATAGAAACTGCCCTTTTTTCAAGTTCACCACTCGCCCCGTCCCTCCCGCGGCGGTCAGCAAATCGGTCTGGCGCGAAAGGAAGGCGGGCACCTGCAGCACATCGCAAACCTCCGCCGCCGCGCGTGCTTGACCGGGCTCGTGAACATCCGTCAGTACCGGCACTCGGAATCGAGCTTTGATCTTCCGCAAAATTTCCAAGCCGCCCGCCAGGCCGGGCCCGCGGAAAGAACCCACCGAGGACCGGTTTGCCTTGTCGTAAGATGCCTTGAAAATCAGCGGGACTTTAGCCCTCGCCGCTATTTTCACCAGGCGCTCCGCCATTTTCATGGCGTGTCCCTCGCTCTCGATTACGCACGGTCCGGCAATCAGAACCAGCGGCTCGCCGGCGCCGATGCGAAAGGCGCCAATAGGAATCGATCGAAGGGACGGCAAGTAAACTCCCGAGCTCCTCAGGATTCTAAACCGCGCGCGATCATCGGGAGTCTAAGCCTATGCGGGACGTTGCGGATTTGCAATCTGCCCGTTTTCGAAAAAACTCAGCTTCGTTTTGCGGCTTGCACTGCTGCGGGCACGCGTTCCGCAGCCAGCGCACGACCGGCCGATTCGCGCTGGCTCGCCGCTCCCACGAATGCAGCGAAAAGCGGATGCGGGGCCAGCGGTTTCGATTTGAACTCAGGGTGAAATTGGCAGCCCAGAAACCAAGGGTGATCGCCCACCTCCACGATTTCCACGTAGGAACCATCCGGCGTGCGGCCGGTGATTCGCAGGCCCGCGGAGGTTAGCCGCTGTTCATAATCACGATTGAATTCATAGCGATGCCGATGACGCTCGCTGATCTCTGCGGCGCCGTAGGCGCGGTGTGCGAAAGAACCCGGCTCGATGCGGCACGGCCATGCCCCCAGTCTCATGGTGCCGCCCATTTCATCCACCCCCAGCAGTTCGCGTAACTTGTAAATCACGCGATGCGGCGTGTGCGCGTCGAATTCGGTGCTATTGGCATCGGCTAACCCGGCGACGTTGCGGGCGTACTCGATGGTGGCGCACTGCATCCCCAGACAAATTCCAAAGAACGGAACCTTTCGCTCGCGTGCGTATTGAATCGCAAAAATCATGCCTTGAATGCCGCGCTTGCCAAAACCGCCGGGCACGAGAATGCCATTCACATGCGCCAGCCGGCGCGCCGCAGTTTCGGGCGAATCGATCTCTTCGGCCTCGATCCATTCGATCGCGGTACGCAGATGATGCGGCAGTCCGCCGTGCATCAAGGCTTCCCGCAAACTCTTGTAGGCGTCCTCGAGCGCCACATATTTGCCCACCACCCCAATGCGCACTTCACCCTGCGGGTGCTCCATATTCGCCAGCAGCCCGAGCCAGGGGCTCATGTCCCGCGGCGCCGCCTCCAATTTCAAGAGGCGAAGGATTTGCTCGTCTAATCCCTCGCCTGCCAGAGTCACCGGCACGGCGTAAATGGTATTCACGTCGCGCGCGGTTACCACGCATTGCTCCGCAATATTGCAGAAGAGAGCAATCTTGGCCTTCATCTCGTGCGGCAGGGACCGGTCACTGCGGCACAGCAAGAGATCGGGCTGAATGCCGATGCTCAGCATCTCCTTCACGCTGTGCTGTGTTGGTTTGGTCTTGAGTTCCCCCGCCGTGGCTATGAAGGGCACCAGCGTCACGTGCACGAAAATGGTATTTTCAGGGCCCAGCTCGAGGCGCATCTGGCGAATGGCCTCGAGAAATGGTAGCGACTCGATGTCTCCCACCGTGCCGCCAATCTCGATGATCACGACATCCACGTCGTGCGCGACCTTGCGAAATGCCGCCTTGATCTCGTCGGTGACGTGCGGGATCACTTGCACCGTCTTGCCCAGAAAATCGCCGCGGCGCTCCTTCGACAGGATCGCTTCGTAAATGCGGCCGGTGGTCCAGTTGTTATCGCGCGTCAGCTTGGCCGAGGTAAACCGTTCGTAGTGTCCCAGGTCCAGATCGGTTTCCGCGCCGTCATCGGTGACGTAAACTTCGCCGTGCTGATAAGGACTCATGGTCCCGGGATCGACGTTCAGGTAGGGA
>Ga0209160_1001536_pt1 | contig 19471 bp, 20 predicted proteins | sample GraSoiAngelo_153_FD_186167 | JGI IMG/M metagenome (GOLD analysis project Ga0209160, IMG submission 186167) | Grasslands soil microbial communities from the Angelo Coastal Reserve, California, USA - 14_1009_12_40cm (SPAdes) (version 2) | ecosystem: Environmental > Terrestrial > Soil > Grasslands ... | reverse complement strand
TCCAGCCGCCCGACGGGCCCGCCCCCACCCCCACGCCCCAGTTTGGGGTCCACCACAACACCTCACCGATCCCGTGGGCTGCGGCCGTCCAACCGCCGTCGGTGCGCCTGGTGCCGGCCCAGATGCCCTCGGCACCGAGCCTCATGCGTCCCAGCAGGGGCCGCGTCGCGGCCCACACGTCGGCCCGCCCCTGGAGCGACCAAGCGCCTCCGGGGAGCGAGGCGAGTGAGCCCGCGACACTCCCGTAGCGCGCCTCGGTCCCGTACTCCAGGGCCGGAGCGAAGGTCGCGGAGCTGAAGCTCGTGCCGCCGGGGAAGCGCACCGTGCCCACACCCACGCCGAGCGAGGCCTGGGTCTGCGCAAGCGAGGTCTGGGCGCACGGTGTGCCGAGCGCCAGCACCAAGAGGGCACGCTTCATTCGGCTGGAACGTAGCGGCTATGTGCGGGGCGGGAATGGGTCAGCAAAACAGAGGGGCACAGCATGCTGTGCCCCTACAGTCTTCTCTGTGGGAAGGTTCCCTGCGCTCCAGCCTACGGTCGATGGATCCCGGACTGGCCGGGGCTCGCGGGCCGATGGGATTGTGGTGATGGCGTAGCTGGGGTAGCGGACCCCGGCGTGGCCGGGGTGGCCGGGGTGGCCGGCAGCGCCGCGTTGGCATTGCGGTCCGCCCTATGCGTCACCCAGCCGCGCACGTGCGCCGCCCGGTTTGCAGCTACCCTGGCGCGCGCCGCGGCCATGTTGGCCTGGCCGTTGTCCGACGCGTGATTGGTGTGCGTGGCGGGCGCCTGTGCCGCGAGGATGCCGGGGAAAACCAGCGCCGCCGCGACTGCTGCGAGCTTGCGAAGCATGGTGTGTCCTCCCTCTATCTGGCGCGCGCCTCAATCCGGCGCTGCGCGAGCAAGTGAATCACGCTTGTGAGGCGATCGTGAACGGCGTTGCCGTCTGGATCGGGCCCCTGGGCCCGCTGCCAGAGGTCGTCGAACGCTTCGCTCACGACAGACTCCGTGTCCTCCGGATTCACCAGGAGGGCGTAAGCGACCGCGTAGGCCGTGGTGCGGTAGCGCGCCATCAGCTCGACGAGGGCGGTGCGATCGCCCCGGGCCATGCGAGCCACCAGGGTAGTGTCGGCCGTGAGTGGCCGCTCGGGTAGAGTCATCGGATGGTTCTCAGTTGCCGTTTCCGCTCGCAACACTGCCCTCGTCCTGCGGATCGTCCTAAAGACGCCCGCCCCGGGGGTTGGGTAACACACGAGGCGTAAGCAGCGGGGCCGCGCGCTGTTACCGGTGCGGCCCGGGCGGACTCTTTCAGTGTGACGGTTGCCGCTACTCCCACGAGGGCCTAGCATCCCGGTGGGCCGACGGAAGCGCGAGGAAACCGGGTGGGTCGAGCGGAGCCAGCGAGCGACGGCGCAGTGGTGCGGGCGGTGCTCGCGGGGGACGTCGAGCAGTTCGCCGTACTGGTGCGGCGCTACCGCGATCGCTATGCGCGGTACGCGGCACACATGCTCGGCTCGGCCGACGCCGCCGAGGACGCGATCCAGGACGCCCTCATTCGCGCGTTCGACCAGCTGAAGCAGTGCCGGGAGCCGGACAGGTTCGCCGGGTGGTTCTTTCTGATCCTGCGGAACCGCTGCTTCGCGGAGCGGCGCCGCGGGTTGCGCGAACCCCGGCCCCTCGAGGATGCGCAGCAGGTCGCCACTTCCTCGGACGGGCCCGACGGTGCCGTGGAGCGGTTCGAGCGCCGGAGCGCGCTCGCGCGAGCCCTCCACGTGCTGACGCCGGAACAGCGCGAGGTGTTCGTGTTGAAGCACGTGGAAGGGTTGGCGTACGAGGAGATCGCCCAACGGACGGGCACGACGGTAGCCTCGCTCAAGATGCGGATGCACCGGGCGTACGACCGGCTGCGGGATGAATTGGAGGAGCACCGATGACGTGGGAATTCCACCCCCTGGTGAAGCGCGTGCTGGACGGCGAGCTGACGCTCGGCGACCTGCCGCTCGAGTTGCGGCCGGAAGCCGAGGAGGCGCTCCGCATGCTGGCGGCGCTGGACCGCACGCCGGTGACGCTATCCCCCGGGCTCGATGTGCGCGTGATGGAGACCGTGCGCCGCCGGGCAGGCTCGCCTGCGACCGCGAGGGAGTCCTTCAGGGCGGTGCGCGTGTGGCGCTGGATCTCCGCGCCGCGCGACGTGGAGATCCGGCTGCGGGTGCGGCCGTGGGCCGTCGGCGCCCTCGCGGCTGCGGCGGCGCTCGTCCTGCTGCTCTTGGCCAGGCCGAATGCGACGCCCCGCGGCGCACCCGCCGCCCCGACAGCGGCGTCCGCAGAGGGGAGCGTGCTCGTGCGCTTCGTGCTGTTTGCGCCGCGTGCGCACCGCGTGGCGATCGCCGGGACGTTCAACCAGTGGGACCGGGAAGCCACGCTCCTCGCCCCGGCGGGCACGACCGGGGTCTGGACGACGACCCTCGCCCTGGCGCCGGGGCAGCACCAGTACGCCTTTGTGGTCGATGGCGAACGCTGGGTGACCGACCCGGCGGCGCCCGCGGTGGACGACGGCTTCGGTCGTCGCAACAGCGTCGTCGCCGTCCCCGGAGCGCGCGCCTTGTGAGAACTCCTTGCCTGACGGTCTGCGTGGTGCTCGGCGCAGCCGGGCTCGCTGCGCAAGGGAACGTCGCGGCCCGGCTCGCCGGGCGCGTGCCTGCGGAGGTCGTTGCGGCTGCGCGCGGGATCGTTGATTCGGCCGCCGCGCGCGGCCTGCCGGTCGAGCTGCTGATGCAAAAGGCTCTGGAAGGCGGGGCCAAGGGCGTGCCGGCGGACCGCGTGATCGCGGCCGTGCGCACGCTCGCCGGCGAGCTCGACGCGTCCGCGGGCGCGCTGCGCGCGGCTGGTCTCGCGGCGCCGGACGGCGACGCCATCGAAGCGGGCGCGTTCGCCCTCACGGCGGGACTTCAGGAGGGGCAGGTACGTGAGCTGGCACGCGCCCGTCGCGCGCCGTTCGGGGCTGCGGCGACCCTGCGGGTGGCGGCCATGCTCGCCGCCCTGGGAGTGCCGGCGAAGCAGACGGTCGCCTTGGTGCGCCGCACCGTGGAGAGTGGCCGCGCTCCGACTGATCTCCTGGACTTGCCCGGCCGCGTGCAGTCCGAGATCGCACGCGGGGAGACGCCGGCCCAAGCGGCCGCCGGTCTGGCGCACGCGCCCGCCGCGCCGCCCGCCGGGCCGCCCACCGTGCCCCCCGGACGGGAGCGGTCGCGCAAGCCGTAGAGGCGGAGGGCCTCCCCTCCGCGGCACCACTCCCCGGTTTCGCTTCTCTGGGTAGATTCCTCTCCCCATGGCCATTGCCCACAATCTCGGCTTTCCGCCGATCGGCGCCGGTCGTGAGCTGAAGCGCGCGACCGAGGGCTATTGGGGCGGCAAGGTGTCACGCGACCAGCTGCTGCGCACGGGCGCCGAGCTGCGCGCCGCTCACTGGCGCCTGCAGCGCGATGCCGGCCTCGACCTCGTGCCCGTCAACGACTTCTCCTTCTACGATCGCGTCCTGGACACGTGCGCGATGGTGGGGGCCGTACCCGAGCGCTATGGCTGGTCGGGGGCGACCGTCGACCTCGACACCTACTTCGCGATGGCGCGCGGCAGCCAGGGCAAGGGCCGGGGGGGCGGGGGGGGCCGCGACGTCATCGCGATGGAAATGACGAAGTGGTTCGACACGAACTACCACTATATCGTCCCGGAGCTCGAACCGGGGCAGGCGTTCCGCCTCGCCTCGACCAAGGTCGCGGACGAGTTCCAGGAGGCCAAGGCGCTGGGCCTCTCCGCGAAGCCGGTGCTCGTCGGCCCCGTGAGCTTCCTGCTGCTCGGCAAGGCGCGCGGAGCCCGCGTCGACCGGCTGGAGCTGCTCGATGGGCTGCTGGCGGTGTACGCGGAGGTGCTGGGGCGGCTGACGGCGGCGGGCGCGACGTGGGTGCAGCTCGACGAGCCGACGCTCGTGCTCGACCGCACGCCGGAGGAGCGGAGCGCCTTCCGGACCGCCTATCGCGTGCTCAGCGAGCGGGCGCCGGGACTCAAGATCCTTCTGGCCACGTATTTCGACGGCCTGCACGACAACCTTGATACCGCGCTCGAGCTCCCGGTCGCCGGGCTGCATGTGGACCTGGTGCGGGCTCCGGCGCAGCTCGACGCGCTGCTGGGCAGGTGGCCCGCCGGGCGGGTGCTCTCGCTCGGCGTGGTGGACGGGCGGAACATCTGGAAGGCGGACCTCGCGGCCGCGCTCGCCGCGCTCGAGCGGGCGAGCGGGCGCCTGGGCGTAGAGCGCGTCTGGGTCGCGCCCTCGTGCTCGCTGCTCCACGTACCGGTGGATCTTGAGCTCGAGCGCAAGCTCGATCCCGAGCTCAAGGGGTGGCTCGCGTTCGCCAAGCAGAAGCTGGGTGAGGTGGTGGTGCTGGCGCGCGCCCTGCGTGACGGGCGGCGGGCCGCGGCCGCGGCGCTCGAGGCGAACGCGCGGGCGCTCGCGTCGCGGCGCGCGTCCAGCCGCATCCACAACCCGGCGGTGCAGCGCCGCGCCGCGGCCGTGACGGAGCAGGACCTGCGCCGCGCCGCGTCGTACCGGGAGCGGCGCCCCAAGCAGGTGCGCCTGCCCCTCTATCCCACCACCACGATCGGGTCGTTCCCCCAGACGGCGGAGGTCCGGGCGGCGCGCCGCCAGTTCCTCGACGGCAAGACGACGGCGGCCGAATACGAGCGCTTCATCCAGGACCAGATCGAGCGGACGCTCAAGATCCAGGAAGACCTGGGACTCGACGTGCTCGTGCACGGCGAGTTCGAGCGCAACGACATGGTGGAGTACTTCGGGGAGCAGCTCCAGGGGTTCGCCTTCACGGAGCACGGCTGGGTCCAGTCCTACGGCTCCCGCTACGTGAAGCCGCCGATCATCTACGGCGACGTGTCGCGACCCAAGCCGATGACGGTGGCGTGGAGCACCTTCGCCCAATCCCGGACGCACCGGCCCGTGAAGGGGATGCTCACGGGACCCGTCACGATCCTGCAGTGGTCCTTCGTGCGGGACGACCAGCCCCGGTCCGCAACCGCGCTGCAGCTCGCACTGGCGATCTCGGACGAGGTGCTGGATCTCGAGCGCGCCGGCATCCGCATCATCCAGATCGACGAGCCGGCGCTGCGCGAGGGCCTGCCGCTCCGCCGCGCCGAGTGGCGCGGCTACCTCGACTGGGCCGTCAATGCGTTCCGGTTGGCGACGAGCCGCGTGCAGGACGCGACCCAGATTCACACGCACATGTGCTACAGCGAGTTCAACGACGTGATCCGCGTCATCGAGCGCATGGATGCGGACGTGATCTCGATCGAGAACGCGCGCTCCAGCTCGGAACTGCTCGACGCCTTTCGCGGCTACAAGTACCCGAACGAGATCGGGCCGGGGGTCTACGACATCCACTCGCCGCGCGTGCCGGACACGGAAGAAATCGCGGCGGCGCTCGAGCGGATGCGGGAGGTCCTGGAGGACCGCCAGATCTGGGTCAACCCCGATTGCGGCCTGAAGACCCGGGGCTGGGACGAGACGCTGGCATCGCTGCGGCACGTGGTGGAGGCGGCGCGGAAGCTGCGGGAAGCTGCCGCCGCGCCGCACCCCGTTGCCCGCTGAGGGCGCGGAAGCGATACTTCGATCGATGGATCCAGCGAGCATCCAGATCACGGCTGAGCCGATCGATGGCTCGCGCTGCAAGTTCGTGGTGAGCCAGCCCGTGCACGCCGCCGGGGTGCGGCGGTTCGCATCCGCCGCGGAGGCGGAGGGCTCGCCGCTCGCCGCGGCGATCTTCGCCATCCCCGGCGCCGAGGTCGGCGAGGTGATCGTCTCGGGCAACCTCGTCACGGTGGTGAAGCGCGGTGTCACGCCCTGGACCGCCGTCGGGAAATCGGTCGGCCAGGCGATCCGCGCAGCCCTCGCCTCGGGCGCGCCCCCGCTCGCCCCCAAGGCCGAGGCGCCCGTCGCCACGGCGGATGACGACGCGCTGTACGAGCGGGTCGCGCAACTGTTCGACGAGCAGGTGAATCCCATGGTGGCCCGCCACGGCGGCCGCGTGGAGCTGATTGACGTACAGGACGCCGTCGTGATGCTGCGTATGATGGGCGGCTGCCAGGGCTGCGGCATGGCGGACGTCACCCTGCGCCAGGGGATCGAGGCGATGCTGCAGCAGCACGTCCCCGCGGTGAAGGGCATCGTCGACATCACAGACCACACGGCCGGCACGAACCCCTACTTCGCCGCCGCCAAGAAGTAGCCTGACCCAGCGACTCCTGTTGCTGCTGCCGACCACGACCTACCGCACTGCGGCGTTCGTGGAGGCGGCGCGACGCCTCGGAGTCGAGCTCACCGTCGCCTCCGAGCGCCCGAGCACGTTCGAGGGCGCGCAGCCCGCCGCCCTCCTCACCCTGGATCTCGCCGCTCCGGAGCGCGCCGCAGAGCAGGCGGCCGCGTTCGCCCGCCGTCATCCCGTCGCCGGCGTCGTGGGGGTGGACGACGACACGGCCGTCGTCGCGGCCGCGATCGCCGGGCGGCTGGGCCTCACGGGGAACCCGGTGGCGGCCGCCCTCGCGGCTCGCGACAAGCACCTCCAGCGGCTCGAGCTCGTCCGGCACGGAGTGCCGGTGCCGCGGTTCGAGCTGCACACGCTCGGCGAGGACGTGACTGAGTTCGCCGCGCGCCTGCGCTACCCCTGCGTGCTCAAGCCGCTGCGGCTGTCCGCGTCGCGCGGCGTGATTCGCGCCGACGACCCGGCGGGGTTCAGGGCGGCGTTGCAGCGGCTCGGGCGCATCCTCGAGCAGCCCGACGTCGCGGGATGCGGTGACTGGGCCTCGCGCGTGCTGGTCGAGGACTTCATCCCCGGCCCCGAAGTCGCACTGGAGGGCCTCGTCGTGGCTGGCCAGCTCCAGATGCTCGCGCTGTTCGACAAGCCGGACCCCCTCGATGGCCCGTTCTTCGAGGAAACGATCTACACGACGCCATCACGCCTGCCGGACCGGGCGCAGGCCGCGCTGGGCGCGTGCGCGCGGGATGCGGTCGCCGCGCTCGGCCTGCGGGAAGGGCCGGTCCACGCTGAGCTCCGCTGGAACGAGCGAGGGCCGTGGCTGATCGAGCTCGCGGCGCGCTCGGTCGGCGGACGGTGCAGCGCGGCGCTCCGGTTCGAAGCCGGGGAGACATCGCTCGAAGAGCTCATCATTCGCCACGCGCTCGGAATGCCGCTCCCGTCGCTCGAGCGCGAGCACCAGGCGTCGGGGGTCATGATGATCCCGGTCCCTGGGGCGGGCGTGCTGCGCGAAGTCCGGGGCCTCGCAACGGCCCGGGCGGTGCCGCTCATCGAGGACGTGGTGATCACCGCCCACCCGGGGCAGACACTCCTCCCCTGGCCCGAAGGGTGGCGTTATCCGGGGTTCATCTTTGCGCGGGGGGAGACGCCGGAAGCGGTCGAGGCGGCGCTGCGCACCGCGCAGCGCCGCCTCGGGTTCGTCATCGAGTAGGGGCGCAACAGGCCGCGCCCCTGCACTCCTACTTGGCCACCGCCACGCACTCGAGCCAGTTGCGCGGCACGTTCGCGACTCCCGTTTCCTCGCGGGCGCGGCGCAGTCCTTCGTGCAGCGCGTCGGCGCCCTGTTCGAGCGGCACGCCCGGGAGCGCCCCCTCGATGAACAACGAGAAATGCCCGATGTCCTCCAGGCTCTCGGGCGTCATCTCGATGCGGACGAACTCGACGCTCGGCCGGGCGAACCCCGCCTGCACGCACAGGTCGGCGTACTGGTCGGCGGTGAGGAACTCACGGGCAACGGCGTGCGCGCTGTGCTTCACGTCCAAGCCACGCTCCCGGAGTACCTGCACGGCCCGCACGATCCAGCGCCGCCAGAAAGCCGACGTCCCCTCGACGTAGGCGCCGTTGAAAAACGTCGTGTTGAAGGCGAACACACCGCCCGGCTTCAGCGCCTTGCGGATTTCGCCCATCACCTGGGCCTTGTCGGGAACCAGGTGGATGGCATTGAGGAAGACGACGGCGTCGGCCGAGGACACGAGGCGCGAGACCCACTCGGCGCTGCCCTCGACGAACCGCACCCACTGGGACTGAATCGCGGCCCGGGCCTTGGCGAGCGCCGACTGCGATGGGTCGATACCGATCACCTCGGCGTTGTCGGCGTCCTCGCCGAGGCGCTCGACAATGAGCTTCGTGACCGCACCCGGCCCGCACCCCAGGTCGACGATCTTGCGCCGGCCCGGGCAGATCACGCGCTCGACGATCCAGCGATTCACTTCGGTGAAGAAGGGGTGTCGCGTAAACGCTTCGAACGAAAAGCGTTGCGCCTCATCCTCACAGCGAGCTTGCATCCCCACCCCCGCGTTTACCGCTTGCGAACGACCAGCGCACCCAGGTGCACGTCCAGGTTGTGGTTAACACGGTAGCCAACAATGCCCTGCGTGTCCAGATCCGCCGCCCTAGCGGTGTACACTTCCTTGCCGTTCGCCAGGAAGGTGACCGCGCGCCCCGCCACCACCACGCCCAGCTGGTTCGTCGCCTGGCCGGCGCTGTCGGCCTTCACGACGGCGTCGCTCGGCGTCCAGCCGTTGGTCACCTGCACGGTCGAATCGCCCGCCACGCGCCGCTTGACGAGGAACGTCCCGTCACCCCGCACCAGGAAGTAGGTGTAGCGGTTGCGCGACACTCCGAGGCGGCTGCCGCCGATGATCAGGCCGTATCCCTCGGGGTGCCTGGGATTCTTGGTCTGGGTGAACGTCGCAGAGACGCTGTAGCTGCCGGTGGCGCGATCGGCGTCACGCCACAGCACTACGGCCGGCCCGAGGGTGACGTGAAAGCCCCCGCCCATCCTCACGAACCTGACGTCGGCGGTGGGTTTGTTCTTGTCGGTGCGCACATGCCACCCCGGTGGGAAGGCGCCACCGCCCTTCACCTTGGCGTCAGGGTCGGCCTGGGCCGGCAGGCGGGAGAGCCAGCCGGCGGACGCCAATCCGAAGAGGGCAGCTACCGGCAGCCGTGCGGAATGCGTGACCATGGGCCTCGCTATTGGGATCGCCCTAGACGGGACCTGTACCCGTGTTACAATGGAAATCTAAGTGAGCCAGCCGAAACGTCTTAGTCAAGATGAGGAGCGGTCGCTCCTGCGTCGCTTGCGAGCGCGGGACGAGCGGGCGCTGGCGGAGCTCTACGACCAGGTGGCCCCCTGGGTGCTCGGCGTCGCCTTCCGTATCCTGCAGGACGAGGCCGAAGCCGAGGACGTCGTGGGCGACGTGTTCCAGCAGGTGTGGCGGCACATCGATCAGCACGACGCGCGGCGTGGACCGCTCGTGCCGTGGATCCTTTCGATCGCCCGCAACCGGGCGCTCGACGCAGTGCGGCGCCGCCGCCGCTGGTGGCGCAAGGCGGAGCGCTGGGAGCGCGCGCGGGAGGCGGCTGCGGAGGACGTGGTCGGCGCGCATGCGCCGTTCGAGGGATCGGTGGCGGGGTGGCCGTTGCACCGCGAGGTCCACGCAGCGCTCGCGGCGCTGCCGGAGGAGCAGCGCCGTGTGGTGCTGCTCGCCTACTTCGAGGGGCTGACGCACAGCGAGATCGCGCGGCGGCTGGACCAACCGCTGGGCACGGTGAAGACACGGCTGCGGATCGCGCACCAGAAGTTGACGGAGGCGCTGCAGCATCTCAAGGATTGGATGACATGACGGACTGGCTGGGCATGGCATCGGCTCCGCGGGAGCCGTCCCCGGAGCTCAAGCAGCGCGTGCTGGCGCGGGCGCTCGCGCCGCGGCGTGAGCCCGTGTGGCGCCTCGCGGCGGCGGCCGGCCTGGTGCTGGCCGTGGCGGGCGGTGCCTGGGCGGTCGTCACCGTACAGCGCCTCAGCGTCGAGCGCGGCCAGCTCGCCGCCCGGGTGAGCGCGCTCGAGGACACCCTGTCGCTCATCCGCAGCCCCGCCACCCGCGTCCTGCAGATCCCGGTCTCGACGAACGGGCGCGTCGGCGCCGTCACCATCTTCGCCGACACCGCGTCACACCGCTGGCTCGTGACGTGCCACGGGCTATCACCCAACCAACCGGGCCAGGCGTATCAGATCTGGTTCATCACTCAGCAGGGGATGAAGAGCGCGGCCGTCATGGCGATGGACTCGCCGCATCCCATGGTGCTCGCGCTCGACATGCCGGGGGGCGGCGCCCGGGTGATGGGGGCCGCGATGAGTATCGAGCCCATGCCCGGCTCACCGCAACCGAAGGGGCCGATGGTGTTCCATTTGAACCTGTAGGTGGTCAAGGCGGTAGAGGGCGTTGTTTTCCCTCCGCCAGGTCGTGCACCGTCGCTAGCTCCGTGATCTTCAGCCGCCGGCGGCCCAGCGGCAGATCGATGGTCACGGACTGCCCCACCTTCCCTCCCACCAGCGCCTTGCCGAGCGGTGAGGCCATGGACACGGGGAGCTCGCCGGCCCCGTCCTCGTTGCCGTCGATGAATTCCCCGAGCGTGAGCGCGTAGGTCTCCGCGCGCTTGGTGTCGAGGTCCTGCACCGTCACGCGCGAGCCGAATCCCACGCGGTCGCGGGGGATGTCGTCCTCCGACACGCCGGAGAGCTTCGAGAGACGCAACCGGAGATGGGTGAGCCGCGCCGCCGCAAACTGCTGTCGCTCGAGCGCCGCCTTGTACTCCGAGTTCTCACGCAGGTCGCCGTGGGCGAGCGCCTTCTCGATCTCCTTCGGCAGCACGAAGCTGATCTCGTGGTTGAGGCGCTCGACCTCGGCCTGGAGCTTCCCCTTGAGCTCGTTAAGCATAGAGCAGGAAATCTAGCCATCTTTGCCCCATGCGCATCCGCACCTATCACGAGTTGACCGAGCCCGACCGCTCGGGGCTCGCTACGCAGATCGTGGCGCAGCGGCGGCGCGTGGCGCAGCGCCTCGCCGGCGTGGCGCGCCTGATCGCCGTGATGAGCGGCAAGGGAGGAGTCGGCAAGAGCTACGTGACGGCGCACGCGGCACGCGCCCTGGCGCGCGTCGGCCGACGGGTGGGCGTGCTGGATGCCGACCTGAACGGCCCCACGGCGGCGCGGCTGCTCGGGGCGCGGGACGGTCGGCTCGCGGTCCGGGAGGACGGCGTCGAGCCCGCGGTGGGTGCGGACGGTGTGCGGGTCGTCTCCATGGACCAGCTGCTCGCCGACGGCCACCCCCTCGCCTTCCGCGGGCCCGAGGCGGAGAGCTTCGTGTGGCGCGGCGCGGCGGAGGCGGCGGCGCTGCGCGAATTCGTGGCAGACGTGGCGTGGGGAGCGCTCGACGTGCTGTTCGTGGATCTGCCTCCGGGCCTGGCGCGGTTTCAGGAGCTGGCCGAGCTACTGCCGGCGCCTCCGGCAGTGCTGACGGTGACGATTCCGACCGCGGAATCGGGCGATGCGGTGCGGCGCGCGTTGCGCGCGGCGCTCGCGTGCGGGGCGACGCCCCTCGGCATCGTAGAGAACATGGTCGGCGGCGCGTTCGTGGGAGAGGCCGGCGACACGCTCGCGCGGGAGTTCGGCACTCCGCTGCTGGCCCGCGTGCCCTGGCACCCGACACCCGACGTCTGGCAGCAGCTCGCTGAGACCATCTGGAACGCGGTATGACACACTCCCCATTCCGCACTCCGCATTCCGCATTCGTATGAAGTTCTTGTGCGTCGACTGCGACCGGCAGATGACCTTCGAGGAGCGACGGCTCCCGGGCGATGGCACGCTCGCGGCCGCATTCCGCTGCCCGCAGTGCGGGCGTGTCGTGGCGATGCTCACGAATCCCATGGAGACCCAGCTCGTCGCCTCGCTGGGGGTGCAGATCGGCGGCCGCACGATCCCGGCCCAGCCGCTGGAGATGGTGCGAGGGATGGTGGCGGGCGGGAAAGAGGACGCGTTCGACGACGGGAAACGGGAAACGGGAAACGTGACGTGGTCCGCGGACGCGCAGGAGCGCCTCGCCCGGGTGCCGGGCTTCGTGCGTGGCATGGTGAAGAAGATCTACACCGACTATGCGAAGGAGCGCGGTATCGCCGAGGTCACCACGGCCGTCATGGACGCCGCGCGCGCGGAGCTGGGGTTGGAGGGGATGTGAGCAGCCTGCAGGAGCGGATCGTCCACGGCCTGCGGATCGTGATCGACCGCGAGCTGTGCGTGGGCTTCGCGGACTGCGCCAAAGAGGCGCCAGAAGGGTTCAAATTGGACGACGCGTCGGTCGCCGGCTTCCTCGCGCCGGAGGCGGTCGAGCGCGAGCGGCTGCTGCGCGCGTGCGATGCCTGCCCTGTGGACGCGATCACGGTGTGGGACGAGACCGGCCGCCAGATCGTCCCCGCGAGTCCCGACCGAAACGTCCCGTAGTGACCGGGCTCAGGCTCGTCATTCCCCGGGACCCATGGCCACGCCTCGGCTCCGAGCGCGCGACGCGGGTGGCCGTCGCGACGATCTACACCCTCGTGCTGCTGGTGGCCCTGGCGGAAGGCGCGCGGTCGCTCGCGCGGGCCGATCGTCTCGACTACAGCTACTATCCCAAGCTCGGCGAGGTGGTCCTCTCGGGCGGCGACCCCTACGCCAACGCCTTCAACACGTGGCCGCCGTTCTTCCTCCTCGTCGCCGCGGGGCTCGCGCTCGGGTCCCGGGTCAGCGCCGTCGGCACGGTGTTCGCATGGCAGCTGGCCAGCGTGCTCGCCGTGTGGGGGACGCTCAAGCTGCTGGCGCGCTCGTTCGAGGACGGCGGCTCGGCGCTCACGTTCTGGCCCCGCTCGCCCGATCGGCTCGCCTTCGTTTCGTCCGGCGTTGTCGTCCCCTTCATCTTTACGGCGCGGCTCTTTGACGACAACCTGCAGCACGGGCAGATCAACGCGATGCTGCTGTTTCTCTCGCTGCTCGCCTTCGTGCTGTTCCGCGAGCACCGGCTCATCGCGGGCGGCTGTGCGCTCGCACTGGCGGCGAGCCTCAAGGCGGTGCCGGTGCTGCTGCTGGGCTACTTGGCGTACAAACGCCGCTGGCGGGAGCTCGGCTGGACCGTCGCGTTTCTAGTGCTCCTGAACCTCGTCATTCCGATCGCCATCTTCGGCCCAGGGGACGTGGCGGCGCAGTGGCGGGCGTGGCGGGCCGTCGCGGCTGCCGAGATGGTGCAACCGGTCGCGCACCACCCCAACCAGGCGCTGCTGTCGGCTTTGAAGCGGCTGCTCACGGTCCAGGGCGGCGCCACGAACCCGATCGACTATGCGGTCGCTGCGTGGCCAACGACCGCAGTGGTGCGACTCTTCTGGCTCGTCGCCGCGCTTGCCGGGTTGGGGCTGGCGTTCGCGTTCCGAGGTAGCTCGCGGGATCTCCGGGACCCGCGGTGTGCCGGCGAGTTCGCCGTGTGCCTGGGAGCGATGACTCTGGTGTCGCCCCTCGCGTGGGCGGCGCATTTTGTTACGCTGGTCGCGCCGGCCGCGTTGGTGTGGGCCGCGCTGCGGCGGTTGCCGCGCGGCGCGCCCGGCCGGTGGTGGCGCTGGGGACTGTGGTGGGCGTCGTTCGGCTGCATCACGCTCAGCGCGTCCGGATTCGTGGGCTGGGCATGGAGCCGACGGCTCGAATCGCTTTCCGTGATCACGCTGGGGGCGGTGCTGCTCGTGTCCCTGGCGCTCTCGCTTCTGCCGACACTCAAACCTGCTCCCGACTCGGCTTGACAGGCTCCGGCGGCCACCCCATACTCGCGGCACGAGGTCGCAAAACGTCGGTTTGTCACGGCGGTTCCCCGCCGTTGCAGTCGAGCATACACCAGCCGTACTGCCTATAGGACCGAACCCGCCCAGGGCTCGGCGCGAGCGTGGTGTATGCCCGGCACGACCCTGACGCCGAGGTGCCGGTGTACCGCGAGATCTTCGTCCCGGTCGACAACTCGCCGCATGCCGATTGGGCCGTGGACCGGGCGATCGAATTGTGCCGGCGCTCGGGCGGGCGCGTTACCGGCAACCACGTCTACGCCGCCCGCCTCCACGACGTACGCTTCCGGCAGCTCGAGACCGGCCTCCCCGCGCGCTTCCAGACCCCCGACGAGATCAAGAAGCAGCGCAAGATCCACGACAAGCTGATCGAAAAAGGCTTACAGCTGATCGCCGACAGCTTCTTGGATCAAGTCGGCAAGCGCTGCGAAGCAGCGGGCGTCCCGCTCGTTCGCCAGCTCCTCGAAGGCATCAACTACGAGGAGATCGTCAAGGAGGTGAACCGGGGCGCCGGCCGCCTGCCGGGCCTGATCGGGTTCGACCCCAACCGCGCCTCGGGCTACGACGGCGGCGAGCGGGGGCGGAGCGACGTCAAGCTGGGCGAGAACGGCCGCCTCGTTGCCGAGGAGGAGGACCCCGCCGCCCGGCTGGTCGGCACGTCGGGGCGCCGGTACGACCTCGTCGCCATCGGCGCCCACGGACTGGGCCGCCAGCCCTCCTCGCAGCTCGGTGGCGTCGTGGCGCGCGCGCTGCGCGGCATCGAGAAGGACATGCTGATCGCGCGCGACGAGCGGACGCTCGCGGGCGGCAGGTTCCTCGTGTGCGTGGACGGCTCGTCCTACGCATACCGCGCCATGCGGATGGCGCTCGAGCTGGCGCAGGCCTTCGGCGGGTCCCTCTACGTGTGCAGCGCATTCGACGTGGAGTACCACCACGTGGTGTTCCACAACATCAAGGACGTGCTGTCCTACCAGGCCTCGAAGGTCTTCAAGTTCGAAGAGCAGGAGGAGCTGCATAACAACATCATCGACAAGGGGCTCCTCAAGCTGTGCCAGGCGAACCTGAAGCGCGCCACGGTGATGGCGCAGGAGTTCCCCGACGTTTCGATCAAGACGCAAATCCTCATCGGCAAGCCGTTCCAGGTGGTGCTGCAGTGGGCCGAGGAGATCAAGCCGTCGCTGCTCGTGCTCGCCCGCCACGGGGCGCACCGCATCGAGGGTACCCAGCTGGGCTCGCAGGCGGAGAACCTCTTGCGGCTGGCGCCTTGCAACGTGCTGCTGGTGGGTACGGTGGGCGTGCGGCCCGAGGACATCCCGTGGATCGAGGAGGACGGGGTCGCGGGCCTGCCGTGGGCGCCCGAGGCGGAGGTCCGGATCCTGCGCGTTCCGCCGTTCGCGCAAGGGATCGCCCGGCGCGCGGTCGAAGAGTACGTGCTCGAGCGCACCCTAAAGGACTCCCTGGCGGTCGCCGACGGCTCGCCTCCGACGGTCACGAACCGGTGGCTGGATGAGGCGATCCAGAAGCTGCTCCCCACCCACATGCAGCTCATCATGGGAATCGGCACCGCCGAGGAGCTCGCACTCGCGGAGCTCAAGGCCCAGGAGCAGCTCCAGGCGACGAAGGTGCAGGGGCACGATGCCGACCCCGAGCGGGCGGACTCCACGGTCGACGTGAAGTGCCCCGTGACGGGGGTCGTGTCGCAGCGGGCCCGCGTCGCGACCGATCCGATCGTCTGGACCGAGGAGGCGTGGGCGCGGCTGCAGCTCGTTCCGCTGGTGGCGCGCCCGCTCGCTCGCAACACGGTGGAGCGGTTCGCGAGGAACCACGGCATCTGGCGGGTCACGACGGGGGTGATGGACGACAACAAGCAGGCGATGATCGAGGCGGACGAGTTCGACGTCGAGACGATGATGGTGATGTTCACGGAGCTCAGGGCGAAGCAGATCCGGGCCGAGACTGGTTCTCTGCAAGCATTCATCGAGGAGGCGAAGGCGCAAGGGATCACCCGCTGTCCCATCCGGGACATCGAGGACAAGCTGGGGAAGTGCCCGGTGGACTTTCGGGGCGTGAAGCCCGAGGAGGCGAAGGCGGCGGTGGAGAAGCTGTTGCAGTGAACTTCGTCCCCCACGTAGTTGCTTGGAACCTGACGCGACGCTGTAACCTGGAATGCGCCCATTGCTACATCGCAGCGGGCCCCCGGGAAAGCGCCGTGTCGGAGCTCGAGACGGCGCAGTGCCTCCGCATCGTGGACGACCTCGTCGCCCTGAACCCGGCACCGCTCCTGATCCTCTCGGGCGGGGAGCCGCTGTTGCGCGACGACCTGACCGACATCGCGCGCTACGCGTCGCAGCGGGGCGCGACCGTGGTCGTCGGCACGAACGGCACGCTCCTCACCGACGGGCGGATCGCAGCACTGGGGCGCGCGCGCGTGCGGGGCGTCGCGGTGAGCGTGGATTCGCTGCGTCGCTCCTACCACGACAACTTCCGGCACGGCGCGGGCTCACTCGCGGCGACGCAGGCGGCGCTGGGGCGGCTGCGGGCCGCGCGGCTCGACTTCATCATCCAGACGACGGTCACGAAGGGGAACCGCGGCGAGCTGGAGCGCCTCGTCGCCTGGGCCGCGGACGAGGGGGCCGTGGCGTTCAACTGCTACTTCCTCGTGGCGACGGGGAGGGGTGCGGCCCTGAGCGACCTCGCGCCCGCCGAGTACGAGCGCGTCCTCGCCGACCTCGCGCGCTGGGAGCGCGGCTACCGCGGCCGCATGCTGGTGCGGGCGAAGTGCGCCCCGCACTTCATGCGGCACGTCCACCGGACCGACCCCGACTCGCCCGTCCTGAACTACGAGACGCGCTGCCCGTGCGGCACCCAGTACTGCCGCATCACCCCGGACGGCAAGGTGACGCCCTGCCCCTACCTACCCGAGGTGGCGGGCGACCTCGCGACCCAGAGCTTCACCGAGATCTGGCGCTCGTCGCCGCTGTTCCGCCGGCTGCGGGAGGGGACACTCGGCGGGAAATGCGGCGCCTGCGAGTACCGCAAGCTGTGCGGCGGGTGCCGCGCGCGCGCCTTCGCGCTCGCGGGTGACGTGCTCGCGGCCGACCCGTCGTGCGCCTACGAGCCGACGGGTGCGGTTCCCGTGATCGAGCGCATGCGGGAGGTCACGTACGGCGCCGAGTTCACGCCGGCCCTCGTGTGGAGCGATGCGGCACGTGCCCGCATCGAGCGGATCCCGTCCTTTGTGCGGGGCGTGGTGATGAAGCGAGTAGAGGACTACGCGCGGCGTCAGGGAAGGCGCGAAGTGACGCCGGAGTTGCTCGCGGAGGTACGCGGCGCGTTGCCGGTCGACTTCTCGCAACGTAAACCGTTCTTCGTGACCGATGGCTGACGGCTGATGGCTGACGGCTTGTTGCTCCTCCAGGCGGCCGCCGACACGAGCCACGCCTACCGCGACTTCCCGCTCATCGGGGCGCGGGCCGCGGTGTGGATCGCGGCCGAGGTCCACCTCATGTTCGCGGCGTTCGTGCTCGGCGTGCCGATGTTCGCGGTGGTGACGGAAGCGATCGGCATCTTCGGCGGGGACGAGCGCTATGACCGCCTCAGCAAGGAGTTCACGCGCCTCCTGCTCGTGGCCTACAGCGCGACGGCGATCTGGGGTGCGATCCTCGTCTTCTTTCTCGCCACGCTGTACCCGCGGTTCTGGGCCTATCTCACCGCCGTGTTCGGCGCCTCGATGTGGGTCTACGCCTCGCTGTTCTTCGTTGAGTCGTTCACCCTGTACCTCTACTACTACGGCTGGGATCGTTGGAAGAAGGGTCGGGCCAAGCTGTGGCACTGGACCCTGGGGATCCTCCTCAATGTGTGGGGCACGATCGTGATGTTCATCGCGAACTCGTGGCTCACCTACATGATGACCCCGCCGCGGGACATCACGCCCACCACCGATCCGACGACCATCAAGCTGTGGCACGCCATCGCGAACGCCACGTGGATGCCGATCAACGTGCACCGCCTGATCGCGAACGTCGTGTTCGGCGGCGCCATCGTGGGCGCCTACGCGAGCTATCGCTTCCTCGCCGCCCGCACCGCGGAGGAGCGGGCGCACTACGACTGGATGGGCTACGTCGGCAACTTCATCGCCATCTCGGCGCTGATCGTGCTGCCGTTCGCGGGCTACTGGCTCGGCCGCGAGATCTATCAGTACGACCAGTCCATGGGGATCACCATGATGGGCGGCTTCATGAGCTGGCTGTGGGTGATCCAGGCGTTCCTCATCGCCGTCCTGTTCCTCACGGGGAACTACTACCTCTGGGTCGGGATGGAGCGAATCCCCGGCGCCGAGCGGTTCCGTCCCTACACCAAGTGGCTGCTCGCGGTGCTGGTGCTCGGCGCCATCGTGTGGGGCACGCCGCACACGATGATCGCGGACTCGAAGGAGCTCGCGGCCATGGGTGGATCGCACCACCCGTTCCTGGGCGCGCTGGGCGTCATGAGCGCCAAGAACACCGCCGTCAACCTGATGATCCTCACCACGTTCCTGTCCTTCCTCATGTACCGGCGCGCCAATCGGCGGCCGGTGGTCCCCTGGGCCGACACCGGCACGCGCATCCAGGGGGCGATGTTTCTCGTCGCCGCCGGGATCGTGCTGTTCTACGGCATCCGCGGATACTTCGTCGAGGCGATCGTCCGCATCGGGTACAGCGTTTACCAGGTACTGGCGGTGCTCTCCTGTATCCTGTTCGTGACCGTGATCGACATCCTCATGGCGCGGGGCGCCCAATCGCTCGGCGCCATCGAATGGGGCAAGATGCCGCCGCGCTCGCAGTACGCGCTCTTCATCCTGGCCGTCACGTTCACCTGGCTGATGGGATTGATGGGATTCGCGCGGTCGGGAATCCGTCAGTACTGGCATGTGTGGCAGGTGATGGAGGATACCAGCAAGTACGCCGCCACCCCCGCCCTCGGCTACGCGGCGAGGATGATCAGCCTGTGCGTGCTGATCTTCCTGTCGCTCGTGGCGTTCGTGTTCTGGCTCGGCGGGCTGGCCGAGAAGTCGACGTTCGTGTCTCAGGGCGAGGCCCGGCATGTGGGCCACTAACCTGAAGATCGTGGGCGTGGTGCTCGGGACGCTCGCGCTCTATACCCTGATCGCCAACAAGATCCCGCAGGTGCAGTCCGAGGTCCCGCAGGCGCTCACCCTGGGCACCAACGTGACGCCGGAGCAGCTCGTCGCGGCCGGCGAGAAGGTGTTCAACGGGATCGGCGGCTGCACCACCTGCCACGGCCTGGGCACCCGCGCGCCCAACCTGCTCACGGACGAGAAGGGCACGGGCCCGATCGGGGTGCGCTGCGCCAAGCGCGAGCCCGGCAAGAGCTGCAAGCAGTACCTCTACGAGTCGCTCGCGGACCCGACGGCGTACGTCGTATCGGGCTACCAGCCGATCATGCCGGTCATGACGCGGCAGCTCTCCCCCGAGCAGGTGTGGGCGGCGATCGCCTATCTCGAGGCGCAGGGCGGCACCGTGGACGTCACGGGGGACGACATCGCGAAATCCAAATCGGCCACGGGTGCCGCGCCTGCCGCCTCTGCCGCCCCGTCGGGAGGCGGAGGGGGCCTGGCGGCCGGCAGCACGGATCCGAAGCAGATCATCCAGGCGGCGGGGTGTCTCGCCTGCCACAAGCTCGAGGGTCAGGGGCAGGTGATCGCCCCGGACCTCACGCACGTGGGCTCGCGGCGCGACGCCGATTCG